>ERZ650309.48-NODE-48-length-59054-cov-12.798454_pt1 | contig 59054 bp, 72 predicted proteins | sample MGYA00376245_ERZ650309 | MGnify/ENA primary metagenome ERZ650309 (study PRJEB26733, sample SAMN07839294) | wastewater metagenome | biome: urban; feature: wastewater treatment plant; material: waste water | place: USA: North Carolina | collected 2016-04-26 ... | reverse complement strand
CAACTTGAAGGCGTGGATTTAGAGCAATATAGAAAAAAATCTACGCAAGTTTGGACGATAAAGGCGGTCGAGCCTTCACCGAGTAGTTAGGTTTCAAGGGGATTGATTGTGCTGGTAGAAGTTGATCTGCAAGGCATTACCGGAGAGGGGGTTCTTACCCCTAGATTCACTGTTGAGATTACAGGAGAAATGCTGATGAAAATCGGACGCCTGATTGCAATTCAGAAAGGATTGGTTCCTGGTGAAGCCTGCGATGTTATGCCGGTTGCGGTGAAGTTTGTTCATGGTGAAACCTAACGCCTGAAATAAGCGGCGCGTAAGCGTCCGCTTGATTGAATTGTTATGCGGCATCTTTCCTACGGAGGACTTATGACAGAAGAAGAATGGCAGGACGAGGTAAGAAGGCGCGATGAAATTATTGATGCCAACAAAGGCATTGAACTTGATTTTCTTTATGCCGATGCAAAGTTGCAGGCGATTAAGTGCATTATCGAAAGTTCGGCAAGCGAAAGAGAAAAACTGAAAATGGCTAGAGCGTTGATTATTTACGCATGACGTATAGCCCTAAGCTAACAGGAGAGCTCAATGAGTGAAACGAATGAAGCGAGTCCAGCGACAAACGGGAGCGACCTTGAGCGCCTTGTTAGGCGGCAGTGTATTTGCTGTGCTAACGGCAACGACCTGCCGGATGGTGAATGGTGCCGAGCCTGCAACAGAGGCAAAAGTGAGCCGGAAACTCCTGTGGCGCTGGGTAATAGCCCACTTGGTACTGCTATTCGTGCGGCGCGGGGCGGCGATGCCCATGTTCCGAAGCGAGGCTTTGCATGGCGCCTAACGCCTGAGTTAAGCCGGCCCGCTGGCCAGAAGTTTCAAACCGCGCCGAGACCGCGAAGCGGGCTCGGCTTGAACGAATTGTTAGCTGGCGACGCCAGCGATGGAGGCTGTGATGGGGTGGGTCTTGTACGTATGCACCGCTGGCTGGGTCATGTGCGGCCAGATTCGTGAAGTCGTTTATCCGAGCGAGACGGCATGCTATCGCGCACTGGATGAACTGTATCGGCGCAACAAGCCCGACACGTTCAAGTACGTGATCTGCCAACCGAGGGCGCTCAACAAGACAGCTAACAGTGGAGTTAAGCGGGGCGCGTAGCGCATCCGCTTGAACGATTTGTTAGCAGTCAAAACTTAACTACGGGGGGAATTGGCAATGCCGAAGATGATGTGGGTAGCCAAAGCTAAGACAAAACTAAACAAATACCTCGGGGACTATAGCGGGGAGTATGCGGAGAGCTTGTATACAACTTATGTAGAAGAAGACCCCGATAAGCTCTATGCGGACGACCCTGACTCAGCAGTTGACGAAGACATGAGCTATTTGGGGTTGACGTATAACGATTGAGCTAGGCGGCTTCGCAGAAGTCCGAGTTGAAGCGACAGTTATGCAACAAAACATTAACCTGAGGTAGTAACAATGACCGCGCAACATACTCAAAGTAACCCGCGCCAATGCCAGCACAACATGGTCACAGACTTGTGCGGTCTATGCATTCGGGACGGGCAGATTGCGGCGCTTGAGCAGCAGCGCACCGAACTGATGGCTTTGGTAAAACGCTGGAAATGCTTTGGCGCAATCGACCCTGTGAATGCCCGCCACTTGATAGCGGATAGCCACAGGCTCATTGCTAAGGTAGATGCGCAGGTAGCTGGTGCATCACGCGAGAGAAAATATGACACCGAATGAAATACGCGAACGCGTGGCCCGCGCAATTTGTATTGGCTGCGACGAAAACCCAGACCATCGAGGCGACACACGCGGAATACTACACACTTCGGCCGGACGAGGAAAACATATGAAAATTTATGTGTACGGGATCATTACCCAGAAAGGGGAATACATCGATGTCTCGCGCTCAGAGCGCAGTACGAAACGATACGCCTTTCTGCATGGATATAAGTTCATAGCCGCAAGGGAAGTGAACCAGTACACCGTTACCGTCATCGCAGAACGAAAACGTCTGCGCTGGAGACCTGTGACGGAACAACCTGTTTTTATGTAGGAGACCTCGAATGATACGAAACAGAAAACAAGCGCTAGAAGCGCTCTCCCTTTCTCCAGACGCGGGGGAAGACGACATCCGCACACGGATCAAATCGCTACTGCAAAAACACCACCCTGATAAGCCAGACGCAGACGTGTCGATCTTTCACAAGGTAAACGAGGCAAAAAAGTATTTCGTCAGAACAGCCGTATGCAACGCATGCGACGGTTCTGGCGTCTCCCGTGTCAAGTCTGGCAGAGCTTATAACACGGTCTCTTGTCCATCATGCCAACCCGATAAATAACGAGGCGAACCCATGAATACCATAAATCAGAAGATAGAAAAGATGTACACAATCCGCGAGAAAGTGCGGAAGCTCGAGCAATCCATCAAGGAACTCAACGAACAGAAAGACACCATAGCCGCCGAGCTTATGGAACAGATGGATGCCGAGGGTGTGACGAAGTCTACCGGGAAGAACGCCTCTGTCACGCTGACAGAAAGCGTAGTCCCTTCTGTGGAAAACTGGGAAGAATTCTACAAATACATCCACAGAAAGAAATTCTATCACCTGCTTGAACGCCGTCCTTCCGTTTCCGGTTGTCGCGAACTGTTCGAAAAGAGTGGTAGAATACCCGGCGTCGTTCCGTTCACGAAACGCACAATCCAACTTCGCACCGCGAAAAACTAAGTTAACCGGAGAAACAACATGACAAAAGCTAAAGCTAAAGCCGCCCCTGCAGAACCCCTCAAGAACGCCCCACTCGACATCCGCGCTATGCTCGCCAAAGAAGCGGCAGAGAGCGCATCGAAAATCTCCGTGTCCAATAACGACCGTATCAAGTTTATGAAGGGCGGCACGATCGTAGCTCCTGACGGTTCGGAAGGTTCCGAGTTCGATGTTGTTATCCTCGACTTCGCATCCATGAACTTGTATTACGACCGCCCGTATCAGAAAGACGTTATCTTCCCACCAGCGTGTTTCGCTATCGGAGAATCTCCTTCTACGATGGTTCCATCGCCCAACGCTCCAGTGAAATGTGCTGATACCTGCGCATCCTGCGCGTTCAACCAGTTCGAATCTGCGCTGGTGGGTAAAGGCAAAGCTTGTAAGAACACGCGCTTGATCGCAGTCGCCCCCATCGACGCTGCAGCAGGCGAAGAACCGATCTGGATCGCCTCTATCCCGCCAACCAGCATCAAGCCTTTCGACGCATACGTGTCGTCTCTGGCGATTCGTCACAACACCTCTCCGCTGGGTGTGGTAACGACGATGTACCTGGATCCGGCGTCCGACTTCGCCGCGCCGCGCTTTAAGTTGGCACGTGCGTTGGAAAACGAAGAGTTGGAGATCTTCTTCGCAATGCGGGACAGCGCTAAGAAGCGTTTGTTCGTGGAACCAGATGTGTCTGGCTACGAGGCTCCTGTCAAAAAACGCGGTCGTTGAGGTAGCCCATGCCTCCAAGACAACCTAGTGTAATCATGGATATACAGGTCAAAAATGCGAGGAAGAAATCAAATCCCGCGAAGAATAACAAGAGCAAACCTCACACGGATGTGGGGGTTGTTGTTGTGGAAACGACTGCGGCTGTCGTTACAGGGATAGATTCTCTGCACGATTTAGCAGAAGCGGCGTCGGCATTAACGCTGGCCGGCGTGGACGCGGCTGTTATGGTGCAGCAGCTGGACCATGCGTTAGAACAGGTATTCACCGCCGCTGGTCGTGTAGAAGACACACTCGCCCTCGCCAAATAACAAACAGGAACGAAACAATGGAACAACATGACCCTAACGGGCTCGATGCGCATGCACCGGGCGCGAAACTTGACGCCGGTAAGAACCGAGTATCCCTCGTCCTCGGAGGTTTCCCACACGCACTCTGGGAAGTTTCCAGCGTTGGTACCTTCGGCGCCGACAAATACACCGACGGCGGTTGGATAAGTGTGCAGGACGGGGAGAAACGGTATCTGGACGCCGCTATGCGGCACTGGCTGAAGTTCTGCATGGGGGAAGTATTCGACGAAGAATCCGGCATTCACCACCTGTCTCACATGGCATGGAACATTTTGGCTGTAAGGGAGCTTCAGGTACGAAGCAAGGTAGATGCGGATGAGTAGGAAGCCGGAGACAGTCTATATAGCCAGCGTCCACAAGCACCTCAAATCAGTCTACAAAGAAAAAATGAACAACCCCTTTCGCTCCGGCACACCGGATGTGTGGTACAGCGGAGGTAAAGGGGATTTGTGGGTGGAGTACAAGTACGAGCCCTCCATACCGAAAACCCGAGAGATCTCCCCCCGCCTATCCCCCGCACAAGTTATGTGGTTGGATTGTCGATGCGCTGAAGAGCGTAACGTGGCGGTGGTCATCGGGACGCCGAAGGGCGGGGTCATCCTCGTCGACTACGCATGGAATTACCCAATGACACCAAGCGAATTCACCGCGAACTTACTCCCAGCCAGCGAGATTGCTGCCTGGATACATAAACAAACTGGAGACGCTAGAGTATGGGGTACACCCGGCACAACACGGCAGGTAATGGGCTACGAGCGGTTGTTCGAACAGCAGGACTAACACGAAGCTTCCTCTTTTCAATCGTATCGATCCTCTTCCTATTAAGGGACGCATTCACATTGCTATCAGGACGCAAGAATCGGCAATTGCCGCCACCACACAACACCGGAGACAGCTATGACGGCAGCACCAAAGATTCACGCAGGTCCCGGTTCTAACGCTAAACTCGGTAAAGGTGTGTTCGTGAGCACCTCTTCACGAACTACCTGCCCTAACACATGCCCTTTCAAGAACAACGGATGTTACGCGGAAAACTTCCCCATGAATCAACACTGGAATGCGGTGACCAACGGTCAACGCGGTGACTCGTGGGAGGTTTTTTTGGCTCAGGTACGTAAACTTGCAAAAAGCGAGTTGTGGCGCCACAACCAAGCGGGCGATCTTGCCGGAGAGGGCGATTCGATAGATCTCAACGCGCTAAATGAGTTAGTACTCGCTAACCGTGGAAGGCGAGGATTCACTTACACGCACAAGCCTATGCGGACGACAGAAGAACGCGCGGCAGTAAAAAGCGCGTGTAGGAACGGGTTCACTATTAACGTGTCCACGGACAGCATGCTCGACGCAGAAAACGCTTTCCATGAGGGGTTCCCCGTCGCCACTGTCTTACCGAGTACCACGAAGGGACTGCAGACACGGACACATGGCGGTGTGCCAGTGCTTGTATGCCCTGCGGTTACGAAGGGGTGGACGTGCAAACAATGTGGATTGTGTTACGACGCGAACAGGCGCTACATCATCGGGTTCCCCGCCCACGGCGCTAGAAAGAAGACCGTGGACGGGGTTATCGCAAGTGATTTAACTACCCGAACTGCTTGTGCCCAAGGATAGTCAAGTCCAGCACCTTGTCGTAATCCGCCTTTGATACGGCAGTCAACAGATCCGCTGCGGGGCCCATCTCAAGACGGAAGTCGAACATCGAACCGCCGGGGATCGGATTTATAAATGCTGATGTACGTCCGGTCAAACCCGCTCGAATCGCAGCGTGTTCCATATACGCTAGCGCGCCTTTACCCGCCATCGGCGCGTGTCCTGTTATAGCCCCACGTGCTAAATCTACCGCGAGAATAACGGACATAGCCCCCGCCAATGTGGCCAGTGGTTTGTAGTTCCCTTCCGCTTCCATTTTATGGCGCGCACTACCCAGAATGACCGTGCTGAACGCATACGTGAACCGACGCATGTGTGCTACCAGTGCCCATCGCGGGTCATTCATCCACGTTGGCTGGTAGGCGTTGTCCGCACGCGCCACAGAGCCTTCTACCATGTGGTGGATCGTCTCCTGCAACAACACATTGTTGAGGTCCAGCGCCCCGTCTGCTTTGATCTGCGGGTTCACGCGGTTCAGACCTAGTTCATTATATCGAGTGGGGTCCTTTGCCCGTTCTTTAACGGCCTTTGTAACCACGCGCACAGCGGCTTCTGTGGCTACGACACGCATGGCGTCGTTCCACCCCTGCATACCGTTCGCTTTGAAGAAGCCGTTGCTGATCGTACGGATCCACTTCGATGTAGGCTGTGCAACCTCACCAAGGGTGGAGTTCGCGAGGTTTCCTTCGATGGAACCCAGCATCTCCGCCATCTCAAAACCTTCAGTAGCGTCCTCTTTATTGCGGAGCTGGTTGAATATGTGTGTGAACCCCTTCACATAAGCGCGCCATATATCGTTCAAATCACCGGATTTTGCGGCGATAGCGAACGGGTCGATCAACTGCGATGTTATCAACGAGAACGGCAGCAGCGCCATGTTCAGCGCCAGCATAACCCCCGCTTGTGCGTTTCTCATGTTGGCCGACAAGGAGTGTTGTTTGTACACACGCATAGCGCCCGCCAGGCTGTTTTTTGCGTCCGCAATCTCTTCGTCAGTGGCCCCTTCTTTTTTGGCATTCTTCCACGTCGTGTCGAGCAACGCGTAATCTTTCCCAAAGAAAGAAGCGGCGGCTAGTTTATGTGCTGACTCCGACAAAACGCGATCCATACCGAAAGCGACGTCTTTATTAAAGAACGGCGCGAAATCTTTATTAAACACGCTGGCAAAGAAGTGTTCAGGCACCATAGCGTTGCTACGGTTGTGATTGAGGTCCATGTAGTGTGTAGAGATCGCCGAAGTATACCCGTATGTAGTAGCCGCGTCGGTGAACGCTTCCGCTTCCGCAACGGTCATGCCCATCTTCTTCTGTAACAGCTCTACAAAAGTGCTTCTGTTCTCTTGTATTGCGTCGAGGTCCCATACTACGGAAGGCAGATTACTACCGACGGTAGCCGCGTTGGGCATCGCCGTCACGACTTGCGATCTGACCTCGCGCATAAAGGCGGAGAACGTTTCGCTCGCGGGCGTAGAAGGTTTACCCCCACTTAGGTACTCTTCATAGGCCGCCTCAATCTCTTTCGCAGAATACTGCCGCTGCATCCTAGCCAGTCGCCCTTTCCACTGATTCGTGATCACATTACGCCTCATGGTGAAGTCGGCGTGAGACTCCCCGCCTGCCACATCGGAGCGTACCAGCGAGGCCAGTGAACGGAACGCAGGGATGTCGGATTCACGCAATCGATCCAGCCCAGAGACTACAACTTTGTCGTACACGCGGATGGCGGGTCCAAGTTTATCCTGCGTCAGATCCCCGAAAGTACGCCCGGCGCTTTCAAGGAAAGCGCTTGTTTTTGACGCGGACGCGAATTTACCGGAGCCCAGTGCATCGAAGAACATCGCCAACTGATCCACGCTGTCAACGACGCCTATAACTTCCCGTACAAACTTACCGACTGCGGCGAAGGCCTTAACAAAAAACCCTGCCTCTTTTTCCGCATCTTTCAGGTCAGAATTACGCACCGCGCGAATAACGCTTTTATCGCCATCCATATACAACTGGAAGGCATACGCCAACAGTTCCTCGCGGTCAGACAGGATGTTCTGGTACTTCCTCTGTATATCGCTTAGGTTGCCGCCTGCGATAGCGTGGTCTTGCGCGACCAAAGCCTCGTACACCGCCATGCGGACAGCCCTGTTCTCGTACACGGTGCGCATGAGCCGGTCTTTCAATCGTCGTACGGATTTGTTGGTGTTCCCCAGCATTTTCCAAAGCGCATGGACAGACTCGTGTCGTGCTACCGCGACGGGGTTTATAGCGTCCATAGCGATCTGGATCAGATAGTCACCGGAGATCTCATCCACGGAGAACGTGCCGGAGGCGTCCAGGTCTTTCCCGAGTCGGTTAAACAACGTCTTCACTTGGTCCTGGCCAAGCAGACGATCTACCTCAGCAACCAATGTCTCTTTGGTTACAGGCTTAGGAGAGAAGTCTCCTCTCCCCGTAACCTGTTCAGACTTTTTTACGCCGCCTGTCAGGCCGCCCTCACCTTTTGCCGCCAGTACTTGTTTTTGCGCGTCGAGAACCGCTTTTTTCGACGTTTCAGTAAAACCAGCTGCGCCTGTATTTGAAGCCTCTATCGTGTCTTCCGCCCTAATTCGTAGTTTTTGCGTGTACTCATCCATGTCTTTGAGGACGTCTTTAACGGAGCGAACTTTGCCACCGTTGTTGATGTAGTTCATCATCGCGAATGCAGCGAACGCGTTTTTGGCCGGCTCGTTCAAGAAGCCGCGACGGCGGCCCTCCAAGATAGCGGAGTACATATCAATCTCCGAGTTCACCAGAGAGACTAACTCCTCCCGGCTCTCAGCGGTCTGTCCTTTCGTTGGCGGAGAGGTTTCCAGTTTACGGACGTACTGACGCTTCCGAGTCAAGTCGTTTTTCATGACAGCGGAAGACAGATAGGGCGCCGCCCTGCGTACCGCGTCGTGGGTAACCGCTCTATCGTTTTTATAGGTATCGGATACCGAATCTAGTCTTTTGGTGATAGCCTCGAACGGGTCTTCACCCGCTGCTACGTCGAACGCGTCGAACATTGTTTTCGCTGTCGCCGCTGTACCCACGAACCCTTCGATCCTACCCAACAGGTCAGCGTCAGAGAGCGTCATAACCGGTGGGGTGTTAGAGGCTTCTTCCGCCGCGATCAGTTCGCGAACCCGTGCTTTCTCTTCGGAGGTCATATCGCGCAATTCAAGGAGCGCGCCCCAAACGATACGGTTCTGTTCTGGGATCTCTTCCCCACGTTTGGTTTTCTTCTCCATCAGGTCGCGTATACGCACCAGATCCGATAGCGGGAACGACGCCGTCTTGACTGCTTTAGCGAATTGCGCAGCGCCTTTCGCTACCTCATCGTTTTTACCCGACGATTGTATAGGGACGTTGGTCTGCGCAGCGAGAGCAGCGTTTATGCTACCGCCGACACGCGCTGCCCATCCAGCCGCGTACGGGTTGTATTCTTTGTTGAACCGTTTTTCAAACAGCGTGTTCACCTCGTCCAAGTAACTACGGACATCCTTGGTAATACGCTTGTCGTTCAATATAACGCTTGAGCGAGCCGCCTCTGAGATCTCCCGAATGCCGTTATCGGCCATCACATCCAGCAGCGCCGCTCGGCCGTCGGCAGGAACTCGTGTCAACTCCTTGTCCAAGGATGCGCGCAACGCATCCCTACGCCCCTTCGCGTCTCGCGCAGCGAGTGTCACGGCTGCTTTGATCTTCGAGTCTTTACCATCTTTGACAAGACTCCACAGTCCAACGGCAGTTTTGTACGGCAACGTTGATAAATCTAACGTATTGCCATTGGCGACAATGCTACCCGCGCCGAAAGTATCGCGGGCGTAATCACGTACGAATTTAACAACCACTTTCCTGTTCGGATCTGTGCGATTCGGATCCAGACTGTCCATCAACGCGTTGGTCGCTGTCGTGATGGTTCGGAACGTGTGGCGACGTTCCTGCAGACGGATCTTTTTTGCGAACTCGCGATCTCGAACTGCAGCGGCGGCTTCGCGCTCTTTTCTTTGCTCAGCTAGTCGAGCGATATCCTCTGCACTAAGATCATCTGCGCGATCAATGCGATCACGGCGTCTATTGCGATCGTCGCGATCTAACTTCGCCCGACGCACATCGGTAGCCGTCGCTACTACGTCACGAGGCGCCGGTTGCGCCCCTGTAGCGCGAGCGATGATGTCGCGGTAGCGGATTTCTCGGTTGTTGTACCCCTGCTGTTTACCGAGCGTGTCTTTCACATCATCGAGTATATCTCGGAAGGCGTACCTGTCTCGCAGCGCGATGTCACCGGCGTAGGTGTAGATGAAGTCTTCCTTCGCCCGCGCCCACTGAACCAGCGAATTTAGGAACGAACGGTCGCTGTTCTGGTTGTGGATCTCACTGCCTGACGCGGCGCGCTCTAATTCAACCGTTGAAAAATCGTTCGCGTACATATCGTACGGCGTATCACCTGTGAAATCCTCCACAGGGAACGTCTCGTTGACGATGGCGTTCATGCTATCTACGAGAACGTTGTTTTTCGCCGCCAGCGTCTGGAATAAACTTACACCGGTCTCGCTGTCTACCTTGAAACCGCTGTCCTTCGGTGCAGGCTTGCCCTCTTTCTCTGCACGCGCCTTCGCAGCTGTGTACGACTCGTACTCGTCTCTGAGGGAATCCAGCGTGTTCTGGTTATTCCGCCACAAAGCAGCCATCGCGTCCATTTCAGTGGGTTCGCGCGTAGATACAACGTCGTAGTAAGGGGATGCCGCCGACAGTTTCCCTTTGAGGAAATCCTCTCTGGCGCGCCTCATACTGGCCTGCGTAGTCTGCACCGCCGTACGCACACCTTCACGGACGACTTCTTTTAGCGCTTGTATCTTCCTGCCGGTTTCCGAGCGGGCCGCTTTCTTAAGCGCCGCTTCCTCCTGCTCAACCTGTTTGGTCAGCGCGTTCGACATAACGCTCAAAAGTTCGGCCTGCGCCTTCTGGGCGTCAGTACGACTTTTCTCTTCCGGTAACGCGCTGAGGGCCGCGTCGATGCCTTTAGCGATCTTTTGTGCATTATGCGCGGCTGCGTCCGCAGCGGTTTTTCCTTTGCCGGAAGTAAGCTTGTTGATTTCCTCCTGCGCTTTCGCTAAGGATTTCTCCAACGCCGCACGGTTCTCAGCAGAAATAGATCCTTCTAATTGCTCTTTTATACTGTCGATTATTTTCTGGTGACGGCTTACAGAAGCACTATGCCCAGCGGCAACCCTACCATCACCTTCTCCGCCCAACAGACCACTTACACTTGAAGCGCCAGTGGCGGCTTTCGCGCTGTCGCTGGCGGAACGCCCTTTCAGCTCCGCGCGCACCATAGAAGCCGCCGCTGTATGGACGCGCTTCTTGGCCACATTCGCAGTCCCGCGCTTACCTACAGCGATATCGCTGGCGGCGGACCCCATACCAAGATCGCCGAACGTCAACACGGGTTTACCGCCGTCTGCCGGAAGCAGGACCGCGTCTCTGGGGATAGGCAGCTGTCCTTTACGAACCAAGTCCGCTGTAATCGGGTAAACCGAACGCTCCAAGACGTTATTACCATCCTCGCCGACCACGAGCGGGCGGAAAGAGACCTCGCTCACATCGTTGTGCGTCATGAGAAACGCAAGCCCGTGAAGTAGGCGGTTCTTGATGTGCTGCGTCTGTGTATAGCTCGCTGTGTTCGCTGCATGGATCATGCGAACGAGTTTCTTCGTGTCGAGCGTATAAGGCTCGCTACGCCCTTTAACCTTAACGAGGATGTGCGTCCCGCTGTAAGGCAGGTCTTTGGGAGCGTCAGAAGCCGCCGCCTTTTCTAAAATGTCGCCTAACGAACGCTTCGTATACTCTTCGCTGACAGGAGATAGCGCATCATTGTTGTTTTCAGCGCGACCGATAATGCTTATACCACGGGCCAGCGAACGCAGTTGTGACGGCAACACTTTCGTCGGGGTAGCCTTAACAGATCTATCCGCCGGGTCTTTTTCGTACAGCCCGTTACTTCTCGCGATGTACTCTTGGCGCGCCTTGGTTAACGCTTCGAACTGCGTCCAGAGACCGCTAACTTTTTGCGCCAGAGGCGTATCTGACTTAGCGCCCTCGGTAAAGTCCATAACGACTTCTTCCAACAGCGAACGTGTGGCAGCCGCTTCGACCGCATCTAAAAGATCCGCCCCAGCATCGCCGAGGTCATCCGCGTAGCGCGCCAGTGCGTTTAGAATACGCTCCTTGTGTTCCAGCGTATCTTCGCTCGCAATACGAATAGCGTTGTTAAGCGTCTTTATGACGGACGCCGCAGAGAACTGCGATATATCCACTGCCCCTGCTGACAGCGCTGCATTGGTCAAGTTGAGTTCGCCCGTACCGAAACTAAAATCTCTCTGTAAAATACGCACGTTCTCGTCGAACGGAACGCCTAGCGATGCAACAAGTTCCTTCTGCAACGCCCCATTGTGCAACTGGAAAAATTCAGCGAAGTGCTCTTGTACCCCCTTCGACGGTACGCGCTTTATACTGTCCCACAACCCAGACACAGCCTTCTTCGTCAGCGATGCGAGCACTGCTCCGGGCGAGGACTTTTCAGAGGCATCGACTTGTATCAAGTAGTCGCCAAGGGGCATTGTGCTGACGCCTTCCGTCCCCCGCGCCTCTCGGTTCGCCGTCGCGCGAACTACCTTATTGAATCGGTCATCTGCGTCATCTAGGAATATGCCAGTGGATAAATCACCTACTTTTATCGATGTAGGGACGAAGTTATTGCTCTCCTCCCGTTCAGAAACGCCCATACCGGCGTTATCTCGGTTGTAGTTCTCGTCTGCTGTGTCGCGGTCTACGCTCGCATCATTAACGTCATCCCCCGTATCGAGGAACTCGCTCTCCACACGATCTTGCTCGCGTTCATCTTTCGACAGATCGTTATCCAGTACACGCGCGCGAATATCATCGACGTGATCAGTCCCTTTGTAGTCTTCTCCATAACGTTTGGTTGGGGACAACAGGTCTTCTATTGCATCAAGCGCTCTTGTAACTGCGCTCGGCTGCGCTTCTCCTTCTTTGTTAGGTGCAGTTGCCACCGCCGACGGCCGGAACACCCCTGTCTCTGGATCTGTGTATTCGGCAAAAGCACCAGGTCTATCAGCGCGCATACGCAACAGCGCACGCGCATCATTCACAGTGAGCCTATCAGTCACTCTCTCGTTGTGCAGTAGCTTGTTAAGGTCGACGATTGCGGCAAGCAGTGCCTTTTTGAACGTTTCTCCCTGCAGCGTGCTTGCTTTTACCGCGCGATCTCGCACTGCATCGACCGCTCGGTCCACGATCGATTGCACCGTTGTTTGTAAGTTTTTATCGCTCCCGATGATAGCGGAGGTCAGCGCCTCCTGCATAGAATTCGCGGAGGCCCCCTTCATTGCCTGCGTGAACAAGGTCGTCGCGAGATCTACGGTGCGCTGCACGTTCTCGGGTCGTTTCTGAGGGGCGCGTTTACCGCCCCTTGAATTGCGGATAGCGACTTTTACCGCGTTCTGCAGATTGGTAACGTCCGCTGCGTCATAAGTCAGTTTCATTGTAGCTTGTGAGTTCTTTCTAACGCCACTGTCAGACGGCCCATCGTCCTTGATACCGTATCGCTTACGCCTGCGAGCTTCCTTGGCCTCTTCACCCGATGTAGGGGCTGCCTGTTTTTCTGCCGGTGCTTCCGCAGGGTCGGATCCCGCTGCGCTCTTCAATTCCGATTTGAATTTCTCCGCAGTTTTTTCTGCAGCCGCGTGTGTAGCGCTGGCCTGCCCGGCTTGGGAAAAGGACGTGTGCACCCCGCTGTATTTCGCTGCTGCGGTCTTCAACGTCGTGAGGTTGTTAGCGTCGTCGAACGCCACATCTCCGTTGAGCGTCTTTGTCGCGAGATCTCTCTCTACTGGGTCAGAGGAGTAATCGAGTATTGCGGCTGCGTTGAGCGCGTACTCCCCTAACATAGTATGGACCCCCGCTGCACTCTGAGGGTTGTCCCTTATCGCGCGGCGCAACGCCTCGTTTTTGTTGTTCTTGTGAAGTGCAGCAGCAAAGTCCTGCCCTACAGACGATACTTCTTGTGGAGCGGAGTAGATATTCGCCTCAGGGGAAAACATAGTCCCGTAGTCTCTTGCTCCCCTGAAGGTGTTGTCGTCGGTTTCCCCCAACACATCGCCTATATCCTTCAGTATCCCCATGTCGGAATCGGTAAGGGCATTGCGGAAATCTTCACCAGTTTGCGCGTCCGCAAGGCGTTGCATCAGGTTGCGTACTTTGTCGAAAGAAGCACCAGAGTAACGATCCGCCAACCAGCCGGAACCGAGCTGTTCTAGTTTGAACAGCGCTTTTGCAGCGTTGTATCCAAGTCCGCCGACATCGGTTATGTCTTTCTTGAATTGGGTGAGGATTTGTCCTTCCGGTGAAGCAGCGACTTTGTCGATTACAGTCTGCACCGCCGGTGGGACGGCTTCACCCAACGTTTCAGCAGTCGCTGCTGTGTGCAGCGCGCTGTTGATCTCGTCTAATGAAAAGCCCGTGCGGCCGGCCAGATCAGCGACATATGAAGCGCCTCTTTTCGCGGACAAATTGCCGATATTGAACAACGCGCGTGCAGCAAGGCCGGTTGTTTCAGCGGATTTTGCAAACGCTTGCCCAAAAGAAGAACCTTGGAAGGCTTTCACGCGTTCGGCGGATTCCGGAGCGGCTTCATCTCCATTACGAACAACGTCTGTGAACGCGTCCAAAGTGCTCTGGATATCATCGTTCGACATGCCCACTTTGTCGCGCATGTACGCAGTTGCGGCAGCCGCGCCTTTACCGGTTAGCGCCGCGGCGAGTTTTCCTGCGGAGATAGTGGTGCCAGAAACCCCGCCTAAAACATCCCCCGCACCCTTCGCACGATCTTGGATCAAGTTGCTTGTACGGTTAATACCGCGCGCCGCCGCCTCTACAGGGGCTGATATGGCGGTACCACCTACAGCGCCGCCGAAGCCGCTCTCAGCGACCTGTCTCCAATCTTCCTCGGTCTGCGGAACGAACCCTCTGCCGAACGCCTCGAGGCTATTGTCCCCCGATTTGAACTGCTGGATATTCGCCGCAGTAGTACGGTCCTGCACGATCTCCTGCGCACCTCCCGCCGCTTGTTCGAGTGCGAACTTACCGATCGACGGTTTCAACCCACCTTGCAGAGCTTTACCGAGCTGTTGTGTACGTAAGCCGCCGATGATACCCGGAACGGCGTCCAACAAAGCTGCTTGGTTGGTCGCGCTGGTCACGTCACGGCGCAACGACTTAGCGTACTCAGGGTCCACCTGAGCGCGCTTAAATATGTCCTCATCAGACAGGTATTGGCTGGCGACATCGCCGGCGTTCTGATCGAGGCTGGAGGTATAGCCCGCGAGACCGCCGGCGAGCGTACGCGCTACTGGGTTGCGAGTCGCGAGAGCAGTGGCGGCGTTTGCCACCGAACCGGAGAGGAACGGCGCCATCATCGAATGCGCGCCTTGGACACCAGCGTCGCGCACTTTGTTCACGAGGTCAGTGAAGTCCCCATTTTGCAGCACGTCGACGATGTCACCGGTGGTACGTAGCCCTTTGACATCGGCGTTGACGTCCGCCGTCAAGTCATCTCTCGCCTGCATAAGGCGACTGGCTTCTGCCTGATCCCCCCTGGCGAGCGCAGTGATCAGTCGGTCGTTCACATCCCCCAGACGTGTCTGGACGCCAGCGGCGTCCCATCGCCCTCCAATAGAATCCGCGTTGCGGGTTATTTCCGCGCGTCTCTCCTCTTCTAAGGCCTGCGTTTCTGATTGACGAAGGGCGGAGTCTCGTTTTCGCCGTAACAGGTAGTCCATATCGTTTGAGCCGAACGGAGAGCCGGTCAACTCGTCGAGAACGAAACTCTGGTTATACGCCATCTTTTTATATTCCCCGGATTGTTACCCCGTCAATTATACATATCGTCGAGTGTTTGTGGGGTGTTCACCCTGTCAACATATAGCCCTAGCGTGCCTCGCGGGACACCTAGTGACTCGTCCACCCCCGTGTCGCCGACCAGATACCCTCGATTCCCCCCGTTGTTGTATGGGTGGAGCGTATTCCCCCCTATACGAGAAACCAAGCGCTGGACCATACTCGTCGGGTCGTCCGCGCCAGTACCGTTCTGAATATCCACGACATTCTTTTTGTCGTAATACCCATTATTCAAATCCTTCAGCACACCGGGTTTCGTAATGTCGGGGAAACCGTACCCCTTATTCGGTTTGTAGTTTGCGTTTATGTGCGCCTGCGCACGTATCAACTGCAATACCGCTTCGGGGTTACCGTTCAGCGCGTTTATACCTCCGTTCTGCAGAACCATAGCAACCGCTCTAGGGTCGGTGTCTGGCGGTAGAAGCCCTCGTACCCGTGTCTGGAATGCCTCGTTCGCTGCAGCTACCTTAGCATTCGCTTCGTCTGCCTGTTTTGCAGCAGCCGACGCCCCCGCGCTCCCGACAGAACCACGACCAGAACCTCCCGCATTACCTGCCATGAAATTATTATACGCCTCCCTTGCAGCGGCGGCGTTGTCCACCGCTCCTGCATAACGAGGGTCGTTGTATATAGAGCCTGGTAATTCGCCGCGCATACCGGCTACGGTTCTGGCGCGCAAAATATCCATCTGACCCTGCTGATCGGCCATCCGTAGTCTCGCCTCGAGTGCGTTTTTCGCCTCGCGAGCATCGCGGATTTTATCTGCTTTGGAATTGCCGCCTACATACGAAAAAGAAGGCTCGCCGTGTTTACCTTGTCTCTGCTGTACAGCGCGTGCAACATCTTCGGGGGTTCGTGTTGCGTCTGACGGGGGGGTAACTGCGTTCGACGGAGGGGCGCTGTTGGGGGCCCCTTCGGTTTTATCGAACAACTTGGGGGCCCCGTACGTGGCTGCTACTGCACCTAAGGTCAAACCCCCCGCTTTCCAGGGGTTGCGATCCCTCCACTCTGCCGTTTTTGCAAGCGTGCGGTTGACAGGGTTGGTGCTGTCCATATTATCCAACCGTTTATTTATCCGATCGGCCTCCTTTTTCGCCTTATCGGCAAGTTTTTGATCTTCCGCCGCCTTTCGCGCATCAGCTTGTCTTTTCTGCGCCGTTTTCAGATTGTCTTCCGCCGCCTTCTTTTCTTGTACAGCGGTAGCATACGGCTCTTTCAGCGAAGCTCTCCCTGCTTCCTGCGATCTGTAGAACCCTTTTTGCCCATCGGTAGCCTCGGCGCTACGTTGCCTACGAAGGATTTTATTTAATATACCTGTAATAACCCCCGTTTCGGCAGACGCAGCGTCGTCGACAGTATTCCCAAACTGTCTTGGGTTAGCTGCCGCCCCCCAGTCAGCAGTAATTTTGTTTAATTTTGACATGATTCACTCCTGGTAATCTCGGTAGAACCGACGAACATCCCCTACACCCGGTATATGGTCGGCGACTCTGGCACCAAAATCTGACGTAGCGCCTAGCGTACGGACCGCTAAATCCTTCGCCAACCCAGGATTATTCGGGTCGAACCCGTATCGCCGGTAGTAGTTTTCTGTCGGTGTGTGGTATACATCCCCAGCAGTTTTCACAGCAGCATCGAATACGCCTAACGCACCTGCGTCGCGAAGGATAGATTTACCTACAGCGCCCCACGGAATAGTCCGCGCGTATGGAACGCGTTTGGCCGCTGCATTTATAACCGCTGTAATAGGTGCCTGAATCGCCGCATCAGTTGCTGCATAGTCCGCCAGATTCATCCATTCCCATCCGGGGTCAGGCCTACTCGATTCAGGTCTTACAGGCTTGAATTCATCCAGCACTTGGGGGATGGCGAACGCACCGGCTAAGGTGGGAGTCGCTGCTCTACCCACCGACGGAGCAGCCCTGCGCAACATACTCTGCGCAGAGTCGGCTGCATTTCGCAGTGTGTTTGTGGTAGGTGTCACCGGCAGACGCAAAGCACTGGGCTGCATGGTAAGACTACACCGCCATCTTACGGAGCGCGCTCAAACCAAGGCGTTTTTTCTTAAAAGCCAGCTTCTTGCCGTCGCTGTAACCACTAAGCTCGTCTATCCGACGGCTACGGTTGGCCAGCACACCCCCTATATTAGTAGTGTCTAGCCCCCTCGCTTTCTCCTGGTTCGACTTTAGGGTTGATTCGTTATAATTGCCTGCGGCAGCGCGGGTGGCCGCAGCAGCTTCGCGGTCTTCCTGAGCTTTCGTATCCGCACTGAGTTGATCCAAATATTCTTGCGGGTACCCTCTACCACCGAGTTTTTTGGTCGCCCAATCAGCAACGCTGTCCCAAGTCGATAGCCCGTCGGCGTATTTACGTAGTTTGCTCTTATTCTTCATACCGTAACCCTCATTAGATAGATAGTTGTCTTTGAATTTCTCAACCGCCTCGAGCCCACCAACACCGTCTATCCGGCGACGCAGATCCGACTGGTTTTCCCTTTCGAAGGGTTGGTTAGTGATAAGTGTATACTTTTCAACGCCGTTGTCATCCCCCCCAAAAAACTGGTCATTCAGCGAATTTACAGTTTTTGCGGGGAGTACCGCCTCGCCGTTAGACAAATACGCTTCCTCTCCGCTCGCAGGCAGCGATGCTGGTCCAACGGAATCCTGTTTAGGGCCGCCGGGACCTTGTACCATCCCAAAAGTATGTCGCCCGTTTTCGATGGACTTTCCATCCGCATACGAAGTCGCTCGCGTGTTATCAAAGAGATTTTTACCGATTTGGGCGCCGCTACCTTGGGGAAAGCCCCCCACCCCCGTTGAAACTGGGGTGGGGGTCGGGTTTCGTAGAACAGTCCCTACGCCTATACCTTGCGCGGCCTGTTTGCGCATCTGCTCTGCCTGTGAATTTCGCATACGGCGCTCGATGTTCTGGTTACCGAGCGCCACGACGCCGGAGAAATCGTTCGTTCCGTTTTGACGCAGATATGCGTACCTCTCGTTCTCAGCTAAATCCCATAGATCTTTATCCGTCCTAGGGTCGTATACGGTTTGTACGCTATCGCTGTCGAACATCCCTGGAAGGGAACCCCTTCTTCTCCCGCCGTAAATAAGCGCGCGGAGACCGTCCGCTCCGTCCATCGCTACGGCGGCACGTTGCCGGTCTGTAAGATCGTTCATATTGAAATCGTATGCCATACCTATCACCCTCCGAGAACATTCGCACTGAAAACGTATTCCCCGATTATACTACAAAGGCGGTACCGCTGTTCCTCGGCCAGAGGAGCGCCGATATACACCGCCTGCATATACGGGGTCAGCCCTGTTACAGCAGTACCATCGTCATTTATAGCGCCTACAAACAGGTTATTTGTTGTGGCGCTTCCCGGAGTGATACCGGTTGTCTGATGGGACGCTAAATAATCCCCTGACACAAGCCCAGCAAAATCACCGCCATCCTGTATGCTCAACGCGAGTAGCCCGGGTGACAGCACCCCGCTTGGAGTGTTGTTGTCTGTCGAAGTCATAGCTCTATAGGTTACGACACCGGTTGTACCGGTAGCCGAGCACGAAACTCCCACCCCGGAACTATCCAACGCCCCGAAAAAATTACCGTTGGAAGCGCCAGTGATTACCGCCGTTGTTAATATACCGATCTCGAATTCAGAGGGCAGGTCCGACAACGGTACATTGGTGTCGTAATACCCGCCGACAGAAGACCCCCGAATACCCGCTAACGCATTGAAGGAGGTGGACATCGGTGTAAGTGATCTAGTGCCATCCCACGGGGCCAGCCAATCGACGCAAGCCGCTGTCTCCGTAGAAGCAGTCGTCACCCACAGCCTGCGTAAGCATGAAGTTAGCCCAGCGTCAACGAGCGAAAAAACACACCTGTTTATACGCTCGAACACACCGGTATTACCAGCGAAATCCGTGCTCCCCCCATTCCGTGCGGAGAAGATGCGCTCCGCCAGCGGATGGGAAATAACTGTGTTGTATGAGGGGTAGCCTGGGGGTATATCGCCAAGGTCGGCTTCGGACGAAAAGCTGCGATACATATCCCTATAAAACGGTAGCGTGGTGCGCACATCTGCATAAGAGTACCCGCTCTGAGTAGGAGTAAGCGGGGTCTCGTATGATATAGAGCATATACTAGGGTTTTGTGGTATCTGGGGGGATATCCTTGCCTGATGGGGTATGTAGTCGTTGAACAACACGGCGTCGTTGTGCGTTACCCTAGCACGGTAAACACCGGAAAAATCGCCGACATCGCCCTCCCCCTCAGACCAGAACTCTACGTTGAACACCGAATCCGCCCCGAAATTGAGTGAAGTCAGTTGTACAGAATCTACCGTCACCCCACCTACAATCACATCAGCCCAGTATGTGTAGAAGCTGTCTTCACCGACTACGAAGCTTTCGCGGACACAAACCCCGGCCAGTATACGGGACCGAGTGGCAGTCGCATCAGAAAAACCCACGACGTTAGCTATGTCGACCTCCCCCGTTGTCGGGAAAAAACCAGAGACGAAACCCGCCAACGCGGATACCCCCCGGCGAGAACTGTCGGACGGATACCTACCGGCGAAAGCGCCTAAAGTCAGTGAAGTCTGTATGTACATTACGCCGCCTCAATTATAGAGACTAACGAGCTGGCGGCGTTAGCAGCAGTGCCTGCTGCCTGAGAAAACCCCGCGGACGCAGTTCCCAGAGCGGCTGCCCCGCTGCCAGTTGAGGAGGCTGCGGCTACACGTAAACGACCGTCAGCTTCGTCTGCATTTACGGATAACTCAGCCGCTTTCAAACGCAGATTTTCAAACGCTACTTCTACGTTCGACTGCGCGGTAATCGCCTGGATATACGTTGCCAGCGCACTGGCTTTTGCCTGCGCCATTTCATATTTCCGGGTGGGCAGGAGGATCCACTGTTTATATAGATCCGCCATCGCCTGCACAATACCCAACTTATACTGAAGCGCCTGCTGTTCCGCAAACAACAACACCTCTTTGAGTACGTCCGCCTGTTTTATCATGACGTCTCGGTTGATATCCCCCAACGCCATAGCTCTCTGTCTTTCTGCCTCCATAGTCACCGCCGCTATTGTGGCCGGCGGTAGAGAAAAACCGCGCCCGGCAAAAGACGCTTTCACCTTCCGGAACGCCCCCTGAGAATCGTACACAGAACGATCGCGGGCCTTATCCCATATCGCTTGGAATGGCTCGTAGTGGTTGCCGAGCGGCTTCACGCCGCTGATGACGTCGCACAACCATTCGTCGGGTATAGTTCGTAGGCAGTTGTTTATCGTCGGGAAGAATCTTCCGATGTAATCGTCCACATACCCGTCCAACTTGAGTAATGTATCCTCAGACTCATCGGGCATGTTGAGGAATGTGGACAGCGGGGGGATGTTTTTTATTACCGGTGTGGCGCCGACTTTGTACCCCGGGTCATCGACGCCTACTGATGGGGGGCGCGTTCCTCCTAACGAAAACGCCGCGCGCGCCCAGTTGTCTGCCTGCAAAAGTGCCGTGCTCGCAACTTGTAACAACTGCCCCCTGGTATCGCTATAATTCCCCATACTAACTGTCTCTCTTTTTTATCGGCGAACGGGAAACCGACCGCAACTGGTTGCCTAGATAATACATCGGGGAGAAGCTATCGTCGATAAAACGCTCCCAAGTCTCGCCGAAATCACGGGTTATAAATCTGCGAACTTCGCCCGTAGTCGCCGGATACGCGTTCGCGACGTTGGCCCCGACAGTAGCAAGCCCGTTGAACGTAAGCAGCAGCACTGCAGGTAGCGCGGGGTTCTCTCCTTCTGCGGTCTGTGGATACGGCGGAAGAAGCTCGGTCAACTGATACGCCCCCGCAGCCCATACTTTCTTGGCGCTAGGGGGCAGTTTATCCATAGGTACTGGGAAAACAAACTCGTGTTCGCCGCCCACGGACTCTAAGTACAGTTCGATTGTAAGGTTTGTTTTATTGTATTCGGCGGTTAGAACGTGGACCCCGCCGCCGTCGCTGGGTCTAACGGCGATTTTTTGTTGGGGGGACGGCGGGGACACTGCGGGTGTCTTTTTCACTGCTTCGGATGAAACGTAATAGTTCAGAAACACCTCCGCCGCTAATGCGGATAACGGTGTGTGAGACGTAACCACGTTAACTCTCTCGAGGGACTCAGGAAAAAGCGCTGTCAACTTTACGTTCTCGAAGTCTATCTGCGAAAAGAAAAGACCTTGGTTACGGTTATCCTCCGACTTCGCGTCATACTCCTCAATACGAGCAAAATGGGTCGGGGTTTCGGTCGCCAGAAGCACATCCGTGCCGGAGTTACAAAACCCTATGAACTTGCTCTTCCTCCCGCTAAGATCGGGAACCTCACTGCCTGGGGGGCCCGTGCTTATAAACGTGCGCAGGAAGTTCGTACTGGAGCCGACACCCCATTCGGTAACCGAAACATCTTTTAGCTCCCCAGATAAAGCGGATACCCGCCCAGTCTTGACGAAGAACCCGTCGTATGTCACTGCGTGTGTGTCCTCTCCCGAACCTTCCTTAGTCTCGTTATTTACCCAAAAACCTACAGCGAATGACGAGTCGGAAACTCCATCGGAGTACCGCTCTTGGTGATTAGCGCACGCAACGCCATAGACGTAAACCCACCCGAAATTACGCCCTATTTTGTCCGCAATATCCTCTATCGGTTCGGGTTCGGGGAAATACTGCAGCGGGTACCATAAGATATCTCCCTCTATCAGATCTCCTATAGTGTTTGTAAGCGCCGTGGCCCGCGTGACAGATGCGTCTAAAAACTCTACTTTCGGTGCTTTGGATGGTTCCAGTTCATACTTACGCAGCGCGCCACCCGGTAACTTCCACACCCCAACCCCTACCCCCGCCATGTTCTTGTCCGGCAGTTTTGGGAGGTAGGTGGTTCGTTTTTTTAGTTCGTTTTTGTTGTCTGGGTTAGTGAACCCTATGGGGTCTGATGTCGGTGCGTAATACGCACTCCAGTTATCAGCGTCTTCCGATATCTCATCCCCGTCGTAGTAATGGTCCTTATAATATGCGTATATGTCCGCCATATAGTCGTTCAGCTTCGGTAGGAGGGGCTCGTAATCCCCCCAAGCTAGCGGAGTGGCGACTACGATACTCATCTCAGGGGGGTTCTTGTCTTCCTGTGTGTAGTGTGCAAATGCGGCTACCATACCATCTGCGCCCGTAGGCGCCCACGTATTCCCTACCACGCTCCCGAAATTATCGAGGGGGGTAAACCCCATATTCTCCTTAAACGCTACGGCTGCACTAGCCCCATGTACCAACCCTTTTGTAGCCCATACCGCGCCTTCGAAAGCATCTTTGAACATTTTGGGGGATATATTTACGCCAAATAGACGTGGTACGGTTCTTTTCTCTGGCATGGAAAAATTGAAGTGGGTTGCGTCTATATCCGACGCAGCATAAATTAAACTCACCCCTATACCGGATTCCGACACAGACGGTTTGCTGCTATTAGGGAATGTATCTTGCGCCATCGCAAGAACGACCCCTCTATCCCACGCCCCCATATGCACGTCCGTTATAGATGGGAACTCAAATCGCGCCTCTGGGTCGCCGACAGAGCGAAATGAGTTCACCCCAGAAGTGTTGTCTATAGAAAACACACCGTCGCTGTCGAAATCGTAGTATGTATACCGCAGCCACTTCTCCCGGCTTGACTCTTCCTCCGGTAAAAACCGCATGCGCGCCTGCGGAAAAAACGTATTATGACACGTAACGCCTAGTGGGCAGAGCGGGTACAAAGCCGCTCCAAAATCCGCAGCGGAGTAATATGCCCCCGCCAAAACAAACAAAGTCGGTGTAGGGGGCGCCGCTATCACTGTGGTTATGTATGGCGGGGTGCTCGCTTTACTGGCAGAGACAATCGCTTCTCGTATGATGCGTTTTCCTCCGGCGCCGGGAGCAAGTGCTAAAAAACGGCTGCCGAAATTCCGGACTAACGGGATCGTATCTATGTCCAATACATCCGACGATAAGTACTTAATAGGCCCGACAAACATAGCTACCCGTACGACCTACGTGCGGCGCCGTTATTTATCGATAACTCGGCGAAATCTAGAGCGAAACCGCACCGTAACTCAAAAAAGTCTAAACGAACGCCCCACTCTTTCGTAAACACCCCCCTCCCGAAAATAGCTCTGGATGTGGGGTCGTAGTATGTAACTGGGTACACTAGCGGGGTCGGATTCTGCGACTCGTCGTACGTTGTGGCCGTCACGTTATAAGTCGAAAACGGTTCGTACTCCAGCTCTTTTATAGGAACGATCGACACCCACATGGAATCGACGTTTTTTCTCGTGGACGAGCCGAAGTCAGAAGCACCGAAATCAACCGCCGCGTCGAAAGGCGCCGGGACGGGGGTGACGCCGGCGGACCCGGGAGAAATGACATCGTATGGAGGTTCTTCCCCCCACTCCAGGCGGAAAAAGCCTCGCCCATATCGGTCGTGTAGCAGAAACCACTGCTTACCCCCTTCGCTAGGGGGGATGACCCCTGCAATATGTATATCTGAGTAATGCGTCACGGCGTAGGTGGCTGTGTTCACCGTCACGCACGACATATAACCGGCCAAATCAGCGGTACCCACCTCGGAGGATACTCCGACCGAAAAATCAACGTGTATCGGTTGGAATGCGACCGTTGCCTCAACGATAAACACTGGAGCGGAAACAAACGTCGTCGGGGCATTACCAAACCAAAAACGCCACAGAGAATCGTCGTTAGCAACGAAACTAACCTCGAGCGCAGGCTGCAACGACGCGAGCGGGTCTTTCATGCGCGGGAGCGTATTCGAAGTGGTCGAGACAGCCGCGCTAAAATCTACGCTCGTGCGGATCGGCGTCGGTCGCGCCTCAAACCCAACCGTATCTATACGCAGGCGAAGCGGTGCTACAGGCCCGAACCACGCATTCGTAAACGATGGGTCATTCGTTGTTGGGAAAAACGCGCCTGTTACGGACGCCGAGACACCCCCCTCCACATAAAAACGCGCGTTCCCCCCAATCACCAACAGGGCGCGGGGGGAAGCGGGTATGTAGAAACTCGTAGTCAGTTCTAAAGCGCCTGAAACACTTCCGTCCATACGTATATCAAAACGCGAGGGAATCACCCCTAGGACAAGAGTGGCGCGGGGGGATGCGACGACGCCGTCGTCCATAAAGAAAACACTACTGCCTTGCGCGGGAACCCCGTCGTCCAGTATCAGGTCCGATTCAGTAATAACCTGTGTATAAGCGATCGCGTCACCCGAAGCGAACAACGCTGCATACGGTCGTATAGGGCCCGTGGGGGCACTCCCCGGTATAAGCGTGGAACGGATTACGTCGCCGGCTGCGTTCATGTGTTGGATCGCCAGTCGGTTGCCGCGTCTATATACTGCGAAACGATCTGTCGGCTGGAACGCCCACGAGAACCCAGACAAAACGTTCATGCCGCGTAATACCGCTACAGTGCCTTCGTTAAATCGAAGGACTACCTCAGACGCCGTCTTCGCGCTGCTTATCTGGTCCGTCTGCGTAGTAAGCCCGACTAAAACAACCCCGCTTGCGGACGGGACGGAAAACGACAGGCCGCCGTCTCCATACAACATCTGGGTGTCTATGTGTCCGAAAAACCTCCAATCAGCCACACGCGCGGGGACAGCAATCTCAGGTATTGCAGGTTTCGCGGGTATCGCCGGGTGGCCGGAGGTAACGTAGACCGGGTACCCCCAATACTCGTTTACCGACCCCTCGTTGACCTTCGTCAAAATAACTTTGTACCCGTTAACAAAAACATACCCCTCCCCAACAGCCCCCACTACCGGGTTCTCAATCCGCATCCAGGTGATAGCTGTATCAGGCGGGTTCAACTGAACAGGCACGTAGATAGACGCGAGCCCGGTAATACTCCCCACTGAGTACCAGAGAGTATCCGTGCGCAAAGTACTGGGTTGTGCGGGTTGTGCGGGCACGTACCGCTGGAGCACGACAACGCCCTTTTTACGGGATAAACGCCTATACCCTTCCGCAAAGAGGCGCATACACGCCTATCAATACGAAGACGCTGAAGCGATAGTTAGCTGGAAAGAGTCCACCGTTTGGGAGGTGTTCAAAGCCAACGACGCCGTCGAGAACATCCCCGCCCCAGTAATATCCGCCGTTCGAATATCGCCTTGGATACGAATGCTACTAGGGTTGTCAGATCCGTCATCGTTAAACCGGCATATGCGGAAGAATGTCGGGTACAGAGGGTTGCCCCCTGTCGAAATAGTAGTCCCGCTCCAAGCGGTGCCCCCCATAGGCAGAACGCCTGCTGCGGCAGTACCGAACACTACACCTGAGCTAGGTACTTCTAGATCCAAGAGGGTTATAACGCTATTTTTTTGGGTTACTGCATGATTAGCTGTGTCGGGTACTGACCCCGATAAAATAGTAGCGGCCGGTGCGCTGGCTTGTTGGAGGCCGTATATACGGAGTACGAACCGATTCGTACCGGTATCGGTCAACACCTCGCTGGCGGAACCAACCCCTAAAAGCGCATTAACAAAACCGACACTAAAACTTACCTTGGCCATGTATACAGTCCTCTTGTTAGATATTACGGAGTTCAAACGCGCCGGTTACCTGCAAGACTGCGCCAGCAGACACCGCAATCGCTGCGGGGGTAACAGGAGCGATACTAAACAGTACGCCGGAACTGTTGCCACGAGTTTGCTGGGAACAGAGGAATACATTCGCAATCCCCGTTGAATCGCTTGAAAACTCAAACTCCGCCGGAGAGGCGGCATTCGTAGCGTTCGTAGTTAACGTAGGAGTCCAAACGGGGCGATCGAGCCCCGTATACTCGCTCACCTCAACCCCAACGATATCGGGCAAGCCCAGATTGTCTCGAAACCCGCCTGAATAGGCGCGGCACAAACCGACATAAAATGTAGGTATCAGATCGGTGCCGTTGGAAAAGATGCGCCCTACACAATACGTTTTTCCTTCATCGGGCATAGCGTTGAAAGATTCCCACTCTTCTACCGAACCGTCAGGAGCCTTCAATCGAAATTTATACTTGATACCAGCCACAATACTCATCGTCACCTCAACCGGGGTGGTTTATGATCGGGAAGAACCGCTGTGCAGGTTGGTCGGTGTATGTAACCATCCGTTGCCCGTCGCGGTAAAAAACAGAAGGGGTTTGTCTACCCGTGAAAGTCGGCGTATAGACGCCCTTCGTCACATATTCTACCGCGCCCGACCCCTTACATACAACAAACCCGTCAGCGGTAGCCCACATAACCTCCGACTCGCCCAACGCCACGAGGGTCCCTGCGAACGTGGGTACGCTGGGTTCTAGCCGAGTAAGTTTTTGGGAATTATCATCGAACACATCCTGTAAAAAATACGCCTCCCCCGCTAACACAAAAACGCCGGCATCCGTGGCGACAATATCAGTAACTTTCTCTGGAAAGTTGAATATCCCACGCGAAGCGTCCACTAAAGAAGGTCTGTAGGGATCCGTTACATATACGCAGGTACCGGCGGCGGCGAAGATAGACCCCTGGAATGCCGCTAGTATTTTCGACGCGGGGGGTACTACGAACCCAATTGTATCCAAATACTCGGCGCCTACGAGGTCTAAGTCGCTCAAAGTAACCTGTTTTTGCCGTCCAGGCACTACGGATGCAGCCAAAGTGTATACAGCGCTATCCGGCACGGCCACATAAAATCGGAACTCGTCGGATCCGTCCACGACTGATGAAAAAGAAAATACAGGCATAGAACACATCTGAGGAGGGAATAACGTCGGAGGGCTCTCAACCCCACCGCGTACACGCGTAGCTGCAAAGCGGTACTCGCCGTACCGGTCGCCGCCGGAAGACTCCCCGTAAGCAGAGCAATGCACCCCCGCTGTCGGGGGCGGAACGTACCAGACTCCCGCACTCACCCCATCGAACGTTATACCGACGATTGTCTCGGGGTGTAGGAACTGTCGCGCGTGAATAAAAACTACGCCATTCGACACCACGCCCCCATATAAGACATCCGCCGGATAATACGTCGTCCCGTACGGCGGATGGGCATACGGCGGTATCGGTGTGTGTATCGTCTCCGCCACTGTGAGCGCTGTATAGGTACCGTAATCACCGCGCATACGCTCATTTAACGAGGCGAACGTTATATACGCCATTTCGCTAAAATCAACCCATCCGTCATACTGGTCGGGGGGCAGTTCGTTTTCTGGTTGCGTACACGCGACGACGGCCCCATCTAAAAAGGGGATGCACGCAGTTACGGGTGGGTCGTCCGCCCAGTCAGTAAATATGAAGCGTGATTTAACGCTTCCGTCTTGCATAAAATCAACGTTATCCGCGCCCGCTACATACCGCGCGCCGGTACGCAAACGCGGTAGCGCGTTTCGGGACGCCACGTTGTTTACCCCTGCGGAAAAATTGTCTATCCGGGTAATGCCCAAAGTATCACCGTCGTTTTATATAAAGTTCGCCGAACAATCGTACCGCAAAAAACCACAAATTTGCACGCAGTTCTATCATACCGTCTTCGATCAGCCAGCGGCGCAAGCACGCGTCCGCTTGCAATCGCTTTGTGCGCGGCAGCAATCCCAAGTCCATCAACTGATACAGCGCATCATGTCCGCAACTCGCACGCACACTGTTTTCGGTGTTGATTGCGATGCCAGACGCGCCATCCCATGCGTATCTGTTTGTAATTACCAGCGTGCCGTCTGCTTTCAATTCAACCCGTTCTGTTTTGCACGCGCGTCCGATGATGTTCGTATCCAGCGTCAGCGGCGCTGCCAGAATGAATCGGTACTTTGGGTGGTCGAAACGACGATAGCTGATCTTTCTCATAGATGCCGCCCCACCCATGTCACAGCGGCAGAAATCGCGGCAGCAACACCAGCAAAAATCCATTTGGTTGCCAAGTTATTTGTCGGCGCGTTAGATTCAATCAATCTGATTCGCGCATCGAAGGACTTGTTCGCTTCCTCCATTGTTTTGAACATCCTGTCTAGTGTTTGCCCTTGTGATATTTGACGCTCTTCCAGTCGCACCTGCTGACGCGCAACAGATAGAAGTTCGTCCGTGTTTTTTTTGATGCCTTCCAGTGCCTCGGAAAAACGCACATCGTTATGCTCGACTTGTCTCAGCCGCGCGTCGAAATCTTCGCAAGTTCCGGCGCAATCATTCATAGCGTTTCTGCCCATTGTCGTATTTTTTTCTTGTCTCGATTACAGCTCACGAGCGCGTTACGCATCTCAACCAATTCAGCGGGCAAATCACCCCACACCGCCGCATCCACGGCAGGCACAGGGCAATCCTGTATCAACACAGCAGGCGGCTTGGCGACAATCGTTTCAGTTCGTGTTGTCGCGCAGCCAGCCAAGCACATCAGCAGGCACAGCACTATTAGCGCACGCATCCCGTGTCTCCCGTAGAATTGTTTTGTATTTACGCGATTCTTTTTCTGCGCGTTTTTCCGCCGCCACTTTTTCTTGTTCGCGGTCAGACAAAATCTTATCGGTCAACTTGGCGCGTTGTTCAGATGCTTCTAATTCCGCGCTCAGTTTTTCCGCCGCTTGTTTGTACTGCCTCAATTCCGCTCGGTAGCCATCCGCCGCATTCTGTGCGGCAGTCAAACGCGCTTTCTGCACGGTAAAAAACAGCGTCAGAAAACCGATCAGCGCGACAAACAAAACCACACGCCAGTTGTTCAGTAATGCAGCCACGAAGTTAAACATCCCATTTTCCTGTCGTACACATTTGGTATTCCGCCGCGCGGCGCTTTGTTAAGCCTTTCAACACTTGACCGCCAGCTTTGTCCCACCGCTTCAACTCGCTGCACCATTCTTGATTGGCGTTCAGCTTTTTAATTAGCGTAGATTTACACGCTGCACCTGAGCCAACATTGTATGACCAAGACAACACAGCCGCCGCCTCGTAGGGCTTGATCTCGCGTGTAATACAGGGCGCAACCGCGCGCGCATGTTCGGCGAGTGAAGCCCCAAGAAGCGCAGTGCATTGTTGCTGGTTCAGCACATTAAAATTGACAACTTCCTTGTCAGTTTCTCCAAAACAAATGGTGGGTATCCCGACAGGATCAGCGTAGCGACCCAGAACCAAGCCCTCATAGTTCGCCACCAAGCCGCACGCCAAAATGATTGCCGAGAACCCAAAACCTGCTTTTTTGTTCACGGTGTTACTCCGCTGATGACGCTGGCACGATCTGCAAATACAGCGGGTGTGCTGGTTCTGCTGTGTTGATCGCAGAAACCGCATCCCAAAAAATGCCGTCAGGGTACTTTTCCGTGCCGATCAATTTAATGAGCTGTCGACCTGCGCCGCACGGCGCGTCGATCAAATCGAAATCCACGCCATTGTGTACTGACATACCTGCGTAATGTACGCCGTTGAAAAGAAAAGGTACTGTGATATTGACTGCGTTCATTTTGTTTTTACCTCGTGTTTATTAAAGAGCAGAAAAATAATTATCCAGTGCTGGCTGTATCAAAATAGGTTTCTAATATTTCTTGTAAAGTATGCTGATCTTCTGTTAGCAAACTGTCACCTAAATAGAATGCACCTATGCTGCAATCAGACATATATTGGGGACCCAGTGATCCTCTATATTCACCCAAAAGTAATATTGGGTTACTGGATAATTTTCTTACTAATGCGTCAGATGAGGCAGCTACTTGCACACCATTCATAAAGGTATATGCACTATTGAATGTTTCTCTATTTAACTGCAAGAATCCAGTAGGATCAGCCAGCGTGAACGTCATTGTAGTTTCTGGTGTTGTACCGCCATTTATTGCAATAATCTGATAACTAACACCATTGTGATAAAAATCCGTAAAACACGCAATTCTATTATCTTGTGGCAATCCTTCAAAACTACCAAATAAAGCATTCCCAGAAGAACCGTATTTAGTGACTATACACCCAAGTCCTGCTTTATTTGTAGTAAATTTCACTCCGTCCACTGACGGAGTGAAATTTATATCAACATAACCAACGCCATTGCCGTTAAAACCTAGACTAGAATCTACTGTAATACCGCCATTCAATGTAGCTGATTTAGTAGGCCTTTTCCAATCTAATAATGCCGATTGCGTATCTTGCGACTTTTTAGCAATATAAAGAGAATCTAGTTTATTGTAAATTCCAGAATTTTTTAATGATAAGAATAACTGATTAATGGCATTTTTTCTAATATAATCAGGGTCTACAGTAAATCGCGCAATGAACGCTGCTGCGTCAGGATCAAGACCACCGGCAACCGCCGCAGCACCAATCATCATTCCGCTCATGTTGTGCTGCCGACAAGTTTGTATTCGTCTTCTGCCGTGCGTTTCAGCACACAGAAATCTCCCTGCGCTAAAATCAAACTGCCGCCTTTTGGCGGAATGATGTTTACGGTATCTACACCGTCTGTGCCCGCAACAATAGTCAAACCACCTGCACCACGCGCTTCGATTTCATACTCGGCATTATCTGGTATTGCAGCGGTTGCGTCCGGCTGCACGGTTAAAGTTACAGCGCCTGCGTTGGAAAAATAATTGTAGGTTCCGTTGATTAAATCCGCGAGGTTGTATGTCGTTGAATCTTGTTCAAACACACGCGAGTTTGTAATACCGTCAGGCGGATTAGAAACGCCGAAAGTCCCATCGGAAAGTGCGTACACATCGAGTGCCCCGTATGCACCGGAATTAAAAACATATCCGTCAATCGTTATATCGAATGCTGAAAATTGCGTAATTATTTTTTTAACGCCCTGCGTCAAATTATTATAGACCGGCATAACCGTACAATCAGAAGTGCCACCTATAAAAAACCACGCAAAGGCTGCACTTTCTTCCGCTGTCATTGTGTAAGTAGAGCCTGCACCTATGTCGATAATCGCTATATCACGCAGCGCAAGTGTTTGTCCTTGCAGTTTCCAAATAGCATCCGTTAACGGATCGTTTTCTGCGACAGCGGTGTTTGTTGGTGTGCCGCTAGGCAGTGTAGGTATTTCGCCCTGAGGGCCTTGCGGACCTTGAGGGCCTTGCGGACCTTGATGGCCTTGCGGACCTTGCGGGCCCGGCTCCACTACCGTGACCACATGAGCTTCGCTATTTCCAATAACAACTATGCGCTCCATACTCATGCCCCAAAATATTCTGCGCGAGGTTCGAAGGTGCCCCGCAACAAACGCGTCACGACCCCGCTGGGGGAGACAGCTTCAAACTCGTAATAATACAAAGAACCTTCCATAAAAAGCGCTGTCTGTTCTGGGGTTAACGAGACAACGAACTTTCCGTCTACCCCCCCTACAGCGACGCCGGTTGTTTCGTCGAGTATCAGCATCTCGTCTTCTGCGGTCCCCGCTTGAAACCGCGCAGAAAAACCCGTTATATCGACCGGCTCGCACCCTGCGAGCCATACAAAGGGAAATGTGAATGTTGCCCCGGCGTCGAACATCATGTCGTGTGTACCCGCCAACATATCACAGCCCTCCATACGACATGATACGCGGACGGTGTTCACGTCGTTCGCGCTCACGCTTGATCTGGTCACACAACGCACGAAACTCCTGTTCGAATTGAACGGCGCGTTCGCGGTCGAACGTTTCCGCGTCCTGCTTCCTGTACGCCTGCGCAGCGGCGCCGATGATTAACGCAGGCTGCTGGTGCTCAGGGATCTCGAAAGCGGTGCTATTCGCGCCTATATCTTTTAGCGGTAGGCGGTACAAAACGAGCCGCAACATATCTCCGCAACTGGTTTCGTCGGGGGTCGGGGACAACGTGAGGTACCCGCCGTCCATACCTACAACGGCTACAGAAGGCCTCCCCGTCTGAGTCGATGGGTAAAAACCATCCGCAGAAATGTTCTCCTCGTTGTACAGAGGCAGTTTCTTGCCGTCGCTCGCGCGATACACATCCCGTATCTTAAGGATGCGTGGGGACAGTGGGTAATCCGCCACCCCCGCGACAGGCTGCAGATAGGTTAGGTTGGAGCGGGAATCGCCGATACCCCCTGAGTACCGGGCGATATCCTTCTGGGCACGATCGAGAAACTTGTATATCTCCCCGTCAGACCACAGGTATGGTTCCACCTCGTCTCGGACGAAAGTGCGGAACTCGGCAAGCGCGTCTGCGGGGGTCACGGGGATTACTCGCCGTCAGCGGCTTTAGGTGCGGCTTTAGGTGCGGCTTTAGGTGCGGCTTTAGGTGCCTCCTCAGGTGCTGCTTCCTGAACAACAGTAGCGCCTTGCGCTAACAAATCTGCTACCGCGGCGTCTGGTACAGCGGCCGCTACGTCGGGCTGTAGGTAGATCGCGGGATGTACGGCATTCGTTGCGATGGCGCGGGCGCTGATAAGAGTTGTCGTGTTCATGTTAGATCTCCGTGTGTATTAAAAAAGGCGCGCCCAGTGTAACCCAGAACGCGCCCTTCCGGTACTTACTCCGTTATTACAGCACTACGTCTGCCGCATCGGCGATGTAATACTGAATCGCCACGGTGTAATCGCGGTCAACAACGGCAGTGGCGACGGTGACCTTGACATCCATAGGTGTGGTCGCCGGTGCGGCTACACCGGTAACAGCGGAAAACGCTACACCTGCGGCCAATGCTGCGGCGGCGCGTACAGTTGTGGCGCCAACGGCTACCGCGACCGTAGCGGTACCCGCAGTGGTAGTAGAGGCCACCTGAAGACCGGTAACCACTGCCTTCGCGGGAAGCGTCGCAATAACAAACCCGTTAGTGTTCACCGCTTTCGCGTTAACGAGGGCGCCAGTGGTGTCGATGACAGTGTCAGCAACAGCAACTTTTACGCTAACTACGCGCAGGTTCGCTGCGGAGGTAGCCTTTTGCAATGATGGTAAGCTCATATTAACCCCCTATTAAGATTTAGCGTGGCATACGTGGGCGCTGATTACGCCGAAGTCTTGCGGCGCTGCGTCGTTCACGTACTGATTTTTGAACTTCGGACGCAAGAAACCGGCGATCTTCGCTGTCGCGATGCCACACTGGTTGCTGTAGTCGAACTTCTCTTCGTCCCAAGACGGAGCGCCGATATCCGCATACGCCAACGCTTGGGCACCGCAGAACAAAATCTGAGAGCCTTTTTTATTGGCGCCGCCGCCATAACCCGTCGATGCATGAGGAACATGCAGGAACTCGTGCAACACAACACCGTCGATCTTCACGCTGTTACCAGTGAACAAGTCGTTCTGATCGCCGCGTGTCTGCGCGTGACGCAAGTTTTCACGGAAAACAGGGTCCTGCTTCAACAGCATCATGGCTTCGGGGGTCAGGAACGCGTGGAAAGTCTCCTCGCCACCGTTACGCACGCCGCGCATGTAGGTCTCGCGGGCATACTTCTTCAGCTCAAGGAACAAATCCCAACAAGGCAAGCTGTTTGTAGAACCGAAGCCACCTGCTGTGGTAGTGGCGGCGCCGCTCCCTACCGTAAACCCGGTGGTGGAAGTCCAAGAACCCACGCGCTTGGTAGACGGGGCTGTGTTCGCCGCAGCGAACTCGAGTTGGCTGAACTGGCTGTCGGTGCGTGTTGTGCCGTCTGGTTTCAGCGCGTATGACACGCCGCCCAGTGTCTGGAACGCCAGCTGGTCAATACGATCGGCCAACCAGTACGCCAAAACGTCGCGCGCCGTTTTACGGAAGTCTACGATCGACTTCTGTTCGGCGATACGACCTTCGCTGCGGTGACCGTGGCGAATCTGGTCGATCTGGATGACCTGGTCGTATGACTTGATGGCTTCCTCGTTGCCTTCCAGCAAACGATCGCCTACAACACCGTCGCCTTCCAAATCCGCTACCAAAGTGATAACCGCGCGGGTGCCTTTTTCGGACTTCTTCAGTTCGGTGATGTGTTGGACAAGGCTATTAGGGCCTTTGCCCAAAAATTTGTTCAGGAAAGACTGTTCGCGAGCCTGTTTCCACAGATCCATCGACCAGACCGTCTTCTGCTCTTCGGTCAGTTTTGCAAAGTTAGTAAGTGCCATAAAGGCCTCCGTTAAAGATAATAGGTTTTACGCTGGTTCCGAGTGTCTGTATCGCTAGACTTGCGCTAAAACCGACTATTAGGAGGTCGGGGTCCCCGTTAGTAAGTGCTTTTTAACCTGCAAAGCTAACCGTGTCAACCCCTGGAGCAAGTATCCGACCGCCACAGTAATAAAAAACGCGCCGAAAATAGGTAGTAGCAGCATGTACGCCGCCACTACTACCCACTGCGCGACTTTACAGCGTATCGCCACGGAGCTTCGCCAAGGTGCGTTCGTCGAGCTTGCCGATGTTCTCCGCCGTAATAGACGCTGCTGGAGAAGCACCCGCTCGTCCACCGCCTTGCATCGAAGGGGGTTGGCGCAGAGAGGTGCCGCTGCGGTTATCCGCTTTGGGCGGGGCGCCCAAAACATACCGCGCCGCGCGGGTCAACGCAGTTGCGCGCGCTACGCCCTGTCCAACGAACGCGTTGACCAGTTGGGCTACCTCTTCCGTCGCTTCCCGATCGAACGCGTCGCTGTCAGGGTTCAACGCCGCATAGGACGCCTCAACTTCGATCAGCGTTCGGTCGTACCGCGAGGACTCTACCGCGTTTACCTGCGCATTAGACGCATATGAACGCTGCTCCTCAGCACGCTGGTAGTCACGGAGTTCGTTCAGCTGACCGCGCAGTTTGCGGGCCTCCTCACGGTCACCGTCTACCAGAGCTTCCTCGTACTTGTCTTCGATTTGAGCGATGGCGCTGCGCACCTCCGCAATCGAAGGCATGTCCGACTTACTGTTGGTACGGCGCATCTGATCTTCCATTTCCTGAATGCGCTGCTCGGCCGCGTCGGCTCTGCTGCGCTCCTTCGAAACGGCCTCGTCAAAACGCGCTTTCGGGATACGAATGTCGTCCTCGCGCTTCTGTTTGTCGGGGTCCTCATCGGTGTCTTTGAGGAGTTCATCGAGGTCAATCGATTCTAACTCGTCGTCAAACTGGGTATCTTGGTCGGTGCTCATGGTTGTACTCCATCTTGGTTAGACTGTGTCCCATCGGTCGAAGGTTCTTCCGAGGGTGTTGCTTGGGGTGTCGCTTGGGGTGTCGGCTCGTCCAGTGCCTTGGTAGCCTCCGACTCATACGCTTCAGCGGCTTTTAAGAGACGCTCTGAGTAAGCAGCGGCCTCGTCGTCTTCCATCTGTTTCGCCTGCGCAGCTTGTTCAAGCGCACGGTCCTGTTCTTTCTCGCGCAAACGCATCTGTTCGACAGTAATCTGCGTATCCGCGCTAACATCCGCGACGTACCGCTTCGCCGCAGCATCCAAGCGCATACGACGTTCTTCGAGCGCGAGCTTCTCGCGGGCGATAATGAGTTCGATCGTGTCGGCTATGCCATTCGCGTCCGCGTCGCCGCCTTCCCCACGGGCTTTTGCCAGTGCTTGCTCGGCCTGCGCCATCTTCAATTTCGCAGCGGCCTCCTTGTCCATCACCTCCGCCTGCAACATGCGCATCTGCAACTCCTGCTGCATCTGCTGCATCTGCTGTTGTTCCGGCGTCATCTCGCCAGCCATCTCCTTCAAGATCTCCGCCTTGTCTTTCAGACGACTTGCCTGAATGAGGTACTTGTCCGGCAGTTGTACGCCTGCCTCGGTACGCAAGCGGAGCGCCTGATCGTATTGTGTCTCCTCGAAAGTATCGCGGTCTGGCTGATTCGTGATAACCACAGCGTATTCACCCAGCGTCAAATCGTTCAGGATCGTACCGTCCGGCGTCTGCTGGTTAACTGCCATTGTACCTGTATCACCTGTCATGCGGTCAGTAGTAACGACTACTAGGCGCTCCTCCGTGTAGAAGCGCTGGATCAACCCCAAAACGACACTCGCCAGCAGGAAGTCCGAACGATTCAGCGAATCCTGGATATGCGCAGTTCCCGCCGACGACCCGGCCTGGTTCGCCTTTACCGCCTTGGCGGACACGTCTTCGCGAGCGAAGCCCGTCATGTAGTCGCTCACGCCGGAAATCGACTTGATGTGCTCTTCCGACTTGTAGCTGATACGGTCCAGCCCCTGCGGCGTAGGGTTCGCTGGGATCTTCTGTATATTGCCCATGTCATCCAGTTCAATGACGACACCGGAAGATGACCCCCGCTCCTCCAAATCCGCCAACGACATATTCTGGAGTGAGTTGCGTTTGACGAAATACCCACTGTTCGCCGTGGTGTTGACCACGTGCAACTCTTGGCTGGATGTCTTGTTCAACAGCTCTTGTGAACTGAGCAAGTTCTCTACAACCCCCACCGTACGTCCGCGGACGAAGTTGGGGAAGTAGGGGACGATTGTATACTCCTCATACGGAGACCACTCGTCATACAACACTTCGTCACCGGCGACCACCATCCAGCGAATGCGCTTACGCTTGCGCTTATCTACCCCCAGCTGAGGATTCACCGCCATGTACTGTTGGATACGTTCGTCGGACCAGTTCGCAGGCACCGGTCGAATATCCCCGCGCACGGAATCCACAAATACAGTCTGTTCATCGATGCAACGAAACTGGTAGTCCAACACACGCACGTCACGGCGTTGTCCGCGAGACAGTTCGTCGGGGGTAGTCGCTGCGTGCGCTGGATCCGTACCGAACCGGTCGTAGGAAGATATGTCCGTCGACGTGTCGTAGTCTGACGCGGTCAGGTACTGCGCACGCACGCGCTCGGCTACCTCGTCCCCGTACTGCAGGGCGATGTCGTCCACCGTCTGCCATTCCGTGTACATCACGTCGTTCCACCGCGCGGGACGGTATGAATCCGCGTCTGGGTCGATCAGCACGTTTTTGGGGTTCAGCTGCTTAATGCGAACCTCGCCTTGGACGGAGTCCTCGGTGTCTATGCGGACGTCATAAAAACCACGCCCCGTTACCAAGCCGTCTAGGAACACATCGCTACGCACCCAAGTCAGGTCGTTGTTGTCTGAAATTTGCATAAACACTTTCGTCAGCGCATCGGCCACTTCCGCCTGCGCGTCCCCTGTGCGCGGTTTGAAAGACGTATCCGTCCGATTGAATATCTGCGTGCCAAGTAAATTCGATACAACGGGTAAGATCTTGTTGATCGTGAGTGCGGGGCGACCCTGCTCTTTCAATGTGGCGAGGTCACCTTCATCCCACTGCTTGCCCGCGAAGAAATCTTCGCATTTGGACGCCTTCTCTACATACTGCAAATGCCCGTTATCCCGCATATACCGGTAACGTGTCCACACTTGTTCTGCCGTAATCGGTTTGTATCCGCTCATAGTCTCACGCGCTCATAAAAGTTCGTTGGTTGTTCTTAAATCGGTCTTTCCACGACTTCACTGCTTTCGGCGGATCCACGCGTCTAGGCGCGTTGTCCAACGTTAAGCGGACTGCCCAAGCCAACGCATCCACGACGTCGTCATGCGCCCCGCCCGGGAATCGCAGCAGCTCCTGCAGCGTGTCCTCCAGCCAAGATGTCCCCGCCAAAAACCACAACTTGCGCTGATCGAGTCTGGCCTGCAACGGACGCGCCCGAACCGCTTTGTCGGATAGTGGTTTTAGCACTTGGATACTCGGAAATAGCTTCCGCTCGTTCATCCGCTGCCGTAGTACTGGTTCTATCGCCTTCCATATCTGCCCGTCCTCAACACCTAAAATATAAGACCCGCCGCCGACACGCATGTAGCGGTCCGCCACGTTCAACATAGATTCCACGATATCGAACGTGCCCCCCTTCATACGGTGGACGTCCTCAACGACAACCGACCCCGACGGGTCCTGCGTCACAGTCGCTCCGACAGTGTAGTCGTTCTGCTGTTTCGTTCCAATCGCAAAATCCCAGGCGGTGTAGACGTTGTGGTCGTGCGTTATGGTGTTAGTGGGGAGAAACTGAAACCACTCCTTCTTGAAGTACACCCCCTCATCCGGCACAGGCCGTTGTTGATATAGCGCTGACCAGACCCTCGGGAACATATTCTCCTTGAAATTCATCACCGTCTTTGTGGAGTACCGGTCCTCGTGCAGCGCTCTGTCTTTCTCGCGTAGAAGTGTGTAGTTCTCCGGGACTGGGTCGAGCGGTTCCTGAGTCCGTATGATTTCCCACGTCGTCTCATCACGGTATTCATACCCCTCGTCACTAAGGGCGGGGTAGCGCACGACCTGCCACTGATCCGCGTTGGGTGTAGACGCCATGCGCTGTTGCAGCCGCCCAGCGAGATCGTCGTAGTTCCACCATGTCTGAATAAAAAGCACGCCGCCGCCTGGGGCAAGCCGTGTGTACGCCGTTGACTGATACCAGTAATCGAGGAGCTGGCGGCGGTCCGCGCTATCCGCCTCCTCCATGTTCTTGAGGGGGTCGTCGATAATGAGGATGTGCGCCCCTTTACCTGTGATACCGCCCCCTACACCGGCAGCTTTGAAACCACCGCCTTTCGTCAAGCGCCATGCCTCCGTGGCCTGCGAGGTCGCGTCTAGCTGCGCATCTGGGAACAAAACCTGGTACGCCGGGTCCCGGAGAAGCTCGCGTACTTTTCTGGAGAACTCCATCGGGAGGTCGAGGTTATACCCCACGTTGATAATCTCGTGGTGAGGGAAACGCCCCAAGTGCCACGCCGGGAGTCGTATAGAGGCTAGTTCTGATTTGCCATGGCGCGGGGGGACGAGGAGCATAAGCCGGGGGGACTTCTTATCCGCCACGTCCTGCGAGAACCTCTCCAGCCGCATAGCGATATCGTTGTGCACCCACCCGATCTGATAGTCGGGGTGCGTGTGTTTAGTGAAGTGGATAAGACGGCGTTTCGCCAACTGTCGTCGTGCAAGCTCCTTGACGACCTGTTCGGCGCGCTGTTCGTCGGTGAGAACTGCGTTATCCACGCACAACCTCGCCTTCAATCGTCTCGCCACCGGCGAGACGAAGGAGCTCTTCATCCGACATCTGCATCAACTTCGCGGAGAAGGCCACCGCGTTACCAGACACATCTACCTTCACCTTCACAGCTTCGTAGAAACCGCACATCTTACCGATCTCGCGCCAACCGGCGACCATGACGGCAGGGTCGCCGTTGATCCTAGCGAGGTCTATGGCCTCTTTGAGACCGTCCAGCACAGTGGCGCGGGTTATCTGGTTTTCCTCCGCTGTGCGCGCTCTGGCGGCGGCTATCATGTCCTTGACATACGGACGCGTAAGCACACTCTCACTACCACCAGAATTCGCTGTCGGGGAAAGCCCAGCGGCTTCGAGAGCAGCTGCTCGTGTCATCCCGGAGGCGATGTTCTCTACGAGAGCACGTACACGAGTGGTGGGCTTACCGACTTTCTTGTCCTGCCCGTTGACCATACGTATTCTTTTTTTGACACCGCCTTCTGAGGTGTCAGGGGAGTCCAAGAACTCCACCATCTTCCCGTTATCCGTCTTCCTACGCTCCCGTTTAACGTAACCCCCCTTGTATTGTCCTCTCGGAGGCGCGTTCTGGGATAAATGCGGTCTTTCGGGGTCTGCGGGGGTCTTTGAGGTAGGCGTTGAGTCCGTCATATCGAAGCCGGTGTCGAGTGTAGGGCGCCAATATAACCAAACCCCCCCGAAGAAGGCAACCTGTAGGCGAAAAAAGCTGTGCCTGTGGATAACTTTGTGGATAACTTTGGCGTTTTTGTGGATAACTCGGTTTTTGTGGAATTTTTGTGAAAATTTCGTGAAATTGGACTGTTTTTTCGAAATTTGAAAAATTACGTACTAGGTATTTACCGCAAAATTGTACATTTTTTGTACAATTTCGACGATTTCCTTACGAAATTTTACCCATTCTTACGAAATCCTTACGAAATTTTTTCAAGATCGTAAGGAGTTATCCACAGGGCAGAACTGAACAAAATCAACGACTTACAGTAACATCCTAACTGCTATTTTATATTTCCTTACGATCTTACGAAATTTTTAGAAACTTTTAATGAAAAAAAAAAATTAATTTATATAAAAATATCTACGGTAAAAACTTTCCAAAAATTTCGTAAGATCGTAAGGAATCCTCGAAACCGTCGCAACAACCCCGCGCAACTGTTTGATTCGATTGGCCCTGAAGACGCAAAAACTCCCTTACGATCTTGAAAAAATTTCGTAAGGATTTCGTAAGAACCCCCTCAAACTTCGTAAGGAACTCGTATAGACCTTGTTCTTGGTGTGGGTATTCTATGTTTTTTCTGTGGCTGTGCTTCTGAGCCATCCCCCCCGCCCGAATAACAATCCCACCCCGACTTCGGTTTCGAAATCCGTCGCAACTGAGAAGTCGGGTGGTATCCCCTGAGGGTGGGGGGTATGACCCAGCCGAGCCAGCCGGTCGCTGGTACAACTGAGAGGTAACACACTATGAACGACTCGACCAACAACACTGCAACTACCACTACTTGGGCTGACGTTTGGACCGTAGCAGACGCTGCGGCCCGACAAACCGCAGCAGACGCTGCGGACTGGGTTACTGAGAACCCCAAAACCGCAGCGGCGACAGCAGTCGCTGTGGGCGTCGGTATCGGGTACTTGCTGTTCGGTTAATCCGAATAGCAAGTACCCCACGAAAACCCTCTGTGCTTCTCGGCACAGGGGGTTTTCGTGTGCAGGCACACAGAACATAGGCTGTTTGCCCTTAGGATCGACCTCACCATCGAGGTAACGACTAAGAACAATCCGGCTCAGCTGGAAGGAGGTACCTATGGAAACTTTGTCAATCGCAGCTGAAGTGTATGGCGCGCACGTAGGTGCGGCCGTCGACCATTATCTAGGCGTCGCATGTGAGTGCGAATACTGCGATCTCTGGGACGATGTCCCTCCCAAGGAGCGGGAGGTGATATTGCGATTAGCATTTCATACGGAGGTGGCGAGTCATGTTCACGACGACATTCCTTTCTGAGGAGTGTCGTCGCCACGAACCCTCTGTGCTGAGAAGCACAGGGGGTTTTCGTGTGCAGGCAAACAGAACATCCACTGTTTGCGCCTAATAACCTCACATTTCGTGAGGCTTAGGTCTAAGCTCCGTAGGAGGTGGCTTATGGATATCTATCAACTGATCGACTTTGTTGACGCCGGCGATGTCGCCGCTGTCCTCCGTAACATCAGCGAAGAGGTGCTAAGCCTCCTTGCTGAGGAGTTGGTTTGGGACTGTGACGAGGTATAACACTTAGGAGGTGCATATGGCCAAGATCGTAGTAAACACAGGCGAGGGCGACCTCGCCCTTGTCCACGAGGACGGCAATGTCGTCCTCATAACTGAGAACGACAAAATCGTTCTCACTCCTGACCAAGCGGACCGCTTAGCGGGTCTCCTGACTCAGGTGGCTGCCGCTGCGTTCAAAGCACAGCGTCCGCAGTAATACCACCACCGAACCCTCTGTGTTTCTCAGCACAGAGGGTTTTCGTGTGCAGGCACTATGCACGGTGCCTCACACCTCGTGTCTTCTATGCCCAAGGTGTGCCTGCGACTTATAACCAAAACCTATAAGTCACAGAGAAAAACCGTCCATTCGGCTATAACTGGCCGAGTGGATAGGTGGTTCGGCGCTGAAATCGGGGCTGCTCAGGTCAACTGACCGAGGATACCCTGTTTCGACGTTCGAGAAGGCCCCTAGAACGCGCTGTGAGCGACGTTAGGGGGGAGCCCAGTACCTACCTTCCAAGTACTAGGCAAAAGGACACCTAGCTCACCCTGAGCTAGGTTGTCCGGTACGTTACCAACGGTAACACCGGTAACACTCTGTGTTACCAAAAGTAACACTTACAAACCACTGAGGAGGTGGCGTTATGATAAAAATCAGAGCAACAACAGAGAGAGGCGATCTCCGCCTCTCTCACGAGGGCGGCAAAGTCGTCCTCGAAGTGGACGACAAGAAAGTCGTGTTGACAGTCGCTCAAGCGAATCGCGTAGGCAAACTGTTGGATGTGATTTCAGGTGCTGCATTCCGTAGCACATGAAATGAATTCCGCCCAAAACCCCTTAGTCCTAACGGGCTAAGGGGTTTTCGTGTGCAGGCACACAAACCATAGAGTGTGTGCTTTCTCAGGACTGGCTCCATTCCGAGAGCCGCTGAGATCGCAGGGTTTTGCCCTAGGAGGATTCTATGAAAAACATCATCGAAATCGTACAAACATTGAAACCTTCCATGACCATCCGCGTAATGGCGGGGATCGAATTCAACTCAACAGTCGATTTTCGACCAAAGATGTTGAAAGCATGCGCCCACGCCGCATTAACCACAGCCATCTGGGGGTATCTTGGCGAAATTCGCCGAGCATCCTCTGCTCGTGCGGAAGCGGAGCGCCCCATCTCCGGCGAGGAGCTGACAAACATCGTCGGCCAACGAGAACCGGAATATCCGCGCTGCTCGCCAGCGCTCGCGGCTGGCTTGTACAACGCCATTTGTGAAGATCTTGCAGAGATCAAGGGGCTGAGTCCCTACGATCTGCCGCAATCAGCGGCTGATATGTACGACTTCATGACGCCCAAAACGTCTGAAGTCGAGGCCCCTGTGACCGACACGAGCAATCGTGAGTTACTGCTTGCCAGGCTCGAACTGGCGCAGAAGCGCCGTGACATGTTGGATAACCGCACCGAGGTCTTAACAATGATCTCGGCTGGTCTCTATACCCCTGAGACCATGTCCAGCATCCCACTGGATATCCAACTCAAGATGGCTGACAAAGCCATCACGGCTGTGCTGCGTGACGCGCAGCGCTACGTCCAAAATACGGCAAGCAAGGGACAGCGTGCCTTCGCTCAGGCAATGGAGAACGAGGCACTCGCCAAGGCTGCCTTGGCGGAGTTTATCAAAGGAGTTGGCGCCCTGATTGCCGAGAATCGCCGAGAGTTGGACATGTTGTTCAACTCTGGAGCGAACGTACCAGATCTTGATCTGGACAGTGCGATTGCGGCTTCCGATAAAGAAGCGGCGCAGCAGATCTTAGCGCGGATCGAAGCAGTGGCTTAATGACCACTGCTCTGCGCAACTGAAGCACGAGCCCTCTGTGTCCTGTGTGGCACAGAGGGTTTTCGTGTGCAGGCAAAATCGCCTGTAAGACCTGAGGAGGTCAGTATGAATATTGTCAAATTGCCATACCAAGGAGATCGTTTCCTGGACGAGATCCAGAAAGAACGTGAGCAAGCGCTCACCCCGAAGCGTCGTAGTTTAATCAACTACGATATCGTAGAACAAGCCCTCCGCGACAACGCGGAAGAAGTGAAGCTCGTCACCACGAAAAGTGGTGATCTCTGGGAGGCTGCACCCCGCAGCTCCGTCAGTCCAGAACAGTTTTGGATCTGGATGGAGAACGGGGAGTACGACCACGACCCAGAGGAAGAAGACGACTAGATACCTCCTCCGAGTTGCCTGTCTCGGTTATCAAAACAGGCATGAATTCCACAAACAGGAGAACGAACATGCGTAGACAATTAGAACTGTTCATCGTCGATAACACGAGAGACCGCGCTATCAGAGAAATGCGCAAACGTTTGGACTCAAATGAGAAAATCCATCTCGTCTCAGCCAAATCGATCACTCGCAACGGTATCCGTACCACATCAACACTGTGGTCGAACGGATACAGCGACACGACTTCGGAGCGCATAGCATGAACGCCTTCATCCTAGCCGCATTCCTCTACACCCCACTTCCATCTATCGACGCCCCCATATACTGCGTCAATACCCGAACACAAGACATCTCGCTGTGCCATGCGGGACGACTCGTGTAACACACTCAACCAGGAGAACGACCATGAAAAACACAAAAGCACCTGCCGTAGCAGTAGAAGAAACCACTGTCCTGTCCGCTTGGGGCGACGCTGTCAGCGCCACATACGACGCAGCGAAAACCACCGTGACGAATTCATACAACACCGTCTGTGACGCGTGGGAAGAGTCGTCAACCACAACGAAAGTAATCGTTGTGGGTGGTGTCGGCGCTGTTGTTGGTGCGGCGGTATACGCCACACTGTTCCGGTAATCACCACTGGAGGTATCCATCATGCTAATGACCGCAACGTTAATCGGTGTAGGTGCGTTTTTGTTATTCAGAGACTTACCTGCCAGTACGCGAGAATTCGCAGGACAGGCGTCGTGGATACCACACATCGTCATCTTTGCCCTTCTGTTCTATCTCCACGGAGGTAGTGCAGAAGGCGCGGCGATGGCCGGTGTAGCGACGCTCATATTCCGCTGGTTGATGCCGCTCGGCACACCTCGTTCGAAATCGAGCAGCGCAGGTTCTACCCGCGAAAAGCTCGGCAAATTCTTAGCGCCGTAATCACACAACATTCGAGGTACACATCATGAAGACTTCTTATATCATCCAAATGGATAAAAACGAAATGGGTTGCGTCATCGGATTGTTCGAAGCAGTCAACGCCACGTGCGTTACATTCGTCGGTGAAACACCTATACAACTCGATGCGTACAACAAAGATTTCCACATGAAAACAGACGACGTCGAACTGCACTATGAAATCCTCGACGACAGCGTTCAACTCCAGCTCCATGTATCCGTCGAAGCGGCCAGGTTCATGGAAATCACGCAGGCATATATCACCATCGCGCAGTGGGCAAGCACTTTCCCCAAACACTCATTAAAGGCGCTTCAAGGATGAAGCCCTCCCCGATTCCATTCCGATTTAATTACGACGAACGTTACCAGTTGTGGGTTCTCACAACCGGTAACTTGTTCGGTCGGAAACAGTATGTCGGAAAAAGCATCGCTGAAGTTCGAGCACTGTACAAACGTGTTCGGCAACGTCAATGAGCGAGAATAGCGCGCGAATAGATAGAAAAATGGAGAGATAGCATGACAAACAAAACCGAGATATTTGCAAGTTTCGACGATTTTTTTTATCGTGCCGATAAAAAAATCAACGGCGTTTCATCAGAGTTTGCTGAGAGAAACCCGAACTATGCTCGAGACAACGAAACAAATGTAGGCTGCTGGAATTGCAAGTGGTGCAGGTCGTGCAAGTCGTGCGAGTCGTGCGAGTCGTGCGTGTCGTGCGTGTCGTGCGAGTCGTGCATGTCGTGCAATTCGTGCGAGTCGTGCATGTCGTGCGAGTCGTGCATGTCGTGCATGTCGTGCATGTCGTGCGAGTCGTGCAAGTCGTGCGTGTCGTGCAGGTCGTGCATGTCGTGTATGTCGTGCATGTTGTGCGTGTCGTGCATGTCGTGTGTGTCGTGCAATTCGTGCGAGTCGTGCGAGTCGTGCGTGTCGTGTATGTTGTGCGTGTTGTGCAATTCGTGCGAGTCGTGCATGTCGTGCGAGTCGTGCAGGTCTCTCAGATACGAACTGAAAAACCAGTCAGAGCTTAATGTTCCACTTATACAAAATATCCACCAATCTGTATTCAATGCGGCAAGTGCAAAGAATGCGCTTGATATGGATAATTGGCATGTGTGCGGGACAACACATTGTCGCGCAGGATGGGTTGTGCATTTAGCCGGGAAGGCGGGGTATGCATTAGAAAAACTAACATCAACACCATTTGCGGCAATGGCGATTTACAATAAATCATCAGATATAAAAGTTCCCCTACATATGTTTTATGTTGATAACAATGAGTCGCTTGCAGATATGAAACGTTGTGCAGAATTGGAGCTGGATTTTTCACGACCAACATAACCCCACTACCACCACCCCCACCACCACAAAGAGGAACTACCCCATGACTATCATCCAACAACTCATCGATATGAAGAACACGCAGTTGAAAACGCAGCGTTCTTTTGCAGGCATTACCATCGATACGACTACGGAATATCTGCAATACATCTGGATCGCCATTGCAAACTCTGCGCTCGCAATGGCAATGAAAATATACGCAGAGGATGAGACCCCAGCACCCGATAACGCACATCCTTACGTCGCGCTTTATCGATACATGAACATGATGCTGAATGGCAACGAGCGCCGTCCAATGACAGCGTTTTTAATGATGTCGTTCTTACGTCCTGAATGGTCAGAAGAGCAGTGTCTCGCTGGCGAAGCCTGGCTGTACAACCGCCCGGAGCAACCTATCGAGTGGGATACAATCCCGCTCGAGTTCCAATTACGGTGTGCATACAAAGCTGCTTTGTCTTTGTTGCGTGAAGCGGATCGCTATCAACTAAACGCAGAAAATAAAAACGACCGTGCGAAAGACAACGCGCAAAAAGCGATGGATTTCGCCTCAGAATTGGTATTGCGTATTCGGGATGAGATCGTAGCACCTGCCATCGAAGCAAATATCGAAGCCGTTACTGCGCTGATCAACGCCGGTGTATACATCAACAACTTCGAATTGGAAGATCTACTTAACGATGCGCGTGCAGCGAACAACGATGTGCTCGCCAGACGCCTCAACAAATTAACCAGCTGAGAAGCTCGTTATTACCAAGCGCACCACATCTCGTGATGCGTGCTCACAAACCCTAACCATAAAATGGAGAAATACCATGATTGAAGTACGTGTAGCCAACTTCCCCGGTACAGTGCATTCCGTAGTGCTTGCAGACGGCGCCACCGCCGCTGACGCATTCACTGCAGCTTCACTAACCCCTACCGGCAACGAAACCACCGTTAACGGTGTCGTGGCAGCAATGTCCACAGTACTGAGCGACGGCGATCGTGTTATCTCGGCCACTAGTGCCAAAGGTAACTGATCTACCCTTGTGAAAAGCCGTTCGAGACATTCATAGTTACCGTGAACGCCAACGCCAACGTCGAACGTGCCCTCAGGGCAGTAGTAGATAAGAGCTCGTGCTAGTAGGCGCGTACTACGTATCTCCACCGCTTACACCCAACCACCTCGCTCCGTACTGGAATAAGCCGTCATTGGACAGCCCCCACCCCGAGCGAGGTGGTCCTATTGTTTTTACTGGAGAACCCTATGGCACATCTATCCACGATACGACACGAACCTATCTTCGACCACACGAAACATACCGATCGCGTTCATATCATCGGTGCCGGCGCCACAGGATCTCGAGTATTTGCAGCACTTGTGGAGTTAGGAGTTACTAACATATGTGTGTACGATTTTGACGGAGTCGAGGCGCACAATCTCGCCAACCAAGCTTACGGTTTCAAAGACATCGGTACTTCAAAAGTAAGCGCGCTGTGTAATTGGTACATAGCAAAAACAGGTACTGCGCCACCGTCAGAGATGGAATTCCACTCTCAACGTGTCGGCGTGCATTTCCCTGCAAAACCGCTAGACGGTTTCGTTTTCCTGCTTACCGACACCGTCGAATCAAGAAAACAGATTTTTGACATTTACCTACACGCCGAGCAATGTGGGCAAATCAAACGCGTGATCGAAACACGCATGGCCGCGTTACACGGCACCATCATGCACTTCGATCCGAACGACGCAGATCAAGCACAACGCTGGCTAGACTCTTTGCCGAACGAAGAAACCGCCGAAGTGTCGGCCTGCGGATCCCCCATCAGCGTGGGGACGACCGCCAGCATCATCGCAAACCTCGCTGTACAGCAGTATATGTGGTTGTGCGAAAACCCCGCCGGTGCGGATTCCCGCATCAGCGTACAACTGCGCCCTCTATCGGTCGTTACAGGACGGCTGTGATGGACTGCAAAAACGGCCACAAAAACCCGCCCCGTAATGCACGCGGGCGGTGTTTGTTGTGCATGCGCGAATGGTTCAACAAACATAACACCGGCAAAAAAAGCGCGAACGCGCAGCACGTCGCTGACTTTAACAAGCTACTAACTTCCCACTGGAGAACTGCACATGAGTAAGAAAAAACACACCCCTAAATGGCAGTTCCACGCTAACTCCACCACAAGCACACGCTCGTCTCTGCTGGAAAAAGACACACCTACCCCACGCGTATTCTACACCCCTGAAGTCTGGAGCATCATTCAGTTAGCAATTGCTCACTGCGAAGTAGAGGTCGGTTGGCTGGGGCTCGTCCGCAAACACAACGAAACGGATTACCTCATTTACGACGTATTCATCCCGAAACAAACGGTCTCGCATACTGAAACCGACATCGACGAGTCGGCCATGAGCGCGTTAGCGAATGAAATTTTTGCCGCAGGCGAAGACCCCGGCAACTTGTATTACTGGGGGCATTCACACGTCAACATGGGCGTGCAGCCGTCAGGGCAAGACGAAGCGCAGGTCGCAATCTACTTAGACAGTCTCCCGGTCCTGATCCGTGGCATCTATAACAAGCGCGGTGAGAGCAACGTGTGTGTGTTCGATACGGAGCAACGCGTTGTATTCGAACGCGTGGAGAACGGTATACACGCGCTGTCCGACGAAGACGCCTCGGATTGGATAGAACACATCGACAAGAACGTGAAGCAGCGTAAAGTGGTGCTGCCTCCTACTACCGGGTTCACACCGGCACTGGCACCACCGGTGTCACCTTTAGACCCAGACGACGATTACGCGTACGACGTTGAAGACGTACTGTTCTACGACCATATCGCGGCGGAATTCCACTTCCGTAGCCGACCACCACTCAGCACCGCAGCGCTTTCTTTTGAAGAAGAAGACGAACTCCACGAACAACTGATGGGAGCATTCCGATGACCGTATCACCGAGACGAATAGCACAAAACTTGATGCGCGACGATGAGCGCCTCGTCCCTCACAAAGACAACGAGCTGCTCGTTAAATGCGAAAACTTTGAACGACTGATCTCAGAAAAAGAACGATACTGCGAAGAATTAACCGCGGCTATTGCCAACGAAACGGAAGAAGGCACGCAGTTCAAACTGACGACATTGCTATGTAAAACAACGGAAAATGTCTCCGCGTTGAAGGAATGTCTGACACAACACAAAGCCACCATTACTATCAAACCCGAAGACTTCCCGACAGTAGCCGAGTTGCGCGAACAAATAAAGAAACATCCGCTCATTAAGCCGAGAACGAAGGTTCAGATTGGTCGGTTTCACCGCCAATACTGGGTCTCGTTTACAACGAAACCTATTGTCTTACGGCCATCTAACAACACACACAAACATATCGATAACGGGCAGATCCCCTATGTACATCTGGGATCCATTGTCACCACTATCAACTTAAACTCAGGGGAAATGTTCGTTTTCAGCCCTTCACGAAACAATGTGCGGAAAGTCGGGTTTCGTAACCGATATGTACTACACCCCCACCAAACAGGCAAAAACACAATTTGTTTGGGGGATTTCAAAAGTATCTTTTTGGAAATCATCCAAACGGGCGATGTAATGATGCTACTCGACGCGGTCAAACTGTTTTTTGAACAAGCCTATGACAGTGATGCTGCCGGAAAACACTGGACACGCTGGGTAGTTCCGAATAACTTCTCCCCCTACGTCGTTACACCAGAAGGCGTATGGACCCAGAAAATAACCACTTCCCCGGATAAACCGGCAGAGGTGGTACGCGGGGAAAATTTATCGGAAACGTATGTCCCTAACTGCACCCCGCCACAACGCATTATAGACGTGTGGGACGGAATATCGCCCTTGCGAACTGGGCACATAGTCTGCTTGCACCCTTACGACGATATAAAACACATAGTCTGTATCGACGGGGAAACTTACTTTACTCACCGCCCCCCCGCACAATCAATCGAGTACGAGATTTTCAAACTGTGTAACGCTTCCGCAGTACGTGCCCCTACAGCCGACGAAATTGCATATCAGCTACGCAACACCCCGGATTGGGTTGACGCTGACACAAGACATCAGGTGTACTGGCAAATGTATGACCACGAAGGACATACCCCCAAAATAGACCCCCGGCTGCGCGCGTTCTTACTATTGAATAACAACCGACTGATGGTCAGGCGTGTATGCGTACTCCGTCTCCAAGGGCCTATGTCCGCCGCAAAGACATATAGTTCCGGCGATCGTATCACCGCCAACGACTACGAACGCCTAGATGACATCGTAGTCCAGCAGGTAGCCCCGCTCCCTGTGGACAATATTGTTTTTTATAAAGCAGGAGAGCCCCCGCTCATAGGACAGTGGGTTCGTGGGGCGGGTATGATTGTGGAGGTTCACTCGCACACTGTTCTTATCACAAGCGGACACCCCTACACTGAACCGTTCCTTCTACAAAAAGCGGATCTCCCAACAACGGCTACGCCCACGATGAATTTCATAACCCAAGTAACCAAGTTCATCGCATTCAACACAGCACTCGCCGTTGTCCGTAGAACTAACGTCGACCTCGATCTCGTAGACCCTCGCATGCGCGACATAATTTTCGAACCGTCACTTAGTGAAGTTCGGTATGGGCTTTACGCGGCCGCTAGTTAGCTGTTGCTCACATCATAGGAACACACCTACTATGCGCAGTGGTTATTACAACAAGGTGTGCACATGATTTCCCAATGGTCCTTTTCCAAACTGTCCGTCTTCGAGCAATGCGCTTTTCGCGCCAAACTGCAATACGTCGATAAGATCCCCGAACCCGAACGCCCGCTCCCGCCCGGCAAGACCGAGCACGCCAACGACCGTGGATCACGTGTACATGACGGCGCGGAGTTGTATGTACGCGGCGGTGTGGAACTGCTCCCAGAGCTACAGAAATTCAAACCGGAATACGACAAACTAAAAGAGCTGTTCGCTGCAGGGCTCGTCAGTTTGGAAGGCGAGTGGGCGCACAACAGCGAGTGGGACCCTGTCGCGTGGAATAGCCCCGACGCTTGGCTGCGTTTGAAGCTTGACGCTTTCGTTCGCCCCGACACAAAAACCGGCATTGTCATCGATTACAAGACGGGCAAAATGTTCGGTAACGAGATCAAGCACGCCGAGCAGGGACAGTTGTACATGACTTCGGTTTTCGTGCGCTACCCAGAGATCGAACAAGTAACCGTAGAATTCTGGTACCTCGATCAAGACGATCTCACCAAGGTAGTGTATAACGAGCATCAGAGCGCCCACTTCCTCAAGAAGTTCACGGCACGAGGGGATAAGATCACCTCGTGTACGGAGTTCAAACCAAACGCCAACAAGTTCTCCTGTCGCTGGTGCCCTTATGGGCCGAAGGGCACAGGGCATTGCACTGTCGGCGTCCAATAAAAAACGGAGTAGTTGTAATGAAGGTTTCTTTGAATCGTACGAAAGACGCAGCCCGCGCTGAACTGCAGAAACAGGTGGACGAGTTCCTCTCCAAAGGGGGCAAGATCCAAGTAATTCCCTTCGGCGTAACGGCTGCGCAAGAAACGAGCGCCCCCAGGTTATATACCGACAAACAGCAGTTGTTGTATGTAACTGACTAACGCAATTCCTTGGAGGCATCGAGTGGAATTACATTTCCTAGAGGGGGAGTCGCCCCTCGTTAAACAGTTCGCTATGTCAAAAGAGGGGCAGTTAACCAAAACTGCCTACCCGTTTGTCTACGCGTTCACGTCGCATACAGAAACCATAGAGACGATTCTGGAATTCGCCGCAGCGGTTGAGCGCCACGCCGAAGCTCAACACTGTCTTTTGAAAGGAGCCGTCAACCGCCCCCTCATCAAAGAATCACGCGCTGGCAGTACCTCTCGTGTCGATAAGACAGACTGGGTGTGCTTAGACCTCGACGGTGTCACTGGATACAGCGACTTGGACAGTTTCCTGCGCGACATAGGATGCGGTGACACTGACTATGTCTGTCAATGGTCAGCCAGCCACGGTTTACCAAACAGCAAAGGTCTGCGCTGCCATGTATTCATGCTCCTCAACGAACCACAAACACCCGAGTTCCTAAAGCGGTGGTTGCAGACAAAAAATCTGAAAGTGCCTATTTTGCGCGAACAGCTAGAGCTGACACGCACGAACCTCAGTCTGCTGTGGCGGTTAGATATCACTACTTGTCAGAACGACAAACTGTTGTACATCGCCCCCCCGATTTTCAGAGGAATGAAAGACCCGATGAAACAGCAGCAGCGTATCTTCGCGGTAGAAAAGACTCACCGCGCGCTCACGTTGGGTAGAGATGACGTGGCAGAGACCGCCGCGATCCGCAATTTAACGGACGTGCGTATCAACGAGCTGCGTACTGCACGCGACATGCCGAAAGTGAAAACGGCGTACAAGAATGCAGGCTCCGTGGAATATGCCGTGTGTAAAGAGACCGCGGTTATCACGGACATCAAACGCGAGCGGGGATTCGTGTATTTTAATCTCGCCGGCGGTGACTCGTGGGCGTATTACCACCCAGAAAAAAACCCGAAGTTCATCTACAGCTTCAAAGGGGAACCCCCCCACCTCACTTCTGAACTGCTCCCGTCTTATTGGGAAGAAGTATCCGCGTCTAGTATCGAATCCAACATGGACTCTGCAGTAGAGCGCGTGTACCTCGCTTTCCGAGACTTCAAGACAAGCTGTTATTACAACGGGTGGTTCGAGAAAGAGACAAGCCGCCTGACGCTTGCACGAGCGAAGAGCGAGACGCAACTCAAACATTTTTTGAAACAGCACGGGGTTAAAGAAGGAGACTTCATACCTGACTGGGATCTCATATTCGACCCGAGCAGTGAAAAAATCGTAGATGTCGAGGCCAAGACCATCAACATCTACAAACCTAGTGCAGTGATGGAGAATCGACGACCCGCCAAAGTGTCACAGCTTCCGCCTGTGTGTAAGCGCATTATAGAACACGTGTTAGGCGCGGACAAAAAAACATTCGACCACTTCATCAATTGGCTGGCGTGTATTGTGCAGTTCAAAGACCGTACAGGTACGGCATGGGTTTTGTCTGGCACACAGGGCACGGGTAAAGGACTGCTATTCCATAACATCATTACGCCACTGTTCGGCGAGAACAACGTGGTTGCCAAACGCATGGAGGAACTGGAGAAAGAGTTCACTGGGTTCGTCGAGAATAAGCTGGTGACGAACATCGACGAGGTCGAAGTTGGTTCTAGTGCGTACCATGCAAAGATTACGGCAAAGCTGAAGAACTTGATTGTAGAGCCGACGATCTCAATTCGGAAAATGTACGCAGACGCATACATGGCCCGCAATTTCAACAACATGATTTTTTCCAGCAACATGCCCAACCCTGTGCATGTGTCTCCCGATGACCGCCGACACAATATCGGCGTATTCCAGCAAGAGAAGCTGAAAATCTCAACAGCCGAAGTCGAAGACCTGTTGCCGAAAGAGATAGAGCGTTTGTACGCGTACCTATTCCACTACCCTGCAGACAGGGAGCGGGCTAGAACCGCGTTAGTCAGTGAAGCACGAGCCTCCCTCATCAGCCTCAATCGCGCGGCAATCGATGTGGTGAGCGATGCGTTGTTGAAAGGCGACCTCACATTCTTGTTCGATCAACTGCCCAGCGAGAAACCGGATGACACCGGTATTTTGACGCCGATGTACCACAAATACTCCCGTTACAGGAAACTGCTCCTGCGCTTATTTGAAGGCGGTACCGAGGCGCTCGTATCCCGCGATGAACTACTGACAATTTACGAGTGGTGCGACAGCAACACGCCGACAAGTCCAAATAAGTTCACCGCGTTGTTGAAACACCATCGCATCGACATCATCCCTGTATGGAACGGTGTGCGAACGGTTCGAGGCGTGCGTATTAAATGGGATGTCACACCTGAATGGCGCGAACAAACACAGACACTAATAGACCAAGCCCTTATTTGAGGAAACCCGCATGTCTATCCCAGAACCTTTCGCTCACCAACGAAAGGACACCGAGTTCTGTCTCAACAATCCACGCGTACTAGATTTGTCCGATCCAGGTTGCGGTAAAACACGGGTGCAGATCGACACGTTCGCTGCCAGACGCCGCGACGGCGGCGGGTGTGCGCTAGTTATCTGCCCGAAATCCCTCATGCGCGCCGCATGGGAGAACGACTTCCGAAAATTCGCCCCAGACATCACCGTCTCCGTCGCACCAGCGGGTAAACGCGACGCTGCGTTTGAGAGAGATGCCGATGTGTATGTAATCAACGTGGACGCTGTATCGTGGTTAGAGAAACAGAAACCGAAGTTCTTTTTGCGCTTTGACACACTCATTATCGACGAAATCACCGCGTTCAAACACGGGACCAGCCAGCGCTCTCGATCCCTCAACAAAATAAAGAAACACTTCACATACCGATACGGTCTGACCGGTACTCCAAACAGCCGATCGATCACCGATGTGTGGCACCCTGCATTGATTATCGATGACGGTAAGCGTTTGGGCACAAGTTTCTACGCATTCCGCTCCGCTACCTGCGCACCTGAACAGGTCGGTCCACAACCGAACATGGTGAAGTGGGTGGATAAACCCGGTGCAGAAGAAGCGGTTTCGGGTTTACTCGCGGACATTACTGTGAGGAACGTTTTTGAGGAATGCCACGACATCCCCGCAAACACCATGAACACGGTGCCGTTCTACATGAGCGCGAAGCAGGCCAAGGTATACCAGCAGATGGAAAAGAACACCATCGCGCTGGTTAACGGCAACGAGATCATCTCCGCGACGAACGCGGCGGTGGTGGCGAACAAGCTCTTGCAGATAGCATCCGGCGCTGTGTACGGCGAAGACGACGACTTCGTCCACATCGACACAGACCGGTATGAATTAGCCGCAGAATTGGTCGCAGAACGTAACCACCCCTCTGTGGTGTTCTTCAACTGGAAACACCAGAAAGAGGGGCTGATTGACGAGTTCAAAACGCGCAGTATCACCTACACCGTCATCGACGGTACCACCACGGACAAGAACCGCGAAGAGAGCGTGCGCCTGTTCCAGAACGGTTTTTACAAAGTGCTTCTAGCGCACCCAGCTTCTGCGGCGCACGGCCTGACATTGACGCGCGCAACGACAACGATCTGGGTCAGCCCAACCTACAACCTCGAGCATTTCCTTCAGGGGAATAAGCGTATTTACCGCGCTGGGCAAAAGCAGAAGACGGAGACGATTGTTCTGTTGGCAGATGGAACGATCGAGAACCACGTGTTCGACGTACTGAACGCGAAGAACGCGAAACAAGCGAACTTACTCAATTTACTCAAGAGGCTATAAGTTATGGAGATAGTTCGATTTAAGAACGGTAGCTACGCAGTACGGCGCAGACACCTCTTCTTTGGGTACAGATATTTAAGTGCGAGTGGAAATTGGTGGGGGAGGCGTAGTCTATTTTTTAGCAATTGTATGTTTGGTAAGGATGAAGTTAAGAAACGGCTCGCGGATTGGCAAGACTTTGGTACACCCGTGAAAGAGGGGGGTATATGACTAGAAAATCACAGGGGTCATTCTACGACATGCTTCCCCAAGAAAAGAAAGACGAACTGCGTGCTGCATACAAGGCAGCCGTGGACAACAACGCACCTGGATTCACTGCTATTGGGCATGAGTGGGTAACGTCCTACGTTAAGTACCTGTTTGAATATGTGGATGGGAAGGGGTAGTTCCGATGGATCCCCTGTACAACGTGCCGACAAAATTGATTTTTTGAGCACGACACAAATAACACGAGGTAAAAACATCATGGCGAACAAACCTAAGAAAGACATCTACACGCTCGATTTCGAAACGTACTATGAAACGGGTAAGAAAGACGCCTACTCCCTCAAAAACAAAGCGCTCAATATGTCGGAGTACATCCGTGACCCGCGTTTTAAAGCGCATTGTCTAGGTATCCGAAAAAACGCTGGTAAAACACGCGTCGTGTATGGCGATGCGAATATCCGCAAAGCTCTTGCGCTGATCAACTGGAAAGTATCCGGCTTGCTGTGCCACAACACAGCTTTTGACGGGTTCATCCTCTCACACCACTACGGCGTTGTACCGGCGTACTACTACGACACGATGTGTATGGCACGCGCTGCACACGGCGTGTATGAATCTGCTTCCCTCGACCACACCTGTAAGATCCACGGCTTGGCAGGCAAAGTGAAAGGGGGAAACCTTGTTAACACAGCGAACAAAGTCGATCTCACCAAGGAAGAGCTAACGCAACTGGGTGAATACTGCATCGACGATACGCGAGACACATACGACCTGTTCTTGAAACTGCTCCCGCACGTCCCTGAATCCGAGATGAAACTTATCGATCTCACGATCCGCATGTTCGCGGATCCTGTGCTTAGGCTGGATACGCCTCGCGCGGAAGCGGAGTACTTGAGAGAAGTTGCCGCGAAGCAGGCGGCAGTGGACACCGTCAAAGAGATCGCCGCGAAAGAAGATCTCGTGAGCAACGACAAATTCGCGGCACTACTACGGTCGCTCGATTACGAACCCCCGATGAAGATAAGCACCACAACAGGGAAACCCACCTATGCCTTTGCCAAAACAGACCTCGAATTCATCGAGATGCTGGAGACCGCGCCTCCTGCTGTGCAAGCATTGTGTGAAGCGCGTATCGGCACGAAATCGTCTGTAAACGAGACACGCGCATTGCGCTTCCTCAATGCGGGTAAGGATGGTATGCCTATCCCTGTAATGCTGAATTACGCAGGGGCAGCTACCTACCGCTGGTCGGGCGGGAACAAGATGAACCTCCAAAACCTCCCACGCGGCGGAGAACTGCGTCGCTCGCTCCTTGCCCCCAAAGGGCACCAGATCGTCGTTGTTGATAGCGCGCAGATCGAAGCGCGTGTACTAGCGTGGGTGGCAGGCCAAGAGGACGTCTTAGAAACATTCGCTAACTGGGACGCGGGCAAAGGCGCTGACGTCTATAAAACGATGGCCTCGAATATCTACCACAAACCGGTAGAGGATATCGATAGCACGGAGCGTATCGTCGGTAAAGTAGCCACACTCGGTCTTGGCTATGGAATGGGGGCTGCGAAATTCGCCGACACCTTAGCCAAAGGCGCTATGGGGCCGAAGGTCATCATCAGCGCTGACGACGCAAAAGGGGCGGTGAACGCCTACCGCACAGCGAACCTGTGTATAAGGATGTTCTGGGCGCGCGCAGAGGCGATTCTGTACGACATGGCGGCGGGTATAACCGGCTCATTGGGCCCTATCCACTGGGGCAGTGACTTTGTCGGTCTACCAAACGGGCTGTTCCTCCGATACCCAAACTTGACCGGCGATGGGTACATCGGGCGCGATGGACGTAAGCGATTGGACAACGCGCATTTTGAAGGGAAGCGGGGCGTACACCTCTACACCTACGGCGGGAAGCTGACGGAGAACATCGTACAGGCGTTGTCGCGGTGTATCGTCGCCGAACAGATGATCGCGGTCAGCGAGAAGTACCGCATCGTTTCCATGACACACGACGAGATCATCGCAGTCGCACCTACCAGACTCGCCCAACGCGCTTTGGGGGACATACTGACCGCGATGAAAACACCACCCACTTGGGCAAAGGGGCTCCCTCTCAATGCAGAGGGCGGCTACGACGCCTGTTATTCGAAATAACCACTGGAGACATAACGATGCGAATCGAAGAAAACAAAGAAATCGCCGCCACTGCAACAACGGACTCGAAACAGAGGCTACTTAAAGATCTATATGACGCCGGCATCGACCGCGTGAAAGTGTGGTTCGACGGCGGTGGGGATTCAGGGCAGATAGAGAGCGTGGAGCTTTTCACGGAAAGCGGAGACTTGCTTCCTCTTGAGGATATTCGCGCCAACAAACATCTTGTAATGCGCCGATGCGGTAGCGAACACGACGGAGAACGGTGGATTCCTGTTTACAAAGCAATGTGGGTATCGTTCGCCGAACGCCTAGATCAGCTTGTCTCTGATGAGTTGGACACGACGGGCGTTGACTGGTACAACAATGACGGGGGTTTCGGGACCTGGGAACTCACAGGGATAATGTCCGGCGAACCGACAAAGGATTGCGAGATCTCAGTTAGGATTACCGAAGCAGTTTCTGCGCACTGGGAAGCTGATGTGCCTTTCTTGAACAACGAAGATTACACGGAGGGGGCGCCATGACACACCCCTATATTCACGCGCAATCCTCCGCCAGAGTGTTCGGCGGCGACGCCAACCAGTATCTGTACATCCATCAATGGCTGGACGCGACGAAGGTGACGGTATGCGACTACCGCCACCGCTACCTACGCCACCATGTCGAAGGGATAGACGAGCTTATCCAGCAGGAAGGGAAGTACATTGTCGGCGATGGCTTTGAGGCGAAAACCCGCGCTGTAGCGGAGCAACACCTGATCGAGGATTGCGGCGGTCGAATCCCTACTCTCGCGGATTGGTTGGCAGAGCTGAAAGTGCCGGAGTGGGCGCAGTCTGTTTCCACCCTAGAACACACAGGTGCTTCGGCAAGTAAATGGGGCGGCTCCAAAACGGATTACTTCCGTATCCACAGCTGGTTTGACGAAGCCGTAGAGCGCCACGGTGCAGCGGGGCTTGCCTACCGCAACCACGCCTTCGGCATTTTTGAGGCGGAAACGAGGTTCGGTACGGTTATCACGAACAGTGACGGGAAGACCGTGCCGGTGCGTTACATCGGTGAACAGCATGTGCTGGCGAACTGCGGAATGCGCGTGCCGTCCGTACAAGATTGGGTGCAGTGTATGTACAGGAAAATGTGGATGTCGCATGGTACCCCCACCAACTTGAAGGCGTGGATTTAGAGCAATATAGAAAAAAATCTACGCAAGTTTGGA
>ERZ650309.45-NODE-45-length-62171-cov-5.533196_pt1 | contig 62171 bp, 62 predicted proteins | sample MGYA00376245_ERZ650309 | MGnify/ENA primary metagenome ERZ650309 (study PRJEB26733, sample SAMN07839294) | wastewater metagenome | biome: urban; feature: wastewater treatment plant; material: waste water | place: USA: North Carolina | collected 2016-04-26 ... | reverse complement strand
ATCTCGAAAACCAGCAGTGCAGAGGCGATGAATCCCAGCCCCGCGCCGGTGTCGAACAACCAGAACAGCAGGGTGCGCCGCCCGAATTCGCGCGCCGTCCACACCTCGTAGCGGCCGGCGACGACGGTGCCCGGCGACATCTGGGTGCTCGGCAACCACCGCCTGATGTGCGGCGACTCGTCCAAGCCCGAGGACCTGGACCGTCTGCTTGATGGCCAGCCGATCCATCTCGTCAACACGGACCCGCCGTACAACGTGAAGGTCGAGCCCCGCTCGAACAACGCGATCGTCGCCGGCCTGAGTTCGTTCGCGCTGCCCGGCAAGGCCGACCAGCACGACCAGCAGAGCGCCGACCTCAACCGCTACCCCGAGAAGAGCCGCGCGACGCACAAGAAGCTCCGGGCCAAGGACCGGCCGCTGGCCAACGACTTCGTGTCGGACCAGGAGTTCGACCGCCTGCTCGCGGCGTGGTTCGGGAACATCACCCGCGTGCTCATCCCCGGCGGCACGTTCTACATCTGGGGCGGCTACGCCAACTGCGGTAACTACCCGCCAGTGCTGAAGCGCTGCGAGCTCTACTTCGCCCAGGCGATCATCTGGATCAAGGAGCACCCGGTCCTCACGCGGAAGGACTTCATGGGGAACCACGAGTGGTGCTTCTACGGCTGGAAGGAAGGCGCGGCGCACCGCTTCTTCGGCCCGGCCAACGTGCCCGACACCTGGTCGATCAAGAAGGTCAACCCGCAGAGCATGGTCCACCTCACCGAGAAGCCCGTCGAACTCGCAGTGCGCGCGATCAACGCGTACATCGGCCGGCTGTATCGTGTCGCGCCGCAGGATCCGGTGATCAGCCTGGCCTTCCAGCGTGTGGTGCACCTGCTGGATGAACCGACGGCACTGTTCGCGCCTCGTGTTTTGTGGCACGCAGTTCGGCCTCGTGGCGCACAAACCCGAGGCCCGGCGCTGCCCAACGGCGCACCGCCGGTGCCGGAGATCCAGAATCCCCAATACGGTGCTGGTTCGACGCCTGGCCAGCTGGGCTACCTGCGCGATATCTGGCACACGTTCCACAGCGGCAACCCGATCGCTGAGCTCACCATGCCGCCGGATGAGGCGACGGGGCCGTCAGGAATACCGGCCGGTGCGGGACCGGCCCCGAAGCTGCCCCCGGGGTACATCTCGTTGACGGATCCGTCGTCGTCGACCCCCGCGCTCCCGGCCGGTCCGCAGACCGGGGGGCCGGCCTTGCCTCCGGGGTACTACCCGCTCAACGGGCCGCCGCCGCCAGGGTGGACCGGTCCGGTGCCCGGTGCGCCGTCGACCGGTATGACGGGGGCGCCCGCGCCCGGATTCCTTCCCGGCACTCCGGCACCCGGCGGGCCGCCGTCTCCGTAGCTACGCGATATGGTTATGTACGCTAAGTATTTCTAGTCGTAGCAACGCGGGAGTCATGCACATGAACCTCAAGACCACATTGCCGACCATCGCCGTCGCCGGCGGGCTTGCTGCCGCCATCTTCGGTCTGTCCACCGGGGCGGCCAGTGCAGATCCTCAGGGTGACGTTCCGCCCGACTGGGCGCCGCGTAAGCCCGCCGAGATGTGGAACGGGCACCCCGTCGTCTGGACGACGGGTTGGGGTGGGCGCTGGGGTGTGTGGATCAACGACGGATTTATCACGTTGTCGTCGAACCCGGTGACCAACGGCGGGTAACGCCCTTTTCGAACGTGGGCTTGTGCGCCAAATCCCTTGCGGGACTGGCGCATCAGCTCAGGTTCGGCGGCATCTGCCGGTTACCAGCGGGCCGCGACGTTCGTGGCAATCTGATTGGCGACCTTGACCGCCGAGTCGCCGGGGTCGGCGCTACAGGTGTTGATGTCGATGATCACATTGTTCTTCAATTGCATCGCACGCCCGCAGGCGCGACCCGGTGCGGCGGCGTTCAATTCGGTCACGGTCGTACTCAGCACGCCGTCCGAGTTCGAGATCGGTCCGACCGACCATTGGGTCTGGCTCTGCAGGTGGGTGAACTGGGTGCACGTCGCCCACTGCTGAGCTGATGCGTCGAAGAATTCTCTGCCTTTGTCCTGGGTGGGGAACAGGATCACGGCCTGCTTGAGGTAGTGCGCCAACTTGTCGCCGTCGTTGAGGCTCTGCTCATGTTCGGCCCATGAACCACTGTTGGCGTACACCGTGGCCTCGGCTGCGTCGTCGAGTGGGGTGCATTCGACCGGCGCGAGCGTGCCGGTGTTGTCCGACATCGTGGCTTGATCCTGGACCACCGACATCGCGTTCGAACCCATCGCGGCATTCACCTGGTCCGGCGGCAGCAGGAGGTCGGGAAGTTCACGTTCGACCAGCGGACGTGGGATCAGGTTGACTGTCGATACCGGCTTGGCCGTCCCCGTGATGTGGCTGCAACCGGTGACCACAACACTCGCGATGACAACAGCAGCCATTGCTGTTGGGTGACGCATGAATTCCTCCCCGCCTGCCCACGGCAAACGCTCTCGCTGCGATGTCCTCCACACGCGGCATGTGCAGACTAATCGTGCGTGAACACACGCGCACTCCAGTGCAAGCGGGCGGTGTTTCGCGATAACGATGTGTCGTGAATCTGATAACGGGTTCGGCGGGCGGGGCAGTTGCGCCCCGCCCGGACGACCTGCCTACTGCGTGGCGTCGAGGATTTTGATGGCGAAGATCAGCGAGTCGCCGGCTTGGATTCCGGCGCGCGGCTCACCTTGGGGGTAGCCGTCGGCGGGGGCCATGGCGACGGCGACGGTCGAGCCGATGAGCTGTCCGGCGATGGCCTTCTGGAAGCCGGGAACAACGCCAGTCAGGGCGAACTGGGCCGGTTCTCCGCGCTGGTATGAGCTGTCGAATACCGAGCCGTCACGGCCGTTGACGCCCATGTAGCAGACCGAAACCGTGGCATTCGGGGCGATCGCGGGTCCGGTGCCGGCATGCAGCGTCTGCACGTGGGTCGTGCCGACGGTGAACGGCCCGTTCACCTTCACCGACGGCGACGCGGTGTCGGTGGAGCCGGTGACGGCGATGCTTCCGGTGTTTCCGTCGAGGGTCCACTCCGGCTTGCCGTCGGTCGGCGCGCCCGTCGGGCACGACGGTGCCGATGGGATGTCGGTCGACATCGGGCTGATCGCGTTGGGCAGCGACGACTCCGACGCTGCCGAGCTCGATGAGCCGGTGGCCGAGGTCTTCTCGTCGGAGCTGCACGCGGAAACAGCGAACACAAGCGAAGTGGCGCAGGTGGCAATGGCAACGGCGGACGGTACGCGCGACAAATTCACCGTTGCCACGCTACAGCCCCACGGCTCGGCTATTTCGATCGCAGCACGGCTACCAAGAATTCGGCGTCGTCGGTGAACGGCCGCAGATCCCAGGTGGACAGCAGCAGGTCCGGCTCTAGTCCGGCGGCGTCGAGGTCGCGGAAGAAATCGGCGAAGGCATAGTCGCGGCCGGCTCCGAAACCGATGACCGCTCGGCCGTCGTCGGCCAGGTGTGTGCGTAACCGCGTCAGTACATCGACGCGGGTGCTCGGCGCGACGAATGTCATGACATTGCCGGCCGACACGATGAGGTCGAAGGGCTCGGTGATGCCGCGCGCCGGCAGGTCGAGTTCGGCGAGATCGGCCACCAGCCATCGCGGTCCGGGATGGTCGTGGGCAGCGGCTTCGATCAGCTCGGGGTCGACATCGACACCGACGACGTCGTGGCCGACGGCCGCGAGATATCCACCGACCCGGCCGGGCCCGCAACCGGCGTCGAGGATGCGGGCGCCCCGGGGCGCCATCGCGTCGATGAGCCGCGCTTCGCCGACGATGTCCTCGCCCGAGCGGGCCAGCGCCCGGAAACGTTCGATGTACCACTGCGAATGGCCGGGATCAGCGGCGACCTTTTGCATCCAGAGGCTTTGTTCGACCATGCCTCCATTGTCGCAACTGCCGAATCGGACACTGGACGACGATTGGTTATGCGCGTAACCTCACCGTCGCACCGTGACCGCCATCACGCGGTCGACGAAAGGATGAAAAGACCTTGACCGACACCATTGCCGTCTTCAACCCGTCCAATGAGGAGCAGATCGCGGAGGTGCCTGATTCGGATCAGGCCGCGGTCGACGCGGCAGTGGCCCGGGCCCGCGAGACGTTCGAGTCAGGCGTGTGGCGCAAGCTGCCCGCTGCACACCGCGCCGAGGTGCTGTTCAAGGCCGCCGAGATCATCAAGCGTCGCACCGAGGAACTCGCCGAGATCGAGGCCCGCGACAACGGCATGAATGCGATGGCTGCCCAGCAGATCATCAAGGTCGCCAACGAGATGCTGATCTACTACGCGGGCTGGGTCGGCAAGATCCACGGCGAATCGGCCAACCTGGTCTCCGACGGCCTGCTCGGCCATTTCGAGGAGTACCACACCTTCACCCAGCTGGAGCCGGTCGGCGTCGTCGGCCTGATCATCCCGTGGAACGGCCCGTTCTTCGTCGCGATGCTCAAGGTCGCCCCGGCGCTGGCCGCCGGTTGTAGCGCGGTCCTCAAGCCCGCCGAGGAAACGCCGCTGTCGGCGCTCAAGCTCGAGGAGATCTTCCGCGAGGCGGGCCTGCCCGACGGTGTCCTCAATGTCATCACCGGCTACGGCGAGACCACCGGCGCCGCACTGACCGCGCACCCGGATGTCGACAAGATCGCGTTCACCGGCTCGACCGAGGTCGGCCGGTTGATCGTCAAGGCGGCCGCCGGCAACCTCAAGCGCCTGACGCTCGAGCTCGGTGGCAAGTCGCCCTTGATCATGTTCGACGACGCCAACCTGGAGAAGTCGATCATGGGTGCGGCGATGGGCCTGCTGGCTGGGTCCGGCCAGAACTGCTCCTGCACATCGCGAATCTATGTGCAGCGCAAGATCTACGACCAGGTGGTCGAGGGGCTGGCCGGGTTCGCCAAGATGCTGCCGATGGGCGGCTATGAGGACCCGACATCGGTGCTCGGACCGCTGATCAGCCAGAAGCAGCGCACGCGCGTCGAGGGCATCGTCAACGACGGTGTCGCCGGGGGAGCCGAGATCATCACCGGCGGAAAGCCCTTGGACCGCAAGGGTTATTTCTACGAGGCGACGATCATCACCAACACCACGCCGGACATGCGGCTGATCACCGAGGAGATCTTCGGCCCGGTCGGGTCGGTGATTCCTTTCGACGAGGAAGAAGAGGCCATCGCTGCGGCCAACAACACCGAGTACGGGTTGGCCGGCGCGATCTGGACCGAGAACCTGTCCCGGGCACATCGTGTCGCCAATGCCCTTCGCGGAGGCCAGATTTGGGTCAACTCGGCCCTTGCTGCCGACCCGTCGATGCCGATCTGTGGTCACAAGCAATCCGGCTGGGGCGGCGAGCGCGGGAAGAAGGGCCTGGAGGCCTACTTCAACACGAAGTCCGTGTACATCGGCCTGACCTGACATGATCGCTTGTCGTGGCCTTCGACCGGGGGTCACGACGAGCGTGGCTGTCGGAGGTCAGGGTGCAACGTCCAACTCGGCGATCGTTGGTGATCGCCAACCGGATCGGCATCGTTGTCGGTGCACTGTTGCTCGTAGCCGGTGTCCTTCGGATCCTGCTGTTACCGGTCGAGTGCCTCGGGCAACAGATGGTGCCCGGGCAGCTGTGCACCGATACCGAAAAGGGCCGGACTGTCACCAGGACTTTTGATCAGCAGCGGTCGTTGTACGACGCCACCAATGGCTTCCTGATCGTCGGTGGCGGCATCGTGGCGGCAGCAAGTGCAATTGCGCTACTGCGGACATCCCGGCAGTAGCGTCGGCTACCGGTCGAGTACCCGCCCTGACAACTGTTGTGCCACTTGGCCGTACCGCTCGAAGCGCTCCGGTCCGCCGAGAGCGTTGTAGAGCACGACGCGGGTGGCGATACCGTCGTACTTGGCGGTCAGAGCGTCCGCGAGGCCATCCCAGGTCGACTCGGTGGCAAACGCGGCAAGGTGTTCGTCGGTGATCTGAGCGGCCATGCCGGCCATGTCCCCGGCTTTCTGTTTCTCCCGCAACCGGGCCGTCGTGCCCTCGAAACCGGCCTCATCCCAGATGAACGCATAGTTCGGGGTGCTGCCGTAGAAACTCATGCTGGCCCGCACGAATTCGCGTTCATTGGCGCGTTCTTCGTCGGTGTCGCCGACGATCGTCATGGCAGGGATGATTGTGGCGATATCCGATGGGCACCGGCCGGACTTCGCGGCACCGGCGGCCAGATTGGGCAGAACGTGTCGGGTGACGTAGCCCGGTTCGCCGAGCGGATGGATGTGGACGCCGTCGGCGACTTCACCGGCCATGCGCAGCATCCAGGGATTCACTGCCGCGACATCGACTTTGGGGTCGGGTACCTCGATGGGCCCCGGACTCCACTGCGGCGTGATGAAGTCGAGGTCGTAGAAATCGCCGTGGTGATCGAGGCTGCCGCTGCGGAATGCGGCGAAACAGGCCTTGACCGCCAGGACGTAGTCGCGCAGCCGTGGACCCGGATGTTCGAACGCCGCGCCGTACCGCCGCACCACGTGGGTGCGGACTTGCGTGCCGATGCCGAGTCGGAAACGGCCACCGGTGGCTTCCTGCAACTCCCAGGCCGAGGCCGCAGTGATGAACGGACTACGGGGAAAGGCAACCGCCACCCCGGTCGACAGCTCGAGTCCGGGTGCCGCCTGGGAGGCCACCGCGGCATTCAGATAGGCCGTGCGACCGGTCTCGGTGAGCAACATGCCCGAAAAACCGGCGGCCTGGATTTGCCGGGCGAGATCCCCGGTCCGGCTGAGCGGCTGCGGGATCACCATCACGTCGACGTCCACGCTGGGAGCGTACGGGAAGTGTGATTCGCACCATAGGGCCTGGTTGAGCCGGGCCTTTGCCAGGAACTGCTGATAAATTCCGACTCGATGTCCAGTTACGCGCACCCGCGTTGTGGGGCGTCGTGTCTGCACTGAACCGCCGGGCCTTTCTGGTAGGCCTCGGCGCCGCCATCACCATCCCACCGACAATCGCCACCGCCTCGGTCGTGCGATCCTTCGCCGCGCCTGCCCCGGTAACCGGTAGTGCAGTGGCCGAGACGGTCGCCGCACCGGCTCCTGCGCTGATGGCAGCCCACGGCGCAACGCCACCACTGCTGCCCCCGCCACCGGCGTCGGCACGCTTGGCGCCACTGGACCCCGGCACCCTGAGTCGACTGCCAGGTCAGGGTGATCTGCTCGCACTGACCCTCGATGACGGTGTCGACAGCAACGTCGTGAAGGCCTATGCCGAATTCGCCAAGGCGACCGGCGTCCGGATGACGTTTTTCGTCAACGGCATCTACCGGTCGTGGACAGACAATGCGTCCCTGCTGCGGCCGTTGGTCGAGTCGGGTCAGATCCAATTGGGCAACCACACCTGGTCGCATCCAGACCTCACAAAGTTGAGTGCAGCGCAGATCGCCGACGAGATCCGGCGCAATCACACCTTCTTGTCCACCACTTTCGGAGTCGACCCGCGGCCGTACTTCCGGCCGCCCTATGGACGCCACAATGCCGAGGTCCGGGCAGCGGCGGCCGACCTCGGTTACTCCGTCACCACGCTGTGGTCGGGATCGTTGGCCGACTCCACGGTGATCACCGAGGACTACATCGTCAAGATGGCCGAAACGCACTTTCAGCCACAGAACATCGTCATCGGCCACCTGAATCATCCGCCGGTCACACACGTATTCGACAAACTCGCCGGCGTCGTCCGCACACGCGGCTTGCGGACCGTGACGTTCAACGACGTATTCGTGCGTCCGCCCGGCCTGGGCTGACCCAATTTTTAACGCGCGCTGACTATTTGGTGACTGGAGACCAACTCTTCGTGGTTTGCCGGTTATGCCTCGGCAGAGGAGCTCATTGTCATTAAGCTGTGCCGGTGAAGTGGAAAAGCCTTGCGCGCATCGCTCCCGCTGTCGGCGTCGCGGCACTCGCCGCCTATGACCTCACTCAGAAACCGCACGCACTGCTGCGCAATTTCCCTGTCGTGGGCCACCTGCGATACCTGCTCGAGGAGATGGGCCCCGAACTTCGCCAGTACATCGTCACCAGTAACGATGAGGAACGCCCATTCAGCCGTAACCAGCGCCGATGGATCTACGCGTCGTCGAAGCTGCAGAACAACTACTACGGCTTCGGTACCGACAACAACGTCGAGTACACCCCGGGTTACCCGATCATCAAGCACAAGACATTCGCTGACGTCGGCGATGTCGCGTCCCGCAAATCCAGTGCCATTCCGTCCGCCAAGGTTCTCGGTGGGCCGCGCGGTCGGGCGAAGGCGTTCCGGCCCCAGTCGATCGTCAACGTCTCTGCGATGAGCTTCGGTTCGATGTCGGGTAAGGCCATCGAATCGATCAACAAGGGTGCCGCCCTTGCTGGTTCGATGCACAACACCGGTGAGGGCGGGCTGTCGGCGTATCACCGCAACGGCGGTGACCTGATCCTCCAGATCGGCACGGCCTACTTCGGTTGCCGTGGTGAGGACGGCCGCTTCGACATCAACCGTCTCAAAGACGTCGTGGATTCGGCACCTGTCAAAGCCATCGAGATCAAACTCAGCCAAGGCGCCAAGCCGGGACTCGGCGGCATGCTGCCCGGTGCGAAGGTCACGCAGGAGATCTCCCAGATTCGTGGCATCCCCGAGGGCGTGGACTGCAAGAGTCCGTCGCGGCACACCGAGTTTCACGATGTCGACAGCATGCTGGACTGGGTGGAGTTCATCGCGGCCGAAACCGGCCTGCCGGTCGGCATCAAGTCCGCCGTCGGCAACATGGAGTTCTGGGACGACCTCGTGGTCAACATGATTTCGGGGCAACGCGGCGTCGACTTCATCACCGTCGACGGTGGCGAGGGCGGCACCGGTGCGGCGCCGCTGATCTTCAGTGAGTCGGTGGCCTACCCGTTCCGGATCGCGTTCTCCGAGGTGTACAAGCGCTTCGCCGATGCCGGGATCAGCGATCTGGTGACGTTCATCGGGTCGGGCAAGCTCGGCCTTCCCGACAATGCGGTGGTCGCGTTTGCGCTCGGTGCCGACATGGTCAATGTCGGCCGCGAGATCATGCTGTCGATCGGTTGCATCCAGTCCCAGAAATGCCACACCGATACCTGCCCGACGGGTATCGCTACCCAAAATGCTTGGTTGGCAAGGGGTATCGATCCGACGCTGAAGTCCGAGCGGGCAGCGAACTACATCAAGACGTTGCGTCGGGACTTGCTCAAGGTTTCCGAGGCGTGCGGTGTCGCGCACCCCGGATTGATCTCCACTGACGATCTGGACATCCTGCAGGGCGTCGGCGCAAAGACACCCTTGCGCGAGGTGTACGCGTATGAAAAGGGTTGGGGCCTACCGTCAGTGGCTGATCAGGTGACGATCTCAGACCTGATGGCTGCCGGTCGCTGATCAACCGGCCGAGGGTAGCCGGACTTCGAACCGGGCGCCGGTTTCGAGATTGTGGGCGGACAGGGTGCCTTGGTGCGCCTGCACGAGTCCGGCGGCGATGGCCAGGCCAAGACCCGAACCGCTGGGCAGTGACGAATCAGCCCGCGGCACACGGCCATTGGAGCCTCGGTAGGCGACATCGAATACTCGTGCCAGGTCGGTCTCGTCGATGCCGACTCCGGTGTCATCGACGCGTGCCCACGCGCCCTGCCCGTCGTGTCCGACGGTGAGGTCGACCCGACCGCCGTCGGGGGTATGGGCGATGGCGTTGGCAACCAAATTGGACAGCACCCGGACGAACGCTCGGTCACTGCCGATCACGCGGACGGGTTCGGTCGGCAGAGTGGCGTGCAGTAGCACCCCAGCACGTTCGGCAGTGATGCGGTGGGCGGCCATCACGTCGTCGATCACTTCGTCGAGGGCCACGACGTCCCGCGCGGGTTGTACTGCGCCGGCATTGATCTTGGACATCTCGAACAGGTCGTCGACCATCTCGGAGAGTCGGACGGACTCGTGCTCGATGTGTTTGGCGTGGTCCCGGGCCTCGGTCGACTCGACCACACCGTCGGCGATGGCCTCGGCGACCGCGCGGATACCGGCCAACGGTGTGCGCAGGTCATGGCTGACGAATGCGACGAGGCGTCGCCGGGATTCTTCCGCGGCGCGCTCGGAATCACGAATCTCTCTCTCCCACACCGTTCTTCGGGCCTGATAGCGGGCGAGCATGACGGCGGCCGGGATCGTCACCACCGAGACGATCACCAGCACCACCGCGATACGTTCGAACGTCTCGGTGATCATGAAGCCGCTGGCACCAAGGACGCCGGTGAAGGTCGCCAATGTCGGGATCAGGATGAGGACCACCATGCTGACGGCCAGTGGCAGCGACCGGACGAACCGCAGCACCAACGCGCCGACCACCACGACCGGTACCGAGCAGATCAGCGCCCAGCCGATGATCTCCCAGAGCTGACGCATCGGCATGACTTCAGGCCCCTGGACCGGATTGGGCGTCGGCGTTCCACAGATAGCCACGGCCCCAGACGGTCTGGATCCGGTGATGGTCACCGAGTTTGGCGCGTAGTCGCTTGATGTGCACGGTGACCGTCGACAGGTCACCGAAGTCCCACTGCCACACCAGTTTGAGCAATTCCTCTCGGGAATACACGGTGTCGGTGTGGGAGAGCAGGAACACCAGCAGATCGAATTCGCGGCTGGTGAGGCCGACGGGCGCGCCGCCGGCGGTCACCGAGCGACCGGCCACTGACACCTGCAGTCCACCGGAAGTCAACTCCGACGGCGTTGCCGGCGACGGCTCGGATGAGCGCCGAAGCACGCTACGCACGCGCAGCGCCAGTTCGCGCGGACTGAACGGCTTGGTCAGGTAGTCGTCGGCGCCGGCTTCCAGACCGGCGATGCGGTCGTCTTCCTCGCCGAGCGCCGTCAGCAAGATCACCGGCAGGCCGTAGCCGCTGCCGTTGCGGATGCTGCGGCACAGGGCCAGGCCATCGGGGCCGGGCATCATCACGTCGAGCACCGCGAGGTCGATGTGATGGGAGCGCAGCAGTTCCAATGCTTCGGAACCGTCGCCTGCCATCGATACCTCGTGGCCATCCCGTTCCAGGTAGCGACGGACCACGTCGCGTACGACGGGGTCGTCATCGGCTATCAGAACGTTGGTCACCGTATCGACAGTAGTGCCTCAAACCCGTTATCTGCGTGGGTATCACGAGCTCCCGACGAGTACCGGCGCTGCGCGGTAGTACTCGGGGAACAGTCGCTTGAGATTGTCGAGTTTGGGTTGGTCGTTGATGGCGATGTACGGGTAGTCGGGATTGGCGTTCATGAAGTTCTGGTGATACGCCTCGGCCGGGTAGAACGCCGACCTCGGTCCGACTGTCGTGACGATCGGAGCGGAAAACACTGCGGCTCGGTTGAGTTGATCGATGTAGGCCTGCGCGATCCGCTGCTGATCGGGCGTCTGGGCGAAGATCTCCGACCGGTACTGGGTGCCCGAATCCGGTCCCTGGCGGTCGCGTTGCGTCGGATCGTGCGCGACGGTGAAGAAGATCCGCAGTAGCTGGCCGAAGGTTATCTGGCCGGGGTCGTAGGTGATGCGGACGGATTCGGCGTGGCCGGTGGTGCCGGTGCTGACCGTGTCGTAGTTGGCGGATGCCGCATCGCCGCCGGCGTAGCCGGACTCGGCGCCGAGTACTCCTTTCACATGCTGGAACACCCCTTGTACTCCCCAGAAGCAGCCGCCGGCCAGGACCATGGTGGCGACATCGGCGGGGGAGGCGGTGTCGTCGTTCACCGGCGCGGGTAGCGGGTGCTCGACGGAGGTGGGCTGCCAGCTCGCCTGCAGCACGGGCCCGGCAACCACGGCAGCGCCGGCGGAGCCAAGTACGACCAGAACTGCCAGCAGTGCCATTCGAATACGGGACATGATGCGGTGCACGGAAATCCTCTCCGATGACGTCGTTGTCTCCATTGGACCCCTCCATCGCCGGCTGCGACAGTCCGCGGCGGCATTCGTCAGAGTTTGGTCATCAGTTGTGACAGAACTCTGACGATCGCTCGGCGAGGGTTTCACCGGTGCGTCGGCGGGCATACCGTCTAGCTATGCACGAGAACGCTTCTGACACCATGGCTCTGAGCCGTCGGCGGTTGCTGATCGGCGTAGCGGCGCTCGGCGCGTTGACCGGTTGCGCGTCCCTTCGCGAGCGGGCCTCGGCTGATCCGTCGTTCGAGGTGACCCACACCGATGCCGAATGGCATCAACTGCTGAGCGCACAGCAGTACAACGTGCTGCGCAACGGCGGCACTGAGCGCCCGTTCAGCAGTGAACTCAACGATGAACATCGCAGTGGTGTCTTCAGCTGTGCCGGTTGCGCGTTGGCGTTGTTCTCCTCGACCACCAAATTCGACAGTGGGACCGGCTGGCCGAGCTTCTGGAAACCGCTCGACCGTGCCGTCATCGAGCGTTCTGACTCAAGTCTGGGTATGAACCGAACCGAGGTGTTGTGCCGCCGATGCGGGGGACATCTCGGTCACGTATTCGACGACGGACCTCAGCCAACCGGGTTGCGGTACTGCATGAACGGCGTCGCCATGACGTTCCGCGCGACGTGACGGCGCCCCTCAACCGAACGTGAACGAATACAGTTGAACGCCCGGGCTCAGCCCGATCTCGACATGTCCGCCCCCGGCGCTGTCGTCGGCCACCACGTGCCGCATGTTCGGCGGGCCGCTGACCGACTGTGCGGTGGTCTGTCCGTCGCGCGTGATGGTCAGGCCGCCTGTGCCACCGACAACCAGGTAGACGTTGCGGCCGCGGTAGTTCAGCTCCACCGCCGCGCCATCACCGTGGGACGTGATGGATTGGTCATCGACCGTCCATGGGCCTCGCAACGCGAAGCGGTCTTGCTCGAGCTGGGACGGATAGGTGAACGTCGCTGTGCCGGCACGGTATGGACTTGTGCCGCCATAGTTCTGGGCCCGTCCGGACCCCAGATAGGTTTCCGGGGTGAGGGCGCTGTGCGGCGTCTGATCAGCTACCGAGGTCGACGCCGGCAGTGCATCCGTGGTTGTTGATTCTGAAAGTAGTTGCCGGATCATGCTTTCCGTGGTGCCGTAGTCGCCTTCGCCGAATTTGGTGTGCCTAATGTTGCCTCGTGCGTCGATCAGATACTCCGCCGGCCAGTAGTTGTTGTGGAAGTTGTTCCATGTCGCATAGTCGTTGTCGAGTGCGACCGGGTAGGTGATGCCAAGTCCGGCTGCACCCGAGCGGACATTCTCGGGGACTCGCTCGAACGCGTACTCGGGCGTATGGATGCCGATGACGACGAGTCCACGATCGCGGTAGGTCTGGTACCAGTTCTCGACATGGGCGATGGCCCGCTGGCAGTTGATGCACGAGTACGCCCAGAAATCGACGAGGACGACCTTGCCGCGAAGCTGCTTCAGGCTCAGCGGTCCGTTGTCCGGTGTGTTGAACCAATTGGTGAGGTTGGCGAAATCTGCCGCCGCACCGCAGTTCTGCAATGCGGTGCCGCCCTCGGCGCAGCCATCCGGCGATAGTGGGCCACTGCCATTCGGATCGAGTTGTCCAGCGGCAGCGACCTTTTCCTGCAAACCGTGCGTGTAGTCGGGTATCGCCCGTTGAATCACGGCCGGCAGGTCGAATACCAGGCCTATCGCGAGCAGAATCGTCACGGCGCCTGCTGCGACACGAATACCCCGCTGCCGACGTCGGAATGCGCCGACGCGTTCGGTGACCCGCCTGCCGGCCAAGGCGAACGCGAGCAGTGGGATGGCCGTGCCGAGAGCGAAGGACAGCGTGAGTGCGACTGTGTCGGAACCGATCCGGCCTGTGGCGCCGGCGACGATGATGGCGGCCAAGATGGGACCGGCACACGGTACGTACAACGCACCGAGTGCCAGTCCGTAGCCGAAACCGTTGCCTTTGCCGCTGACCGCCTGCCGCTGTGGCAGTTTCGCGAATGGCCGCTCCAGCAGGGTCTCGATCGCGGGAAAGATCAGGCCCAATCCGATCGCGGCCAGCGCAGCCAACGCGACCCACCGAATGGTGTCCTGGGGCAGATGCAACAGCGCCAGCAGCGTTGTCCCGGTCAGTGTGACGATCGTGAAACTCACCACCAGGCCCGCGATGACCAGGTAGGGCCGGGCCGACTTGGTCTCCGCGCCGGCATTCGCGGTGGATGTGCCGGCGAAGAAGATCACCGGAAGAACGGGCAGGATGCATGGCGATACACCGGTGATCAAACCGCCGATGAAGCCGATGCCGATGAGCGCGAGCATGAGGTCCAGGTTAGGTCTGGATTTGGCTGTGAGCGGTGTCGACGGCCGCCCGTCACAGTTTGGTCAGATTTTCTGCAATCGGCACTGTGGCGCGGCAATCACTTTGCAGCACAGTGTGATTCGATCCAATCGCGGGTACGAGATCTCCGATGTGGCACCTTGCGCGCGGGTCGCGGGCTGCAGTAGCAAGGACACGAACGATCCACCACATTCATCAAGGGAGATTCCATGCAGGGCAAAGTCTTTACCGCCGGAGCAGTGCTCGCCGCGACGCTGACCATCGGAGCGTGCAGCTCCCAGTCCCACGAGGCACGATCGAGCATGGCGCCCTCATCGAGCCCGGCGGCTGCGATGTCGGCGGCACCAACGGCCATGCAGACCGCCGCACGTACCGGAACATTTCACGGATTCAACGGCAAGACCGTCGCGGGCACTGCGCGGGTGACCGGTGGCACCGTTGCGCTGGAAGGCTTCTCGTCCGACGCAGGGCCTGACCTCCACATCTACCTGGCCAACGGCACCGACGAGAATGCCGTAGCCGCTGGCAAGGAACTCGGAGGCGTCGCTTTTGATCAAGCGTCGCAATCATTTTCGGTGTCCGACATCGACACGTCCAAGTACCGCAACGTCGTCATCCATTGCGACAAGGCCAAGGCGGTCTTCGGGTCCGCCGCACTGATGTGAGAGATCTGCTGGTTGGTCGGACGGCGCTGATCGCGCTCGGCGTCGTGCGACTGGTGCTGGGCGGCCTCTGGCTACGCGAAGGCGTATTCAAGCTGACGGCACACTTCGGTCGCGCTGACATCCTGTTGGTCGCCGACGGCGCAGCTGCCAACAGTAGGGTGCCGCACTATGTGGCAGCCGTCGCCGACGGGCTGTTGCGTCGCTGGCCCGGTTTGTTCGGAACTGCGGTCCCGCTGGTGGAGATCGGCATCGGGATGGCACTGATTCTGGGTGTGTTCACGGTGTTCGCAGCGGCGATATCGATGTTGACGTTGATGACTTATTGGGGCACCGACCAGTTGATTGCGCAATACCCTGTGATGGGTGCGCTGTCCGTGGTGATTCTGGTGTGGCCGGCGCAGGCGGCACGGCTGTCGACATGGCAACGAGAAAGGATGCAGCGGCTATGGAGGTTCTGCGTACGCCGGACGAATACTTCGCGGATCTGCCGGGATACCCGTTCGAACCCCACTATGTGACAGTCGGGGACTTGCCTCGACTTCGCGTGCACTACCTCGACGAAGGTCCTGCCGACGGGCCGACGGTCCTTCTTCTGCATGGGGAACCGTCCTGGTCGTACCTGTACCGGCATATGATTCCGGTGCTCGTCGACGCTGGAATGCGCGCTGTCGCAATCGACCTGGTCGGCTTCGGCCGCAGCGACAAACCGACGGAGCGGACCGACTACACTTACCGGCGGCATGTCGATTGGGTCCGCGAGGCCATCACGTCGATAGACCTGCACGACATCACCTTGGTGTGTCAGGACTGGGGCGGGCTCATCGGGCTGCGGTTGGTCGGCGAAGAGCCCGACCGGTTCGTGAGGGTGGTAGCCGCCAATACTTCCCTGCCCACCGGTGATACCCATCCGGGTAAGGCGTTCTTGGCGTGGCAGAGCTTCAGTCAGTCCGTCGAGGTATTCCCCGTCGGCCAGATTGTCAACGGGGGCTGCAGTACGGATCTCGGTGCCGACGTCATTGCCGCGTACGACGCGCCATTTCCTGACGAGACCTACAAGGCCGGCGCGCGTCAGTTCCCCCTGTTGGTCCCCACCGACCCATCGGATCCGGCTGCACCCCAGAACCGCGCCGCGTGGGAAGCCTTGGGCCGCTTCGAGAAACCGTTCCTGTGTGCGTTCTCCGATTCGGATCCGATCACCAGAGGGGCTGACGCTGTGTTGGCCGCGCACATTCCGGGGGCCCGTCTGTATCCGAGTACCACGATCGTCGGCGCCGGACATTTCCTGCAGGAGGATCAGGGCGTCGCTCTCGCGGATGTCGTGACGGCGTTCATGCGTGCTACGTCTGCAGAGCCGCCTCGATCCAGTTGCTGAACTCGCAGGCCAGATGCCACCGGTGTTGATCGAGGAGGTGCGGCACGGTCAGTAGCGGGAATTCCACGCAGAGTCGGGCGTGGAAACCGCCTGGCTCATCACGGAATTCGTGGCGGACGCCGCCGATGGCCAGGCCGGCGGCGGTACGGGCCACGCCGGCCGCTTCAACAGGAAATGCGGGGTCACGCGGCGTCACCAATGGAGAGGTGTCGTCGTAGTCGACGAAGAATTGGGTGGCTGCCGGACTGCCGCCGGTAGTTTCGATGACTTCCTGGGTTCCGTCCAGTGCGGTATCGATCAGGAAATGATCGGGATGCGCCGCAATCATACTGCGGGCGTAGTCATCTCGCGTGATGTCGGTGAACCAGTCGACGAATTCCCGGGCGCTGCCGCCCCGCACATGCAGATCGCACACGCTGGTGGCGCGGCGACCGAAGGACAGGCGTGTCGTCGTGCGGGCGATGGCATCGGCGACTCGCAGGTCGGTGGCGAGTCGCCGACGGATCTTGTCGGGACCGAGTGAGAGCTTGCTGTCGGCGAACGCGGCCTTCTGTTGTGCGAGATCACCGGAAGGGATGGGCAACTTGATCTTTCGGGCTGCCGACGTGAGGCGCCTGGCTTCCCAGGCGAGCACTTCGTCGCGCCGCACGGTGCGGCCCTTGAGCGTTGCATCGATCGTGACGTGGTTCGGCATCGCTCCGCCCCTTGCATAAAAGCATCTATAGTTGCTTTTATACGGCATTCTGCTGTGCACGGTCAAGAGTCCTGTCAGACTGAATCCTGTGACCGACATCGCCACTTCGCCGCGACCGAGGCCCGGTGGGCGTTCTGCACGCGTCGTATCAGCAGTGCATGCCGCGGCGCTCGAACTCCTCGAAGACTTCGGATACGAAACCCTTCAACTGTCAGATGTCGCCAGACGCGCGGACGTCAACAAGACCACGGTGTACCGGCGGTGGCCGACGAAGGCCGCGTTGGTCGTCGACCTGTTGGCAAGTTTCACCACGATCAACGTGGCCACCCCGGATGTCGGGTCACTGCAGGGCGATCTGGAGCATCTGCTCACCGATATCGCCCAGGCATTGACGAACCGGGCGGTGCGGGCGGTGCTGTACGGCGTGCTCGCGGGTGCCGAAGATCGTGACGACATTCGCGCGGCCCAGGACCGATTCTGGGAAGAGCGTTTTCGGCGTAGTGGGGCGGTGGTCGAAAAGGCCGGTGCCCGTGGGGAAATCCCGATGGACACCGACCCCCGTGCGTTCCTGGAGATGGCCGGCAGTCCGATCTACTTCCGCACGCTGTTCACCACCGACACCGTCGATGCCGAGTACATCGCCGCGACGGCCCGCCGGACCATTCGCGCGTTCACGGCCGACGCGAACTAGGTCCGGCGCCCGAGAGTCGAATGTGAACGGCCATAACCGAAGTAGAGCACGGCGCCGATGGCCATCCAGATCGCGAACCGCAGCCATGTCTGGAGCTCGAGGTTCAGCAGCAGCCACACGCACGAGATGGCGGCAAGGATCGGAACGGCCGGAGCGAACGGAACCCGGAATCCGCGAGGCAGGTCGGGCCGCGTCCGGCGCAGGACGAGCACCCCGGCAGCGACCAACGTAAAGGCCGCCAAGGTACCGATGTTGACCATGCCGGCAAGGGTGCCGAAGTCGACGAAGGCCGCCAGGACCGCGCACACCACGCCGACGATGGCGGTCAGTCGCACGGGTGTGCCTCGTGTGCCGGTGCGCGCGAGTCCGCGGGGAATCAGACCGTCCCGGGCCATCGCGAACAGCACGCGGGTCTGGCCGAGGAACATGACCATCACGACCGTCGACAGTCCTGCCAACGCGCCGATCGAGATGATGTTCTTGGTCCAGGTCGCGCCGTGGATGGCGAAAGCCGTTGCCAAGGTGGCATTCTCGCCCTGCAACTGGGTGTAGGACACCATGCCGGTGAGCACGATGGACACCGCCACGTAGCACACCGTGACGATGGCCAACGAGCCGAAAATGCCCCGGGGCACGTCCCGCTGGGGATTGCGCGTCTCCTCCGCTGCGGTGGCGACGACGTCGAAGCCGATGAACGCGAAGAATGCGATGCTCGCTGCCGAGAGCAGCCCGAACCAGCCGAAGCTGGTACCGCCAGACCCGGTGAGCCAGGCCAACATTGACTGGTGCACACCGTCGGCTTTCGCAGATGGCTGCGCCGGCGGAAGGTAGGGACTGAGGTTGGCGGCGTCGAAGTAGGTGGCTCCCACGACGAGGATCAGGACGATCACGCTGAGTTTGATCGCCACCGCCACGGCCGAAACCCTCGACGACAGCTTCGTTCCGGTAGCGAGCAGGACACCGACGATCGTGATGATCACCAGGGCACCCCAGTCGAATTTCACCGAGCCCAGATGTACGACGGGCGTCATTCCCAGGACCTCCCCGAGGTACTGCGACCAGCCCTTCGCGATGACCGAAACCGCGAGTGCGAACTCCAGAATCAGGTCCCAGCCGATGATCCACGCGACCAACTCGCCGAATGTTGCGTAGGCATAGGTGTAGGCGCTGCCCGCGACGGGAACGGTGGAAGCGAACTCGGCATAACAGAGTGCCGTCAGGCCACAGGTGATCGATGCGAGCACGAAAGCCAGCGAGACTGAGGGTCCGGCCATGGTGCCTGCGGTCTGCGCCGTCAAGGTGAAGATGCCCGCGCCGATGACAACGGCGACGCCGAAAACAGTCAGATCTTTGGCCGTCAGATCCTTCCGGAGCTTGGAGTCCGGCTCGTCGGTGTCGCGAATCGACTGCTCGACCGATTTGATCCGGAACCGTCCGCCCCCGGTGTTTTCAGCGCTCATGGGCGTCAGGGTATCGCCGAGCCCCTCACGAGGTTCATGGGTTTCACCGTGCAGTTCCGGCGTGGTGGGTAAGTTCGCCGGGTGAGCAGCAAACGGTTGTCCCCACTCGACACGATGTTCCTTGCCGCCGAGTCTCCCGAAACGATGATGCACGTTGCGGGTCTCATGCAGTTCCGCCCGGCCTCAGGTGACGCGGGGTCGGTCTTGGACCAGCTACGCGACGAGATTTCCTCGTCGACGGACATTGTCGCGCCGTGGAGCATGAAGCTGCAGACTCCGTGGCTCATGGTCAATCCACTGCAGAAATGGGTGGAAGACAAGAAGTTCGATGTCGACTACCACGTGCGGCGGTCGGCGCTGCCCCGTCCCGGCGATCAGCGCGAGTTGGGCATCCTGATCTCACGGTTGCACGGTCGTCAGCTCGATCTGACGCGTCCGCCGTGGGAACTGCACATCATCGAAGGTCTCGATGACGGCAATGTCGCGTTGTACGTCAAGGTTCACCACTCGTTGGTCGACGGCTACACCGCGATGAAGACGCTGATCCGGTCCATGTCGACGGATCCGGTGGATACCGACACTCCGCTGTTCTTCCGGAACCCGGCGCCCAAGCGGGAAGCGAAGAAAGACGAGAAGGACAGCAGACTCATCACTGACATCGGCGGCTTGCTCCGGTCGGTCACGTCGCAACTGTCCACGGTGGTCGATCTGCCTACCGCGTTCGCCAAGCTTGCGTTGACCAGCGTCAACAAGAGCAATCCGTTGGTGGGTCCCGGCCAGGCGCCGCACACCATCTTCAACGGTCGGATAGGCCGTAACCGTCGTTTCGCAACGCAGCAGTACGACATCCCTCGATTGCGGGCAATCGCCGACGCGGCGGGCGGGACGCTCAACGACGTCGCGCTGGCGATCTGCGGCGGCGGATTGCGCGACTACCTGCTCGGACTGGACGCACTGCCGGACAAGTCATTGATCGCCATGCTGCCGGTCAACATTCGTCCCAAGGACGATCCGGGCGGCGGCAACGCCGTGGGTGCCATCCTTGCCACGCTCGGCACAGACATCGCTGACGCACGCGAACGCATGGAGGCGATCAGCGCCTCGACGCAGGCCGCCAAGGAACAACTGTCCGGCATGACCGGCAATGCGATCCTCGCGTATACGGCTGCATTGATGACGCCGTTCCTCGCCCAGATGGGTGCAGCGACGGTGGGCGTGCCGAAGATCGCGCCGGCGTCCTACAACGTCATCCTGTCCAATGTCCCTGGGCCGGACTACCCGCTGTACTTCCGTGGCAATGAATTGGTGTCGACGTATCCGGTGTCGATCCCGATTCACGGCGTCGGCCTCAACATCACCTGCCAAAGCTATGCCGGCACTCTGAATTTCGGCTTCACCGGCTGTCGCGATTCGATGCCGCACATGCAAAAGTTGGCGATCAAGAGCGGTGAGGCGCTGGCAACGTTGGAGGACGCGTACGGCTTGTCGTAGGGCCGCCGCGCCCGAGATTTTGGGCAGAGAACCCGGTTTCGGGGCCGCCATCAGTCGGCACGTGCTCATGTCTACCGGGGAAGCGTTGCAGCACTTCCATTTTCGCGTCCAAGTATTCTTCAGCGGCTGAACACGATCCACCGCATCGCGCTGTACATATAGATGGCTTCACACGCGCCCGCGATGATGCGGGCGAGGTGGTATTCGAGGCCGAGCGCCGACAGGCCCGTGGACACACCGAGGATGAAGGCCAGATAGTTCACCGCAACCACGGCCACGTACACCGCGATCTGCGGTCCGACCGCTGCGTGCGAGCGGAAGTTGAAGGCGCGGTTCAGTACGTAGCTCAGGCCGAATGCGCAGGTGTAGGCGACCGTGACAGCGACGGCCAGGGGAGCACCCAGCGCTCCGCGCAGCGCGGTGAGCAACAGCAGATCGACGCTGAACGTGAACCCGTTGATGATCGCGAAGCCGAGAAACGTCGGCGCGACAACGGAATTGAGCCCGAACGGTAACCGGCGCACAACTTCTTCGCAGAACTGATGGAATCCGTCGACCGCGCGTTGCAGCCGACCGGCCGGATCGACGGTCACGCGGGCACCGTTTCACTGATCGGCGTCCAGCAGATGGATTCCAAAAGAATGTGAGACGGCGGTCCGCGTGCCAGAAGGTTTCGCGGACCGCCGTCGAGAATGTGTGCCGGCTGAGTTGTCAGACAGAACCGTCGCAACCGCGGATGCCTCCGAAGGACTTTGTCGGCGGTTCCGGCTGCGGGTTGAAGCCGCGCAGCGTGCCCGGCGACGTGAACTGCTGGTGGGAGGTGACCGGCTTTCCGGGAGGTTCCGGCTGGGGGTTGAAGGCCTGGGCAGTCCCGGCGGTGAAACCGAGGCCGATGAGGGCCAATCCGCCGGAGAGCAGTGCGCTGCCTGCGATTTTCTTGAGGTTGTGCGTGGTGATCATGTCGAGCCCCTTTCCGTTGTTGTCGGCCCGTCGCGGCCGTTGACACCAATAGTGGGGAGGGCTTCTTGGGTAATTCTTGGGCGCTGCTGATCGGGCCCGAACCCGGCGCCAGCCCTTCCCTGATTCCACGGATTTGATGCCCGTTCCGGTGCCACCCGGCTGCGTGTCTGCAAACATGGCGGAAACGCGACGAAAGGCGGGCAATGACAGAGGCTGAACGCAGGGACGAACCAACGGCGACCCGTCGGGGCCTACTGCTCGGCGCCGGCGCGGTGGGTGCGGGGATCGTCGTCAGTGCCTGCGGCGGTAAAGATGCGGCGAAGGTCGACGGCCCGTCGAGTAGCGGCGAAACCTCCGCCAAGTCCGCATCGTTGTCGGTGAAGAAGGGCGATGTGCCTGTCGGTGGGGGTCTGATCCTCAAGGATTCCAAAATTGTTGTCACCCAGCCAAAGCCGGCCGAGTTCAAGGCGTTCAGTGCCGTGTGTACCCACCGGCAATGTACGGTGACGACGGTCGCCGACGGCGCCATCGACTGTCCTTGCCACGGTAGCCAATTCAGTGTCGCCGACGGGTCGGTGATCAAGGGTCCGGCGGAGCAGCCGCTGCAAGCCAAGACGGTGACTGCGGCCGGAGAGACGCTGACGATCAGCTGAACTCTCACGCATTCGGTGCAGGGCCGCTTGCGAGTAGGCGTTTACTCTGAGTGCCACCAGTGGCCGGGCGACGATTGTGGCGGGACCGGGAAATTTCATCACGGTTTCGGTTGAGCAAAGGTATGGCAGCGTGGCCGCGCGGAGTTGGCGCGGATCGTCGTCGAGGTTCTAGCCTTGGCAACTGTGGTGGGACCGAAGAACGTCGTGAAGTACTGGCGCACAGTACAACACGTCATGTTGTCTGTGTTGATCGCAGCCACCCCGGCACTGGCGATCGCGCCGGCCGCGCACGCGGCCGCGCCCCAGGCGACGTTGGTGGTCCAGCACACCTGGCAGACGGGTTTCATCGCGCGTTTTGTCGTGGCGAACCCGACCGCGGTGCCTCTGGCTGACTGGAAGATCGAATTCGATTTGCCTGCAGGTGAATCCGTGCTGCACACGTGGAACAGTTCGTTCACCCAATATGGCACCCACTACGTCATCACCCCGGCGAATTGGAATCGCGTCATCCCACCGGGTGGTACGGCGACGGGTGGTTTGCGGGGCGCGTTGTCTGGTGCGTACACGCCGCCGTTGAACTGTGTGCTCAACGGACAGGTTTATTGCACATAGTGCAGCTCAGCTACGAGCGGCGCGGAAGGCGCGCGGACTCATGCCGTGCCAGCGCCGAAATGCCTGGGAAAAACTCGACAGCTCGATGTAGCCGAGCCGACTCGCCGTCTCGGCAACCGTCAAACCAGCTTTGATCAGCATTTCTTCGGCCAATCGCTGACGGATTTCATCGAGCAGTTCGCGATAGGACGTGCCCTCTGCGCCGAGTCGGTGGCGTAGCGTCCGCGGACTCATCGCCAGGGCGCGGGCGATGTCGTCGGCATTGGGCGGGTGCGCCGGCGACGCCAGGAGCAGATCGCGAACCTGGCCCGACAGTCCCGTGCGGCTCCGTCGTTCTTCGAGAAGATTCCGGCACTGTTCCTGAGTCGCCGCGGAGTTGTACGGATTGGCTTGTGGCAGTGGTAGATCGAGCAGGTCCATGGGCAGGTTCAGCAGATTTTCGGCAGCATCGAATTCCGGCTCGATGCCGAACGCCTCGAGGTAACGGTCAAGGTTGGCCGGCCGAGAATGGACGAACCGAACCCCGAAGGGCGGCAGATCGGCCGATAGTTCGCGCTTGATCACGCTGACGGCTGTGGCCAACCGGTCGATTTCGAACCTGCGGACGCGATCCGGCGTACCAGGGGCCTCCAGAACGAACTGGAATTCGTCATCGTCGACCCGGGTGCCGAGAGTCGAAGTGGCAAACGTCAGATCGAGATAGCGGACGCCGACTTCGATCGCGCTGCGCAAGGTGGGGCTGCTGATCAACGCAAACCCGAAGATTCCGTAGGTGGCCAGACGGTAGCGCAACCCCACTTCAACACCGAAATCATCGGGATAGTCAAGGGCCTCAAGAAGATTCGTGACGACGGTCAATTCCTGCCGGGCGGTGACCTCGGCGTTCGGACGCTGCAATCCATCGACGGTCAGCCGTGAACCGGCAAGGCAGGTTTCCGGGCTGACCCCACGTTCACTGGCCAGGCTGAGCAGTACCCCGACGCTTGTCGGGGTACGGGGGATATCCCAGTCGCCCATCTGGCCAAATCTAGTAACTCGCGAGCAGGCGCGTGCGCAGTGCCGTGATCATCGGTGTGTCGACGCCGATCTGGGCAAGATAGCCGTCGAAGCTGCCGTACTGCTCGTCCACCGCCCGCCACGATGCGGCCAGGAAGTCGTGGTGGACACCCAGCACCTTGTCCGGGATCTGGGAGATGTCGCCGTTCCGCGAGATCACATGTCGGCGGAGCGGTTCGACGGCATCGTTGCTGCGCAGGTAGTCGGCCAGGATGTCCGATGAGCGCACACCGACCGTACGCAGCAGTGCGGCCACCATCCAGCCCGCGCGGTCCTTGCCCGCCGCGCAGTGGACGAGGACGCCGCCCGGCGCTTCGGCAACCACGCGAATTGCGTAGGCGAGTGCACGTTGGCCGGTCGGCAGAAGTGGAAATCGGCTGTACGCGTGCTCAAGAGCGGCTTCCGCAAGTTGTGGTGTGAGGACGCGGTCGGGTTCATGCGGGGCACTGTGCTGCTCGTCGTCGTGAACCGATGCGATGTGCAGAGTCACATCGTGGGGCAGGGCGTCGCGTCCGTTCCAGGCGATCTCGTTCTGGCTGCGGAGGTCGATGACATCAGTGATCGAGAGCTCTCGCAGCCTGGCCTGCCCTTCGGCGTCGAGTGAACACAGTTCCGACGACCGGTAGAGAATTCCGGGCTTGATCTCGCGGCCGTCGTCGGTTCGCAGCGGGCCGACGTCTCGAAAATTCCAGGCACCGGTGAGGTGGAACTGATCGGTGACGGACACGGCGGTAGCTTACCTGCGCGATCGGCATTGCCACTTCTAGTAACTATTCAGCCGTTTGTGGCCTCCCAGCTGCTGGTTTTCCTCCATAACGTGAGTGTCAATCGAACCCGTCACGGATCGGAGGACCCAATGGTTGCCGTCAAGGACCGCACAGAGCGTCTCGCCGGTGGTTGGGGTGGCACCGTCCTTCGAACAGGTGGCACCGTCCGCCGTTCGACCGGTCACTGGACGCCGGCCGTCCATGAACTGCTGGGACATCTCGAGTCGGTCGGATTCGACGGGGCGCCAAGGGTATTCGGATTCGATTCCGAAGGCCATGAAGTGCTGAGCTTCATCGATGGCCAGACGGCCGCCAGCGCATCGGGGTGGCCACAGTGGCTGCGCTGCGAGGCCAACCTCATCCGCGTTGCACGTCTGCTCCGCCGGTTCCATGACGCAGTCCAGACCTTCTGTCCCGGAACGGAATTGGAGTGGCGCGACGGCAGCCGCGGCCTGGCGGACGGCGAGATCATCGGACACAACGACATCAGCCTCGCGAACCTCGTGGCGGATTTCTCGGGTCGGATCCACTCGCTGATCGACTGGGACCACGCGGGACCGACGACCCGCCGCAAAGACCTGGCGTACGCCGCCTGGCACGTCGTCGGCCTGCACGCGCCGGCGCACGCGCGAGCCCGTGGCTGGACCTGCCGCGTCGACGTCGGCCGGCGGCTCCAGATGTTCCTCGATGCCTACGGACTCGATGACCGGGCGGGCTTCGTCGACGAGATCATCGCCCGAATCGCCGAGACGGTGCGCCCGTTCCACAGCGCCGCACAGGCCGGCCACCGGGGCGCCCAGCCGTTCGTCGCACTGCTCGAGGATGACCTCGAATTTGTTCGCAGCAAACGCAGAGTGCTCGAACGGTCAAATGTCGCATATGGCGCGTCGGCGCCAGCTAACGTCGCGCGTAGAGCGTGCCACGTCCGATGACTGTCCTTATTTCCTCGAATTTCAGACATGACAAGGCGGAGAGACTGATGAACAACATTCTCGATCAGGCAATCACCAAGGCGCAGGAAGCCATTCTCGAGCCGGTGCTCAACCGGGCGCAGGCCTCGATCCCGATGGACCTTCAGATCAAGGGCATGCACCTCTACCAGAAGACCAAGAAGTCGGTGGTCGGTGACAAGGCGCCAGTCTTCGTCGAATCCCCGATTCCCGATGCCGCAGATGTCGATTTGGCAGACATCGACGTCAGCAATCCGTTCATGTTCCGGCAAGGTCGCTGGCAGTCCTACTTCAAGCGGTTGCGCGACGAGGCGCCGGTGCACTACCAGCCGAACAGTCCGTTCGGGCCGTACTGGTCGATCACCCGGTACGACGACATCGTCACCGTCGACAAGGACAACGAACGGTTCTCCGCCGAACCGTTCATCGTGATCGGCGAACCGCCCGAGGGCCTGGATGTCGAGATGTTCATCGCCATGGATCCGCCGCGGCACGACGAGCAGCGCGGAGCCGTGCAGGGCGTGGTCGCGCCCCAGAATCTGCAGGAGATGGAAGCCCTCATCCGGACCCGTGTGCAGGAGGTCCTCGACGGGCTGCCGGAAGCCACCCCGTTCGACTGGGTCGACACCGTCTCGATCGAACTGACGTCACGCATGCTGGCTACCTTGCTCGACTTTCCTTACGAGGATCGTCGCAAGTTGGTGTACTGGACCGACACCGTGGCCGGCAGCGCCTCGGCCACCGGCGGCGAGGCCGACACGGATGAGATGTTCCGGTGCGCTGCCGATATGGCGCGTGCGTTCAGCGCCCTGTGGTACGACAAGAAGGCGCGGTTGGCCGCCGGTGAGAAGCCGGGGTTCGACCTGATCACCTTGATGCAGTCGTCTGAGGACACCAAGGACCTGATCGACCGACCGATGGAATTCCTCGGCAACCTCATCCTGCTCATTGTCGGCGGCAATGACACGACCCGTAACTCGATGACCGGTGGTGTGCTCGCGCTGAACCAGAACCCCGACGAGTTCGCGCGACTCAAGGCCGACCCCGGTCTCATCCCGAAGCTGATCCACGAGATCATCCGCTGGCAGACCCCGCTGGCGTACATGCGCCGCGTCGCCACCAAAGACACCATTCTGGACGGGCAGTTCATCCGTAAGGGCGACAAGCTCGTCATGTGGTACGCCTCGGCCAACCGTGATGAGCGCAAGTTCGAGAATCCAGATGCCTTCATCATCGGCCGGGCCAACGCCCGCCATCACCTGGCCTTCGGCATCGGCATCCACCGATGCATGGGCAGCCGCCTGGCCGAGTTGCAGCTCAAGATTCTGTGGGAAGAGTTGCTGGCCCGATTCGAGGACATCGAGGTCGTGGGCGAGCCCGAGTACACGCAGTCCAACTTCGTGAAGGGCTACTCGAAGATGATGGTCAAGGTGACCCGGAAGCAGCCCGCTTAGGACGCATATCCTGGGTGTTGGGACCACGCCGCGCGGCGCGACGCCCGGACATCCGGAGGCAGCGATGTTCGAAGAAGCTCAGCTGTACGCACCGGTGACGCGCTCGGGAGATGCCGTCACCGTTCACCTCGCCGCTGATCACCCGGGCGCCGTGGACCTGGACTACCGCGCCCGCCGCAATGCACTTGCCGCGCTCGCGATGGACTGGGAGCCCGGCACCCCACCGCCTATCGCGACCTATACCGACGCCGAGCAAGAGGTCTGGCGCATCGTCTGCGCCGAACTGCACCGACTGCACCAGCGCCGGGCTTGTCGCGCGTATCTGGAGGGCCGGGAGCGACTCGGGCTTCCGGAGGACCGGATCCCGCAACTCGTCGAAGTCAACGAGATGCTGGGGCCGCTCACCGGCTTTCAGTACGTGCCGGCGGCCGGGTTGGTGCCCCTGCGGCAGTTCTATGGATCGTTGGCGGATGGAATGTTCCACTCCACCCAGTACATCCGCCACCACTCGGTGCCGCTCTACACTCCTGAGCCGGACCTGATCCACGAGGTCGTCGGCCACGGCAATTGTCTGGCTCACGATCGTTTCGCCGCGCTGTACCGGTTGGCCGGGCAGGCGACTCAGCGCGTGAAAACCGCTGAGGCGCTTGAATTCGTGTCGAAGGTCTTCTGGTTCTCGTTGGAATTCGGGGTGGTACGTCAGCACGGCGAAGTGCGCACCTACGGCGCCGGTCTGCTGTCGTCGTACGGGGAGATCCAGCAGGTCGATGTGGCCGAACTCCGTCCGCTGAACATCGGCCGGATGGGTGTGCAGACCTACGACATCACGCACTATCAACCGGTTCTGTTCTGCGCCAGGGGATTCACCGAGGTCGAAGACGTGGTGGGCACGTTCTTCTCCGACGTTGACGACGACATGGTGCAGCAGCTGGTCCATGACTCAGCTCAGATCACGGGTAGCTGATCGCTGGTTGTACGACGGCGGCACACTCGCCGAATCCGATGGTGGCAGCGCCCGGGCGATGCGCTCGGGCAGTCAGCGTGATTTCGTCACCGTCTTCGAGAAAACTGCGGGTTTCGCCGTTGAGCAGGGTGATCGGGTCCTTCCCGCCATGGCTGAGCTCCATCAGACTGCCCTCGGAACCCGCGGTCGGGCCGGAGAGGGTGCCGCTGCCGAGCAGGTCGCCGGGCCGTAGGTCACACCCGTTGCTGGTGTGGTGGGTGATCATCTGCGCGACGCTCCAGTACATGTGGCGGCTCGACGAGCGTGAGATCGCTTGGGATGGTTCGCCGTTCGTGCGCATGCGGGCCGTCCTGATGAAGGCCTGCAACGCGATGTCGAGCCCGCCGTAGACGCGGTGCAGTGGACTGTCCAGGTAGGGTAGGGGAGTGGGATCGCCCTCGGCCCGCTCAACCGGAATCCGGAACGGCGCCAACGCTTCTGGGGTCAAGACCCAGGGGGAGACCGTGGTGCCGAAGCTCTTCGCCAGGAATGGGCCCAGTGGCTGGTATTCCCACGCCTGCACATCTCGGGCCGACCAGTCGTTGAGTAGGCAGAAACCGGCGATGTGGGATTCGGCGTCATCGAGACCCACCGGGTCACCGAGACGATTTCCCGGACCGATCCACACGCCGAGTTCGAGCTCGAAATCCATTCGCCCAGTTGGCTTCAGAGCGGGCGCCGAGTTATCTGCGGTTTTCAGTTGCCCGTGTGGGCGGGTGACCGGGGTGCCGCTGACCCGCACGCTGGAGGCACGTCCGTGGTAGCCGATGGGGATCCATCGGTAGTTGGGCGGTAGAGGATCGTTGGGCCGGAACAGGGCACCGATGTTGCGGGCATGGTGGATGCCGACGTAGAAGTCGCTGTAGTCGCCGATTCTGGCGGGCAGCAGGACGTCGACCTCTGTCACTGGGGTAAGGATTTGGGTAACGGTCTGCTGGTGCGGCGCGCCCGTGACGAGCAGGGAATGCATTGCTTTGCGGAGAGCGACTCGCGGTCCAGATCCCAAGGCGAACAGGGTGTTCAGTGTGCCGTGCGCGGCGGCTTCGGCTGCCGTCTGCGCCTCACCGGTGAGCAGCCCGGATTCTGCGAGGCTGCTCAGGTCCAGGACTGCGTCACCGATCCGGACGGCGCCGCGGGGTTCGCCGGCCCGGCCGGCCACCACGCCAAAAGGCAGGTTCTGCAACGGGAAGTCGCCGCTGCCGGCTGACGGCACCCAACTGTGCAGACGCGGATCGTGAGTGTGATCGAGCGTCGGCGCCGTCATGGCTGGTCCGGGTGGAATCGTTTCGTCAGCCCGCTCCAACAGTCTGCGTAATCCTGTTGTCGCTGAGGGCAATTCGCGGCGTGGGCGGTGACTCTCTGCGGGTACCGGGTTTCGAACATGAAGGCCAGTGTGTTCCCCTGCTTGACCGGTTTGAGCTCTTCGGTGCTGGCGGCGTGAAATGCGTTGGCATCGGGGCCATGTGGCGTCATGCCATTGTGCAGGCTGACGCCGCCGGGCACGAAGCCGTCGGGTTTGGCGTCGTAGACACCGCGCACGAGTCCCATGAACTCGCTCATGACGTTCATGTGGTACCACGGCGGCCGGAAGGTGTCCTCGGCGACCATCCATCGCTCAGGGAAGCAGACGAAGTCGACGTTGGCGGTGCCCGGAGTCTCGCTGGGCGAGGTGAGCACGGTGAAGATGGACGGGTCGGCGTGATCGAACAGCACAGGGCCGACCGGGGCGAAGCGTCGCATGTCGTACTTGTACGGCGCGTAATTACCATGCCAGGCAACAACATCCAACGGGGACTGGCCGAGTTCGGCCTGCCATAATGTGCCGCCCCACTTCACGTAGATCGTAGCTGGGACGTCACGATCCTCGTAGGCCGCGACGGGCGTCAGGAAGTCTCGCGAGTTGGCCAGGCAGTTGGCCCCGATCGGGCCGCGCTCCGGGAGAGTGAAAGAGCCACCGTAGTTTTCGCACAGGTAGCCCCGGACCGGACCATCGGGCAGTTCGACCCGCAGCTTCACTCCGCGCGGGATGACGACGATCTCGCTGGGCTCGGCGTCGATGATCCCGAACTCGGTGCAGAACCGAACATCGCCGTGCTCCAGGACGAACAGCATTTCGGCGTCGCCGTTGTAGAAGTAGGCATCCACCATCGACGACGTGATCGTGTAGACGCTGCAGGCGAATCCGGTCCGGGTGTTGACGTCCCCGCCGGTGGTGATGGTGTGCACGCCGGTGATGAACGTGGCGTCCTCGACTGCCGGATCCGGTATCGGCCATGGTTTCCAACGCATTTGGGCGATGGGAACCGGCGGAGCATCGTCCGGGGCTGAGCGCCAGTGAGCGACCCCGTCCGCAGGCGTGAACCGACCCCAATGCGCCACGCTCGGCCGGATCCGATACAGCCAGGATCGCTTGTTGGCGGCGCGGGGTGCGGTGAACGGTGAACCGCTGAGCTGCTCGGCGTACAGACCGTAGGCGCACTGCTGCGGAGAGTTGCGGCCGACGGGCAGCGCGCCGGGGAGTGACTCGCTTTCGAAGCTGTTGCCGAAACCGGACTGGTAGTCGGTCATCACAGGTTTCCCCGCATTTCCTGCTCGCGCTCGATCGATTCGAACAGCGCCTTGAAATTGCCCTTGCCGAAACCCAGTGAGCCGTGGCGTTCGATGAGCTCGAAGAACACCGTCGGCCGGTCGCCCAACGGTTTGGTGAAGATCTGCAGCAGATACCCGTCTTCGTCACGGTCGACGAGGATGCCGCGCCGCTGCAATTCCTCGACGGGTACGCGCACCTTGCCGATGCGGGCACGGAGCTCCGGATCCTCGTAGTAGGTATCGGGGGTATCGAGGAATTGCACACCCGCCCTGCGTAATTCGTCGACGCTGCTCAGGATGTCGGCTGTTGCCAGGGCCAGGTGCTGAACGCCGGGTCCGCGGTAGAACTCGAGGTACTCATCGATCTGGGACTTGCGTTTGGCGACTGCCGGTTCGTTGAGCGGGAACTTCACCCGATGGTTGCCGTTGGCCACCACCTTCGACATCAGCGCCGAGTACGCGGTGGCTATGTCATCACCGATGAACTCGGCCAGGTTCACGAACCCCATGACCCGGTTGTAGAAGCCGACCCACTCATCCATCTTGCCGAGCTCGACATTGCCGACGACGTGATCCAGCGCCTGGAACAGGCGTGCAGGTGCGCCGACATTCTTGACATGGCCGCTGGTCGCCGGCCGGTAGCCCGGTAGGTAGGGACCGCCGTAGCGGGCGCCGGCGACCTCCCGCTGAACCAGGGTGTGGCGGGTCTGTCCGTAGGTCGCGATGGCCGCGACCCGGACGGTGCCGTACTCATCCGAGAGGTTGTGCGGCGCGTCGAGGATCGTGGCGCCGGCAGCCCTGGCCTGTGCGATGCACTTGTCGACATCGGGCACCTCCAGCGCGATGTCGACAACGCCGTCACCGTGTGCGGCGTGGTGCGCCACCAGCGGGCTGTCGGGGCTGACGGCGCCCTTGAGGACGAAGCGGACGGAGCCAGAGCGCAGGACGAATGCCTTGTGATCGCGATTGCCGTTCTCCGGGCCCGAGTACGCGACCAGCTCCATGCCCCACGTCGATTGGAAGTAGCTTGCCGCCGCGGTGGCATTGCCGACCACGAAAACAATGGCATCCCAACCTGTTACGGGGAAGGGATCGTTACTGGGATCGTAATCCACCAGGCCTACCAGCTGCTTGAGCTGGTTGAGGTCAAGGCGTGACTGCAGTTCCTGGTCGGTCAAGGCGGTGTGGTTCGCCATAGAGACATTGTTCTCCCTCGAGCCATCGGTTGTTGGGATTACTCGACGTCAGGTGCATTGGGAGGAATACGAGTAGGGACCTACTCAGGTCGTAGGCCGAACACACCCCAACACTTGGTCAAGACGTTCGGAAAATCTGTCCGTCCCGGAGAGAACAGGGTCACGCAGATGAGTAACCGCTGGCACGACGAGTCGCTTCGGCGACAACGTGAGATGACTCAAAGGCAGATGCAACGGTCGCAGGACGAACTCCGCCGCATGGCGAACAAACAGTTCGACAAGGAACGCGCCGCGCGTGCGGCTACCAGCGCGCGCGCCGATCTTCGGGCGGCGTGGCTCAAATGGGCGCGCGAAAATATCGGCGGTACCGAGGCGCAGATACAAGCCGCTGTCACAGCGCTGGCCCAGGCCGACGCCGCCGGGGCGAAAGGTGCGGAGGCGATCTCGGCTGCCCGCGCGGCCGCTGCCGCGGTTGCTCCGCCTGGGCGCGTAGCCACGAGTCCAAATGGTCCGACAGTGCCTCGAAGCGGCACAGCGACAACCACGCCGGCCGCACAACTCGCAGGTGGGATCGTTGGTACAGCGCGCGAGATACAACGCGGTCCGCAGTGGGTAGCAGACGGTGGCGTCATCCCGATGCTCGAATTTCGTCTGTACCCCGAAGGTGGTACACCGATGGACGTTCAGTTGCGCGGCGAACGAATCGACGGGGTCCTCAAGGATGGTGACATCGTCGAAGTCGAGCGCCGCTATCTACGCGACGGGTTACTGCTTGCAGATCGCGTCTTCAATCACACGACCAATTCGATGATCCGGGCTTTGCGGGGCGTATCCGGGCAAATTGCGATGAAGGAAGCACGCTGGGGGACAGGGTGGGCGCAGGCCGCATTCATCTGGCGGATCGTCGCACCGATATTCGCGATCGTGATCTTCCTGGGCTTCATCGCATTGATGCTCTATATCGGCGACCAATCGGACAAGAAGCATCACGGGCTGATGTCGCCGACGGGAGAATTCCCGCCGACGTCACAGGTGATCGAGGCTTCCGCGCTCGTATCTCGTTGAGCTGCAACGCGAAACGTCAAAACGGACCGAGGAGGACAAATGAGCGATCCGCAGGATGACCCATCGATGCTCGGGGCTATCAGCGACCCCGGCATGCCCGGAACTCCAGATGCCGCCGGATTTACGGACCTGACATCGGTCCCTGATGCGTCGTTTGGGGCACCCGTGCCACCGGGATTCGATGTGGGACAAATTGATCCGATGGCGCCGCCTACATTCGACACACCAGATGCACCACCTCCCGGGTTCGACGGCGGTCAAACCGACACGGCATTCCCACCGGGATTCGATAACCCGCAACTCGACCCTGTGGTGCCGCCTGGGTTCGACAACCCCCAACTCGACCCAGCAGCACCGCCGGGGTTTGATCCTCCACAGACCGAACTGCCAGGGCTGGTGCCCTTCGACACCCCGCCACCCGGCTTCGAAGTTGGGCACACCGTCCCGGCCGCACCGCCCGGGTTCGACGGCGGAGAAGCTGTTCCGGTACCTGTGGTCGGCGTAGGTGAGCAGGTCGGCTATTTCGACCCGGTGATGACGCACGCCATTGCAGAGGTGACGGTGGTCGGGCACCCTGCGCAGGTGTCGGACGGTCCGCTGTACGACGGTCAGAAGTATTTCGATCAGTTGGTGGCCAATCCGTTCCCGCCTACCGATTCACCGGATTTCGCTGTCCTGCAACTGATTGCGGAATCGGTGTTCTCCACCGCGGCGGCGTCAGACGGTGCAGTGCGGATCGTGGGTAACGTCGCCCACGCTGACGCCGTGACAGTGGTGGCCGGCATCCTCGAAATCTCGGAGGCACAAGCCTCGCTGCTGGCGGAATTCGCATTGCAAGTCATGCGGGTTTCCTCTCCGAACTCGGTCGCTGGCGGCGATCCCGACGGGCCTGTGCTCGATGAGGTCCTTGTACCGCATCCCTATATGGCCGGACGTTGGGTTTCGGAAGGCCGCTATGGTTCGGCGGACCGGATCGATGCGGCCAAGGCGGCCGGCGAGCAGGCTACACGTGATCAGTTCCTTCGCGGTATGGCAGGCGCGCTGGCTGGGGTTGTGAAGGGACAGAACCAATTTGACATGGCCGGTCGGTTCGGTCAGCCTTCCGCCGAGAATTCGGGCGGCTCCGGTCAACGACCCAAACGGCACTGAGGGACAGCCGGCTATCCCACGATCGCCCGTGCTGCGCGCTCTGCGATCAGCATGACCGGCGCGTTGGTGTTCCCGGACGTGATGGTGGGCATCGCCGAAGCATCGACCACCCGAAGGCCGGCGATGCGGTACACGCGGCAGTCGGTGTCGAGCACTGTGGCGGCCGACATCGGATTACCTTGTGTATCAAAGGCTCCCATCGCACAGGTCCCCACGGGGTGGAAGATGGTGGTACCCAGTTCGCGAGCCGCCTGCTGCAGGTCGTCGTCGCTGACGAGGTGCGGGCCGGGCAGCAACTCTTGCGGGCAGAACCGGGCCAGGGACGGCGCTGCCATGATTTGCCGGGTCATCCGGAGGCCGGTCACAGCAGCCTGACGATCGGCGTCGGTGGACAGGTAATTGCAGGCGATCTGGGGGTAGGTCAGCGGGTCTGCACCGACCATGCGCACATGGCCACGCGAGCTGGGTCGCAGATTGCAGACCGAGGGGGTGATCGCGCCGAATGGGTGGAGGGCTTCGCCGAACTTCGGCAACGACAGCGGTTGCACATGCCATTCCAGGTCGGGACTGGCCAGCGCGTGGTTGCTTTTGGCGAAAGCTCCCAGCGTGGAGGGCGGCATGGTCATGGGTCCTGATCGCGCCAGCAGGTACTGGAGTCCCATGCCCGCACGAGTAATCCAGTTGCGGTACAGCGTGTTGACTGTCCGCGCACCCTTGATCCGGTAAATCGTTCGCAGCTGCAGGTGGTCCTGGAGGTTCTCGCCCACGCCGGGCAGGTCGACCGCGACCGGTACCTGGTATTGAGCGATCAACCCGGCCGGACCCAGACCCGATACTTGCATGAGATGCGGCGAGCCGATCGCGCCGGCGCTCAGGATCACTTCCCGTCGGGCGTGCACGTCGACAATCTGGCCGTCTTTGAGCACCCGCACACCGGTGGCGCGGCGCTGAGCCGTGGTCCAGGCGCCCCGGCGCTGATCTTCGCGGACCTGGTCGTCCATCAGTAGCTGCAAGGCCTGGGTCTGGGTGTAGACGGTGAGGTTGGGTCGGCGGGCCACGGGATGCAGGAAGGCATCGGCCATCGACCAGCGACGGCCGCGCCGCTGGTTGACGTGAAAGTAGGCGCTGCCAGAGTTGTCGCCCCGGTTGAATTCATCGATGGGGGAGATGCCGACTTCTGCGGCGGCGTCCTGCCAGGCGTCCAGGATCTTCCAGCGGACCCGCGGCCGCTCGACCCGGATCTCGCCGCCGACGCCATGCCAGTCGTCGGCTCCGCCGAAGTAGTCCTCCAGCTCTTTGTAGATCGCCAGGGTTTCGCCGGGGGAGTCCGCACCGCCCCAGCGCCATCGGTCGTCACCGGTGGCATGCGCCCACAGGTCGTAATCGCTTGTCTGCCCACGCATGTGGATCATCGCGTTGATCGATGAGCAGCCGCCGATCACCCGGCCCCGCGCGTAGTGAATGCTGCGGCCGGCCAGCCCTTCGTCGGCCTCGGTCGTGAAGCACCAGTCGGTGCGGGGGTTGGCAATGGTGTACAGATAGCCCACCGGCACCTTGATCCAGAACCAGTCGTCCTTGCCGCCGGCCTCGATCAAGAGCACCCGGTGCTCAGGGTTGGCGCTGAGCCGATTGGCGAGCAGACAGCCCGCGCTACCGGCGCCCACGATGATGAAGTCGAACTCGGTGACGGGGCTCATTCCGACAATCATTCCGCCAGCCCAGCTCTGAACGGGAGCGGATATCCAATTTTCGGTGCAGAACAGCACGTGGCGGGGTGCGCCGATATCTATTGATTTGTCTGCAAAGGTCTACTGACGCAGTATTTTTGAGCTCACGGAGGCGTCTAGTGGGTGCTTTGGGTTGACGGCTTGCTGGGCACCACCGGTGCCGGGTGAACACCGCGAACCGGAATCGGGCCGACGAATTCAGATGGGGCGGAGACGGTCGACGGCGCGGTCGGCGGTTCTGGCTGCGGGTTGAAGGCGGAGGCGTTTCCTGAGGCCAGTCCTACGCCGATGAGGGCCAGGCTGCCGGTCAGTAGTGCTTTGGCGGCGGTTGTCTTGATGGTGTAGCTGGTGATCATGTCGTTGCCTTTCAATGGTTTCGGCGGGGTAGTCGCTCGCAGCAATATTGGGATCGACTTCTTGGAGATTTCTTGGCTGGCCACCGCGCGCATCGGTCAACCCTGGGCGAGCCCTGCGTTCCTCCTGTGATGCCGTGGAGAGGGGCGCAGGCGGTGGGCAAAGTGCGCAAGAATTGCCCAAGGCGGTCCTGGAAAATTTTTCTTCCCCGGCCCGCGGGGTCGACAGCGCGATGAGGAGCGGCGATGAAGACAATCCCACGGCTGGCGATGACAGCGGTGGCAACCAGCGCCCTGGCCATAGCGGGACTCGGCCTGGATGCTGGTACCGCGCAGGCTGACGGCGGCCCGTACCGGTGGTGCCCAGGGGAATCCATGAGCGGCATGAATGGGGGGACAGGCCCGGGACCCGGCTTCATCTGGGACATGTCCAGGTGCCACACCTGGTGGGCACTGGAAGGGCCTCCCGGACGCGGCAACGTCCCGAACAAGTCGGGCATTCCTTCCAACATCTGGGACGGCGACGCGCCGCCACCCGGCTTCAGCGATGCTCCGCCGCCCTGCGCGCTGTTCATCTGCCGGCCGGGCTGACGGCACAACGACTTCCGGACCTATCTTCCGGTCGGTCGTATCCTCGTCAGATGGAACGCGCGCAGATCCATGCCGCCGTTGCGGAGGAGCGTCGGAGCATCGCCGACGTGTTCGACAACCTCCATGAGACGCAGCTCGCGACCGCGAGTCTGTGTGCAGGGTGGGATGTAAAGACCGTCGGCGCGCACTTGGTGAGCATCCTGGCTGATGGCACGGGCAAGATGATGGCGCTGGGGCTGCGCCGTCGAAATCTGGATCGGGCTATCGATGAGATGGCCCGTCGCGAGGCACTCCGTCCAGCTGCTCACATCGCGGCGAGCCTGCGCGAATTTGCTGATCGCCGATACTGGAGATCCCCGCCGGTAGCGCCGGGTCTGCTGGCCGAAATCTTGTCGCACAGCGGCGATATCAGGATCCCGCTTGGGCTTTCGTTCGAACCCGAGCCTCAACTGACCGCCGTCGCGCTGGACTTCTTGACCGGCCCGTTGCCGCTCGGTCTGATACCGGTCGGACGACTGCGAGGTATCTGCTGGCACGCCACAGATATCGACCGAACATGGGGTAGAGGGCCGGAGATCAGTGGGCGGGCTGCCGATCTGATGATGGCCGCAGTTGGCCGTACCGCCACGCTCGATACGCTTGACGGGCCCGGATTGTCATTGTTGCGGTCGCGGATATCTGGCTAGCTGTTCACTGCAATGGCTCGGGCGTGAAGGTGACGTCGACTCCGCCCACCGTCATCGTCACCTGACCTTCGATCACCATGACCTGCGCGGAGATTCGTCGGTCGACAGTCTGGGCCAGTTGCTGCACCGGTGCATGTGGTATCTGGACCACGGACAGGTTCTGCAGCCCCGCGACTTTGGGGCCGACGGTGCGCCACCAGGTGGCCACGCCGGCGGCGAAGGGGAAGAGCAGCACCTGGTCGGCCTGGCTGGCCGCCTTGCCCAACACGCGTTCGTCGGGCTGCCCGACGTTGATCCACTCCAGGGTCCGGCCGGTGAAGTCGGCGAGTCGCAAGTCCGGCACGCCGGGGGTGGACAGGCCTGCTCCGAACGCCAACTCGCCGTCGATGGCGCTGAGTCGGTGTGCGCGAAGCCCAAAAGCCAACAACCGCACCACCATCCGCTCATCGGTCTCACTGGGATGACGGGCCACTGTCAGCGCGTGATCGGCGTAGTAACCGTGATCGACGTCGGAGACGCCAAGTTCGACTTTGAATACTGTTGCAGATTGGGCCACGTCATAGTGTCCATCCCGGTGGTGCACCCCGAGTAGTCGGGTCGCATTGATTGGTCAGGCCGCCGAACCGGGTTGGGGTGGTGGCCTTATTGCCGAAGCGCCGATGCGGTTGCGTGTCCCGTCGGACGGCACGAGCAACCTTGCGGCAGCTGATTCCGCGTCACGGTGGGGCACTCCGAGCATCGGACGTAGTTGGATCTCGTGCAATAACGAGTCACCCCTACATGTTCGATCCCGTCGTCTTCCACCGTGCGAAAGCGATTGGGACGCAGCATAATCTGCCCCTCGCTTACTGGTAGCGCGCGAACGCGACGACGACCAAGACTTTGTTGAGGCCATCTCGACGCCATGGGACGAGGAGTGAACCGAGGGGAGATTCGAGCCGACATTGCTTCGAGATGGGTCGGGTACGCAGCACCGTGCGGGCATGTCTCACCGGTGATACACTGCGTACGTGGATGCAGTCACGGTGCGCGAATTGCGCAACAGTGGAGGAGACGTTCTGCGCCGTGTCGAGCATGGCGAGCGCATCGTCATCACTCGGGACGGGACACCTGTTGCTGAGCTACGGCCGTTGCCTCGTTCGAGCGCAGGACCTGCGGAACTGATTCGTCGCCGCAAGAATCTTCCGCCGGTGGACCCGAATGCCCTCCGGCGCGATATCGACAATCTCATCGACCCGTCGCTGTGACCCAAACCCAGAGCCGGGGGATGCTGGATACTTCGACGGTGATCCTTTTGGGTGAGCTGTCTGACCCAGCCGAGCTTCCCGATGAATCGGTGATCAGCGCGATCACGCTGGCTGAGCTATCCGTAGGTCCACACGTTGCCAACGACGACGCTGAGCGCGGCGCTCGGCAGCAGCACCTGCAGCAGGCCGAGGCGGATTTCGACGTCCTACCGTTCGATGGAGATTGCGCCCGGGCGTTTGGAGCCGTCGCGGCGGCGCTGCGCGCGGCGGGTCGCAAGCCGGCTGCGCGCGCCTATGACGCGCTTATTGCAGCCAGTGCTATCGCACATGGAGTGCCGCTGTACACGTGCAACCCCGCCGACTTCACGGGAATCCCGCGACTGGAACTACGGTCAGTTACTCACCCGCATTACCGATAGGGGCGACGCTCGAAAGCGTTGAGCAGCAACGCTTTATGCAGCAGTTTACTTGACATAATGTACCTTATCGGCACATTACTGAACTGCATGGACGTAGCCGGGTATGTGGCGTAGCGTTCACACCTTCGCCTTCGTGGCGGAGTCACTCCTGGAGCCATCATGCCCAACCACCACCCATCCCGTTCTTGGCGCGGCTGCGCGATGTGCAAACCGCACAAACGCCGTGGCGTCGGTCGGGCCGCCAAGGATCCGGTGGCAACGCGGCGGCGCCTTGGGTATGCACGACGGTATTCGCGCCAGTCGCTCAATCACGGAGACTGCCGGTGACCCCGATCGGACTGCCGAGCACCCACTCGTTCAAGCGCAAGATACGTCACAGTGACGTTTTGACCATGGTGGGCTGGATGCACGAATATCGCTGCATCGCAGTCTCATTCGGTTTGCTCGCGGGTCCCGCCACGCCTTGGTCGTCAATCGGATCGCATGCGACGGTGAGAACGTCGTCGAGGTAAACCGGCAAGGAGTCTGCACGATGCTTGTCACGGCACAACGTGTCCCACGCCTGCCTCGAAGTTACGGGCGTTCACAGACAACGCCTGACACCTGTACTTTCGGGCGATAACGTGTCATGCGTAAAGGTGGGCTTGGAGCCGGTCGTGAGCGCGTCGACCGCCGGACGCTGGAGGGTGGGTTGAGCCACGACGACACCCAGGGCGCCGGCTATTCCTGGAGCGACCATGACGCAGACCCCGAACTTACGCGCTTGAAACTAATTGAGCAGTTCAATGATCCGTCTACGTTTCGACTTCTTGATGCGATCGGTGTAGCCGAAGGTTGCCGATGCCTTGAGGTGGGCGCCGGCGCCGGGTCCGTAGCGCGATGGCTTTCTGAACGGGTAGGTCCTGCAGGGAAAGTCGTTGCTGCTGACCTCGATGTGCGGTTTCTCGGCGACATCAGCGCGCACAACGTGGAGGTCCGTCGCTGTGACATCACGCAGGATCACATTGAGCCGTCATCGTACGACCTGGTACACGCGCGAAATCTCTTGATGCATCTGCGCGATCCAGTGGCGGTGCTCCGGCGCTTGACCGCTGCGCTGAAGCCAGGTGGTTGGCTGATGATCGAAGACGTCGACAACGGCACAGTTGAGTCGGCAGACCCAGCTCATCCCTTCGCAGCGGCATTTGACCTTTGCGCTCAGGCCCGGATCAAGTTCCTATTGGCAGGCGGGATCATGGATCTGCGCTACGGCCGCACTCTGCCGGTCCACATGCAGCAGCTGGACTTGATCGATATGGGGAACGAGGCCGTTGCTCTGGTCGGGCCTGGCGACAGCCCCGTGTCGCAGTTGATGATTCAATCCTTTCGGCCGATGGATGATGCCCTGGTCGCCAACGGTGTGGTCGGAAAATCCGACGCGGCGGACGCCCAGGCGGCTTTCGATGATCCTTCGTTCCTCTACCGGTGCGGCTTGATCGTCGCCACGTGGGGCCGCAAACCCAGCCGGGATATATAGCGGGATGAACGAATATCGCTGCTTCGCAGGCACATTCGATTTGCTTGCAGGTCTCACCACGCCTTGGTGCGTTGTCGCCGAACAGCACGCCCTGCGCCGGGTGGCTGTGCTTGTCTCGCTGTCCGCGGCACTGTGGTTGACGGTCGGCTGTGCTGCTGATCCGGGTTTGTCGGCCGCATCGGACGACTCGGTGACGCCGCCGGTTCCGGTCAATGTGCCACCGTTTCCGTTGCTCGGCGACGTCCCGCCGGTCCCATTGCCGAGCGCAGTACCGAGCGTGCAGATGCCGAGCGATATCCCGAAGGTGAGCCTTCCGTCCGACGTCCCTCTTTTCGAGCTGCCGGCCGAGATTCCACAAATTGCGTTACCTTCCGCGATTCCCCCGATCCTCTTTCTGTGGCGCAAGGGGTCGTTCCCAACATGATTTGTCACAGTGACGAATCATGTTGCGGCAGTGGACAATTGCTGAGCGGTCGGCACGCCGCGCACCGTGCGGCGGAGAAGTATGCGATGTTGTGCGCCCAGGTGGCTATGAGCGCCACCAGCGCGATCACACCGTAAAGGATGCAGAGGTTCCTTCGGGCAGCGGTCATGCCGGTCAGTATGCGCCTGGCACCCACCACTGGTGGGAAACAACGCTGTGCACCGGCTCCGGCGAACATGAAATTGCTTGGGCCAGTGGCTACGTGGCTACCTCGCGAATCTCGCCTGCGTGCAGTTTCTTGGTTTGGCAGTTGCCACACGGCGTCATCGGGCATCATCGTGCACCGGATGGTGACTCACTCGCCCGCGCACGTTGAGAGGCCCGCCATGAGTGCTCCAAAAAGGATGGCGTCAGCCAAGCCCACCGGGTCGCATCCGCGCTCACCGCTGGGTCGATCGCCTTCGTCGCCTCTCGCCGCTGGTCAATTTCTGGGCGAGAACAGAACTCAGGGGACCACATGACCGCGCGTACGACCAACGAACCGTTCACCGTCGCGGCAGTCGAGTTCAACCCGGAGATGTTCGAGTTCGACCGCAATCTCGAGGCAGCCTGCTCGGTGATCGAGGAGGCCGCCAGGAACGGGGCGCGGATCATCGTGCTGCCCGAAGCCGCGCTATCCGGTTACATTTACCGCGACCTTGACCAGTTTCGTCCCTACATGGATGCCGTGCCGGGGCGCGCCACCGCTGCCATTGCCGCGATCACTGCGGAGTACGGCTGCTACGTCGCGATCGGAATCGCGGAGTGGGATGCCGACACCGGAATGGCGTACAACACCGGCGCACTCGTCGGACCCCGGGGATTCGTCGGCAAATACCGCAAGAATGGCCTGAATCCCAGCGACATTCTCTGGTTCAAGCCGGGCAACACCGGCTACCCGGTCTTCCCAACAGAGTTCGGGACGATCACCATGCTCATCTGCTACGATGACACTTACTGGGAGCCGGCTCGGGTCGCGGCGGTCAAGGGTGCCGACATCGTCGCCTACATCGTCTCCAGCGATCGCGTCCTGACGCAATTGGGTCCGGAGTCGCGCGCCAACCATTCGACAATCGCTGCGGTGCAACAGTTCTCAGCGTGGAACGGCATGGCCATGATCGCTGCTGATCGCAACAACGCCGAAAGTAACCCGACCACCGGACTTACGGTCGTCTACGGTGGCGCGTCATCCATCTGGCAGGCCGACGGACGGCGTACAGCACATAGTCCGGCTACCGACGCCAACATGACCGCCGCCAACCGGGGTGCGATCATCTACGGGACGATCGATCCGGGATTGTTCGACAACTCCCAACGGTCCTCCCTGCAGGACCGACGGCCCGAGTTGTACGGGGACCTCGCCTTCTTCCGCTCGCCCACTGATAACGCGGCATCCGCTGTTGCCTACACGGTGGCGGCCCACGCCCTGCAGTACCGAGTGATGCCCGATGGGTTCGACGAAAACGTCACTCGCGCCAATGAACTCGTCGAGCAACTGTGCACCACCGGTGTCGAGGGGTGCCTCGTCGTGCTTCCCGCTTTCAGCTTCACCGCTATGCCGCGCACCGCCGCAGAGGCAGCTCACCGGGCTGAAGCGGAACTCGGTCGAACCACACAGGTCCTGTGCGACTTCGCCGGTCGCCTGCGCAGTCATTTGGTGGGAAGCCATGTCGAGCGTGAGGGCGACCGGCTCTATCACAGCGTCGTCCTCATCGCGCCCGATGGGCGGATTGTCGGCCGCTATCGCCAGACACATCTGGACGCCTCCATGCGGCAATGGGCCACCGCCGGTGAGGAGCTACCGGTCTTCGATACCAACATTGGCCGGATCGGGCTTCTGAGCTGCGCTGACGTCCGTTTCCCCGAGGCAGCGGGAGTGCTCGAGGTCAGACGGGCCGACATCATCGCCGTGCCGACCCACTGGGATGGGAGCTACGGAGGATGGCTGCAAGATGCCGAGGGGCTCTTCGCCAATGGCTACCCGTCGAACACCATGAACTTTTGGTACGCCATCGCCAAATGCACGCAGGCTTACGCGGTGGTGGCAAACCCCGTCAACGACGGTTGTCAGGGATCGAGTGGGATCTTCACCCTCAATCCCGTCAACGCCGACGGGCCGACCGTGGGATCGGTGGATCGCGCGGAGGTCGTCTCGAATACGTTCACCACACTGGGAAACCCCGACGCCTGGATGGACCAGCGGCGGCTTATCGGCGGACGCCGAGCTGATCTTGTTGTGCCGCTTGCACTCCCGAGCGATTCGCCGGCTTTTGTCCAGTGGCGGGACAACCCTGGCTTCGATATCGGTGCGTGGAGCGCGTACCGCCAGTGACGCTCCGTCCGGGCCGTCAATTTTCGCCACGATCTGGATGCTGCAGGGCTACTGTTCGGTTTTATGTTCCCCATCGTTGAAGATCGCCCCGGTGGCGACACAAGCTATTTCAACAACGTGCCACAGTCACTCCTCGCCCAGGCGGAGTTGCCGACCTTCAAGTTCGAACTCGAAAAAACGGAAGGCAAGCAAGACGACGGCTCGTACGGCAAGGAAGCCAACGTCTCCAATTTCCCGATCTCGACAGGGTTGGCCGGCGTCTCGATGAAGCTCCAGCCCGGCATCATGCGCGAACTGCACTGGCATGCGGATGCCGCCGAGTGGGCCTTCGTCATCAGTGGTCGCGTGCGCACCACCCTGGTCGACCCGGGCGGGCATTCCGAAACCTGCGACTTCCAGCCCGGTGACGTCTGGTACTTCCCACGCGGGCATGGCCACCAGCTTGAGGCCCTGGGCAACGAGCCCTGTCACTTCATCCTGATCTTCGACAACGGGTACTTCAGCGAGTTCGGCACTTTCAGCATCACCGATTGGATGACGCAGGTCCCTTTGTCGACTCTGGCGAAGAGCCTCCGCGTCGACGAAGACACGCTGCGCGGTCTCCCCACCGGCGAGGTGTATTTCGCCAAAGGGAAGATCCCGCCGGAATCGGCCGCCCCGCCCATCAGCGGGCCGAACACGTCCACGCTCACCCACAAGTTCCCCCTGATGGCGCAGCAGCCCACTGAGTTCCCCGGCGGACGTGAATGGCTCGTCGATTCGACGCGCTTCCCCATCTCGCGCACCATGACCGGCGTGGTTTTCGAACTCGACGCGGGAGCCATCCGGACGCTGCACTGGCATCCGAACGCGTCGGAATGGCAGTACATCCTCGGCAGCAAGTACCGGGTGACGCTGTTCGGTGCCAAGGGTCGCTACCGTGAAGAAGTCCTCGACCCCGGCGACGTCGGCTACATACCCCAGGGCTACGGCCACTCGATCGAGAACATCGGATCTGAAACCGGGCGAATCCTGCTGGGTCTGAACGCCGGGACATTTCAGAAAATCGACCTCGCCGAGTGGGTCGCGGGGCAACCGGCCGACGTCTTGGAGACAAACCTCGGACTCCCCCCGGAGCAGGTGGCCGAACTCCCGCGCCGCGACGTCTTCATCACCAACCGCCAACCGAAGCCAGGCAAGCAGACCTGATCGTCATCTGCGGCCGCGAACTGCTCCGGCGGGGATCCGTTGGGCCTGAGGTCAGCCCTGATTCATCAGTTTCGCGATACCGCGAATGACGGCTCGGCTCGCGACGTGCCGTACCGCGTCGATGCGGGAATGCGGCGTCTCCGGAGCGGCGGTGCCCAGTCGCGGGAACAGTGCCAGTGCGTTGTTGTGCTCGATCGCTGCGCGGGTGCCGGGGTCGAGCGGATAGTTCTCCAGGCCGGCTGCGAACAGTTGTGCCCCAGGAAGCGGCGCGAACGGCCAGTCCGAACCGAAGGTGATGTGTCCGGGTTTGGCGAACGCCAGCAGGGTGGGTAGCGCGGCGGGGCTCGAGGACAGCGCAGTGTCGAAGTAGAAGCTCCGGAAGTCGTCCAGGTTGTCCGCGGGGCTGGTTCCGGTGTCGCTGGTGATACCCAGCGCCATGCGATGACTGGCATAGGGGACGAATCCGCCGGCGTGGCTGAGAATGAATTTGATGTTCGGGTACTTTCGGCAAATACCGTTGCGTACCAACAGATATGCCGCCCGAGTCGTGTCCAGGAGGAAGTCGGCGGCAAACGGAAGCACCCCGGGAACTTGGGGTCCCGGCAGGTGTCCGGGATGGATGAACACCACGGCCGAGCGCGCGTCGAGCGCGGCGAACAGGTCCTCTTGGCCGTCTTGGCCGAGATAGACACCGTTGCTGTTGGCTAGCAGAATGACGCCGTCGGCGTTCAGTGTGTCCAGTGCGCGCTCGGTCTCGGTCACGGCCGCCGCAACATGGGGTAACGGAACCGTGGCAAAGAACCCGAAGCGCCCCGGATGGTCGGCGACGACGTGCGCCGAGTAGTCGTTGAGATCACGTGCGAGTGCCGCGGCGTCCGCGGGGTCAGGCAGGAAGGTTGTTCCCGGCGTCGAGACGGACAAGATAGCCGTGGCGACGTCCAGTGCGGCCATCGTGGCCAGTGATCCCTCGGGGCTCCATTCCGGTACCTGACGGCCGCCGGCTTCGTCAATACCGGCTTTTTGCAAGGCTTTTCGATAGTCAGCCGGGACGGCGTGGTGATGCGTGTCGATACGTGCCACGGTGTTTTCCCACCTTTCAGTTGTCGCGGATGCCGAACCCGGCCAGTGCGGGGACGGAGTCCTCCCGGTGAATCAGGGATGCAGCGCCGATTTTGAATTGCTTCAGTCTGTCCAGGATCGTCTCCCCTACGCGTGTGTGCCCCCAGATACTGATCCCCTGGTACGTGGTGGGTTCCCACGTCGTTTCGTCGACGACGATCGGGTTCCACCCCACTTCCCATTCAAACCCCGACGGAGTCATGGCGTAATAGGACAGCTCCTTGTCGTTGGTGTGCTGCCCCACGCCCAATGCCATCTCGAAGCCCAGTTCGTTGACGCGTTGGTATGACGTGGTCATGTCGTCGAGTTCGGCGACTTGGATATTCAGGTGCTGAACTCGGGTGCGGATCGGGTTGATCGGGAGTCCCTTCACTGCGGCGATCGCCACGGAGTGATGGCGTTCATTGACCCGTAAGAAGCGGATCTTCAGCTTCACCCCGTTGATGGTCTCGTCGATGTAGTCGCTGAGGCGGGCGTCGAAGACGGTGTTGTAGTAGCCGCGCATCTGGTGGGGTTTCTTGGTCGTGATCGCGACGTGGCCCAAACCCGCATCTCCGGTGACGAACCCGGCGCGGTTGAGCGCGTTGAGCGGATCGGCAATGGTCTCGGCGCGGGTGAAGATCTCTTGAACCAACCCGTTCGGCCCCGGAAAACGCACCAACCGTTCCACGCCGCGCAGCGCGGCCTCTTCCGAACTTCCTTGTGAGACAGGAACTCCGTGTGCGGTGACGCGCGAGACGATCTCATCGAAGGTGCCGTGGTCGTCGAGCTGCCAGCCGAGTGCGGTGACGTCTTCCGCCGGACCGCGCTGCAGCAGGAATCGGCACTGGCGGTCATCGAGTCGGAATCGGATGACACCGGCGAGTGTGTCGTCGAGGTGCATGCCGATGGCGTCGCGACCGAAGCGGCGCCAATCGCTGAATTTCTCCGTCTCGATGACGATGTAGCCCAGGTGCACACTCCCGAACACCGATGGCGCAATCATATTGAGCGACATGGTATTTCCTAGGAATGCGCGAGGGCGGAGTCGGGCTGCAGGAAGTCGAGGACGAGTTGGTTGAACAGCTCGGCGCGTTCCCACTGCATCCAATGGCCGGTGTGCGATGTCATCACCAGTTCGGCGTTGGGCAGGGTGTTCAGCAGCCGGGGACCCCCGGACGGCTTGTTGACCTTGTCGTCGCGGCCCCAGAGCACGAGGGTCCGGGCGTGCATGTTCGTGAGCCGCGAATCACGGGTCAGATCCATGCGCCACAGCGTGCGCAACGCGGTGGGTCCGGACGGCCGGCGCAGGGGCGGGTTGGCGATGACCTCGGGGTCGATCGATGCCTGGTAGCGCAGGTCGATCAGGTCGTCAGGCACCGAGGCGCCGTCGTAGACCAGGTAGGTGCGGATGAACTTCGCCAGCTTGTCTCGGCTGGGTCCGTCGCCGCCGTAGTACCCGAGCAGGCTGTTGATCCCGGCTGTGGGCGCGCCGCGGGTGGTGCCGATGCCACCGGGTCCCATCAGCACCAGCTTGCCCACCCGTTGCGGGGCGTCCAGCGCCAGCCGCAAGGCCGCCGCTCCCCCGTAGGAATTGCCGATCAGGTGTGCGGTGTCGATGCCCAATACGTCCAACAGTCCCAGGATCGAATCAGCAAGGGCGCCAAAAGGATCAGATTGATCAAGCACCTTGGTGGAGCGGCCGTAGCCGGGCATGTCCGGCACGATAACGCGGTATTGGCTAGCGAGGGCGTCGATGTTGCGCGAGTAATTGGACGCGCCCGTGGCGCCGGGCCCACCACCGTGCAGCATGACGACGGCATCACCGGCACCAGCTTCGGTGTAGAAGATGGGTCGACCGTGAACGAGGACCGTGTGTTCGGACTGTGCGGTGGTGGTCATGCGGAGACTCCGTTTCGAGTTGCGTTGGACAGGGCGGCAGCGGGGTCGGCCCCGATGAGGCCGGCCGGTGGCGCGGCGAGTGCGTGGTCGGCAGTTGCCGCGGCGTAGATGAAGCCGTCGGGGCGTACGACGACAGCGGTTGCGCCCTTGCTGCGCAACCACTTGGTCAGCGTGCCCGTGTGGTCATAGGTGTCGCGGCCGACGTCGATCGTCCGCGCGCCGAGTGCGGTCCATGCGAGTGCACCCACCGGCGGCGGTCCGACGTGGATCAGCGTCCACTGCCGGCACATGAGGTCGTCGAGGCGCACGGTATCACCGGTGGCCGGTTCCCGTACCCAGGGCTGCGGGATCTGCCAACCCGCGGCGTGGCGCTTGGTCAAGCCGGGAAGTCGGCGGTCGGTTGGGGCGAAAAATCCTGCGGGATAATGGGCGTCGGGAACCCAGGCCATCTTTTGCAGGCCGGTCAGGACCCCAGGCACCTTGGTGAGCGCACGCAGCACATGGTTGCGCACTGCCGCGACCGAGCGGTGGCGTTCGGTGATGACCCGGCCGGTGAACACGGCACGGCGGGTGACCTCGGTGACGTGCGGTTTACGTTCGGCCTCATAGGAATCCAGCAGTGATTCAGGCGCCTGACCGCGCAGGACTTGGGCGACCTTCCAGCACAAGTTGGCCGCGTCGCGCACACCTGCCGACATGCCCTGGCCGATCCACGGCGGCATGGCGTGGGCGGCGTCGCCGGCCAGGAATACCCGGCCCACCCGCCATCGGTCCGCGACGCGGACATGGTGGCTGTAGACCACCGCGCGCAGAACCTTCACGTTCTCCTCGGTGATGCCCTGGTCGTTCAGCACCTTCCATACCGAGGCGTCACTCACCAGGGTCTTGTCATCCTCGCCGGAGCGGGCCGGAAACTCCCAGCGGTGATGGCCCAGCGGGGTGGGACAGTCGACGGTGGGTCGGGACGGGTTGCAGTGAAAGCGCAAGCGGTCGTGGGCATCCCACTCTTTGAGCATCTTGGTGTCGATGACCACCCACCGCTCCCCGTAGGTCCGTCCCGAGTAACCGACGCCCAGTAGCCCCCGCGTCGGTGAAGCCCCGCCGTCGGCGGCGATCACGTAGGACGCGCGGACCTTGGTCAGCGTGTCGCTACGCAGGTCGGCCAGCAGTAGCTCGACGTGATCGCCCTTGTTGAGCGCGCGCAACGACTCATGTTCGAGCAGCACCTCGACGTTCGCGAAGCGGGCTACGCCTTCCCGGAGCACCTTGTCGATCGCCGGTTGATAGATGAACTGCTGCGGAGGGTGACCGCAGCCGCGGCCCGTGATGGTCATCTCGATGAACGGCCGACCGTCGGCGTCCACGAAGGCCGCGGGCCGGTCGGGCAGCATGTCCTGCTGCAGTCGGTCGGCTAACCCGATCGACTGCCACACCCGCATCACTTCTTCGTCGGTGGAGATTGCGCGGGCCCGCCCATAGATGTCGGGATCGCGTTCAACCACAAGGACTTTGAGGCCCAGCTGGCCCAGGATGTTGGCCGCGGTGGCGCCGGTCGGGCCGTAGCCGATCACCGCGACGTCATACGTCATATCACTCACTTGCTGAATCCATCTGTTCGGCGCCGATTCCGGCAGCACTTGTTCTGTAGTGATCACTACGTTAATATAGTGATCACTACGGGTCAATAGAGCGAAGGCAGTGAAGTCATGGAACGCGAAGACTCACCGAAGGCAGGTCGACGACGCCGCGCCGATGGAGAAATCTCCCGACAGCGAATCTTGGATGCGGCCACCGAGATCGCCGCCGAGCGCGGCTACGAAGGCACCAGCATCGGAGCCGTCAGTGCGAAATGCGAGTTGCCGGCAAGCTCCATCTACTGGCACTTCAAAGACAAAGACGACTTGATGGCTGCAGTGATCGAACGCAGCTTCGGGTCCTGGCTGACCGCATGGCAGATGCCCGTCGACGGGGAGCCTGCCGATCGCGTCACCGAACTGGCCGTCGGTATCGCCAAGGCACTGCTGGACTCCCCGGACTTCATCCGAATCGGCCTGATGCTCGCGCTGGAACGGCGCCCAGTAGAACCGCGGGCCCGCACGATGTTTCTGCAGGTGCGCGCCCAAACGTACGGCCAGATGACCGAAGCCCTGCGCGAGTTGGCCCCGACGCTGAGCGAAGCCGCTGTGCGGCAACTAGTTACGTACGCAGTCGCCGGGGCCGACGGCCTATTCATCGCCAAAGAGATCGGCGGCGACGCCGTCGACCTCATCCCGCTGTTCGAAATGCACGCCCGCGCCGTCTATCACACCGCAATGACTCTGATCGCCGAAGAGGATCGTTCATGACTGCCCAACACGACTACCCGATCGCCATCATCGGATCGGGCAACATCGGCACCGACCTCATGATCAAGATTCTTCGCAGCGACGGTCCACTGCGCGCCGCGGCGATGGTAGGTATCGACCCCGCCTCCGACGGACTGGCCCGTGCCAAGCGCCTCGGCGTGCCGACCACGGCCGACGGCGTCGATGGACTGCTTGCGATGCCGAACTTCGGCGACATCAAACTGGTCTTCGATGCCACCTCCGCGGGAGCCCACCGCGCCAATTGGGCCAAGCTCGAACCAACCGGCGTGCGGGTACTCGACCTCACCCCGGCCGCCGTCGGCCCCTACTGCATTCCGGTGGTCAACCTCGACGAACACCTCGACGCACCCAACCTCAACATGGTGACCTGCGGAGGCCAAGCCACCGTCCCCATCGTGGCCGCGGTCTCGGAATGCGGCATCGTGTCCTACGCCGAAATCGTCTCCTCGATCTCATCGAAGTCTGCCGGCCCGGGGACTCGCGCCAACATCGACGAATTCATCGAAACGACCTCCGCCGCTTTGCAATCGGTGGGCGGAGCCCAACGCGGAAGAGCCGTCATGATCCTCAACCCGGCCGACCCGCCGGTGCTGATGCGCAACACCGTCTACTGCCTGGTGGACGGCGATGCTGATCACCGCAAGATCGAAACGGCAATCACCGAGATGATCGCGCGGGTCAACACCTATGTGCCCGGCTACCGACTCAAACAACAGATCCAATTCGAGACCTTCACTGCCGACAATCCGCTACATATCCCGGAGACCGGCAAGTTCAGCGGCACTCGGGTCACCACCATGCTCGAAGTCACCGGCGCAGCGCACTACCTGCCCGCCTACGCGGGCAACCTCGACATCATGACCTCGGCAGCCAAGGCGACAGCTGAGCGCATCGCTGTGCACGCAGATCAAAAGACCGGAGCCACAGCATGATCAAGCCCACGACCACCGATCTCTACATCAGTGATGTGACCCTGCGCGACGGCATGCACGCCATCCGCCATCAATACTCCATCGAGAACGCCGTCGCGATCGCCCGTGCCCTCGATGACGCCGGCGTTCGTTCCATCGAGGTCGCCCACGGCGACGGCCTGGCCGGATCCAGTTGTATCTACGGCTTCGGTGCCCATACCGATCTGGAATGGATCGAGGCGGTCGCCGATGTCGTGCAGCGCGCGGACGTGGCCACACTGCTGCTGCCAGGGATCGGCACCGTGCACCACCTCAAAGAGGCCTACCGAGCCGGCGCCCGCGTCGTCCGCGTCGCCACCCACTGCACCGAAGCCGACATCTCGGCCCAACACATCGCCGCCGCAAGAGATCTCGGCATGGATACCGTCGGATTCCTGATGATGAGCCACATGACCACCCCCGATGCGCTCGCCGCCCAGGCGAAGTTGATGGAGGGCTACGGCGCTACCTGCGTCTACGTGGTCGACTCCGGGGGTGCGATGACCATGCACGACGTCGCCGAACGTGTCGATGCCCTTCGTCAAACACTTTCCGCCACTACCGAGATCGGCATCCACGCCCACCACAACCTGTCGCTCGGCGTGGCGAACTCGATCGCGGCAGTGGAACATGGCGCCAACCGGGTCGATGCGTCGCTCACCGGCATGGGCGCCGGGGCAGGCAACGCGCCGTTGGAGGTCTTCATCGCTGCGGCAACGAAATTGGGCTGGAAACACGATTGCGACCTACACGCACTCGAAGACGCCGCCGATGACTTGGTTCGTTCCCTTCAGGACCGGCCGGTGCGGGTGGACCGCGAGACCTTGACTCTCGGCTACGCGGGCGTCTACTCGAGCTTCCTGCGCCACGCCGAAAACGCTGCTGCCCGTTACAACGTCGACGCACGCAGCCTCTTGGAAGAAGCCGGCCGGCGTGGGATGGTCGGCGGGCAAGAAGACATGCTCGTCGACATTGCTCTCGACCTCACCGCGGCGCGTGCATAGAAACCGCTGCGAGCCGGCCGCTTCCGATCAGGAGAGTTCATGAGCGACCCATACACCGAAGCGGCCGCGATGCTGTACAGCTGGCTGAGCAAAGAGATGGTGCGCCGGTACAACCGACTCGATGTCGACAGTCGGGTCGGCCGCGTCGACGGGCCGGTGCTGTTCGTTGCCAACCATGGTTTCGGCGGCATTTTCGATCTGAATGTGTTCGCTGCCGGTGTTGCCCTCGAACAACTCGAGCTCGACCGCCCGTTGACCATCCTCACCCACGAATTGGCCTGGACTTTGGGAGTGGGTAGTTTCGTCGAGGCGCTGGGTTCACGTCCGGCATGCCGGGCCAGCGCCGAAGAGGCATTCGAACTCGGCCACCACGTGCTGGTGTTCCCCGGGGGTGACCTGGATGCGGGGAAGACCTGGAAACACCGTAACGACATCGTTTTTGGCGGCCGCACCGGATTCGCCAGACTGGCCATGCAGCACAACGTGCCCATCGTGCCGATCGTGACCGCGGGTGCCGGTGAATCCCTGTTGGTCCTCTCCAGCGGTCAGTCCGTGGCCCGCGCGCTACGGCTGGACAAGCTACTGCGCCTCAAGACCGCGCCGATCAGCGTCTCGCTGCCCTGGGGTCTGAACTTCGGCACGGTCGGTCTGCTGCCGTATGTGCCGTTACCCACCAAACTAGACACCCGGGTCATGGCGCCCATGGTCTCGGCCGCGGGTGAGACTGCCGCCGTCTACGGTGCCCGCGTGCAGGCCGCCATGCAACAGGCATTGACCGAAATGACAGTCTCCCGATTGCCGCTGATGGGCTGAGCGGTGAGCCCACGCCGGCCGAGCAGCAGATCCCTACATCGGCTCGGCGGACAGTGCCTGCCGCTCCGCAGTGGGCTTATCCGCGGGAGTCTCTGATGCCTCGGCGCGGACGGCAGCGATCACCCACTGGACAACCCGACGGAAGTTCTTGTTGGCCTTGGTGATTTCCGCGGCCGTCTCCGGTGAGCGTTCCGCCTCCCGCAGTGCCTTCACTTCCATGATCGAGTGGTTGATGGTGATGTTCGTCAGGCCACGGCAGCACTCCACCGCAAGTCTGCGCGGGATGCCTTCGTCCAAGGTCGATTTCAGTAACGCCTCCACGTAATCGCTGACTGCTGCCCGATCATCGAGGGTCATGAGTTCGGTCAGAAATGGGTGAGCGCACAACGTCTTGTTGAGCGACAGGCACCAATGCAGAGCCGTTGATTCCCACGTGTCGCGCTCGCGGAACGCAAGTTTGAGGCGGACGAAATGCTTGGCCACAAGGGCCCTGATCATCGCCTCTTGATTGCCTACCTGTTGATAGAGCGTCCGGGGCGAGATCTCAAGTCGGCGGACAGGCGACGAACCGTAAGTGCCTCCAGGCCATCGGAATCCAGGATCTCCAGGGCGCGGTCGAGGATTTCGTCGGCCGGAATCAGCGGCTTGGCCATCTGCGCATCCTACAATCTCATGTCCGCGTGCCACGCCACGGCGCGGTCACCGGTCGGTGTGTCTCGTTGAATTGACTTGCGGCAGAGGCTAGGTCGCCATCACCCGATCACTCCCCCGTCGATCGTCATGATCGATCCCGTGGTGTAGCTCGATGCGTCAGACAGGAGATACACGGCGGCGCCGACGATTTCGTCGGGCCGTCCGACGCGGCCCAATGCGATCGGGCGTCGCGGGATGCCAAACTTAAAATAACATAGATTCCCTATGGTGGGTAGTGAGCTGGGCACTTCTGCTCGCGTTCTCAGCTGCCGGCGCCGAACCCTAGCGTAGAAAACCGCTCGCGCAGAGTGGCGGCATCGATGCCGAAATCGGTTGGGCTGTAACGGTGGGTCCCCTTCGCATGCCGGGGCTGCGTACGGTGATGGTTCGCCACCATGGCTGTGGTGTCGGGCGGATCGATATCGGCTGCTTCGTAGATTCGTCGGAGCACGTGTGCCGGATCTGCGACCAGGTCGCGGTAATTCAGATCAAGGACCGTACATTGTTGTGTCCCAGACGCTTTGAATTCTGCGGCACGACGAAGCCACAGTGCGGTCTGTTCCGTCTGGAACCGCCCGACATCGGCCCCGTCGACGTGATCGCTGTAGGTGCTCCGATAGGTGGCGAACAGGCTGGCGCCCGAGGCGACCGTCTCGACGATGTCGCGATGCAGATGCACGATGCACACGCCGGGGTATGTCGCGGCAAGATGCGCCAGTTCTGCGGTATGTGCCGGCGCCTTGAGTAGCCATCGTCGTCCGTCGTCGTTGTCGAGTATCTGCAGGATGCGACGATGCTGTCGGTATTCTCCGGAAAGATCTTGCTCAGCAAGCCATTTGGCGTAGCCGTCCAGGCGGGTGGTGGACATGAAACCCCAGTTGCGCAAGTGCGTGCCCATGGCCAGCACGCACTCTTCCGGTAGCCACGCGCCAGAGTCGTGCACCGCGGCCATGGTGGGGTTGAGCAGATGCAGGACGTCGTGCGCCGCTGCGCTGGCTTCGATGCGCACGGTTCGCTCGTCAACGCTCAGTCCTGCCATCTGCCACGGCATCACCAATTCGGCTGGTAGTGGGGCCCGCAGACGCGGGTCGCCGGCGAGCATCCGATACAAAAAGGTTGTGCCAGTGCGCCATCCGCCGATGATGACGATCGGTGGCACGATGTCCCGTGATGAGACGGCCGGGTGCGCATCACAATGTCGAGCGATCTTGGTTCGTGCGCGAAGGCGGCCGACGGCGGTGTCGTGTGCCATGCGGGCGCCGAGCGCATTGAGGGCACCGTCTTGTTGCGCCGACGTGAGGTACGCCGTCAGTCCGGCGTGCCATTGAGTGGGATCGCCGAGCTCATCGGGTCCGCGGCCCGATGTTGCGTGGTGAATTACCAGATCTACCGCGTCGGCGCCGAGGAGGTACGCGTCGGGGTTGGTATGGCGGTCTTCTTCTGCGGCCGCGTACAGGGCGAGGGCCGTTGGTGTGCGCGGAGGTGGTTGCCAGCTGTTCATCGCGATACCGGCAGATCGTGGATCGATACTCGTTGTACCGCAGGTAATTCGGGTGGTCCAGCAGGTTGAAGGAATCGCATGACGACGATCCCGAAGGCCCGGCCTTCGGTGTCGATCCAGTCCCCGGAGCCTGGCCCAGGATCAGCTGCGGCAAGGACGAATCGGTACCGGCCATCGACGATGCGCGCGGTGGTACCGGTGTAGGAAACACTGCGATGTCGGTAGTCGAGGGAGTTCAGAAAACGGCTGTGCGCGAGGATGTTCCAGTATCGACAGTCGACCACGTCGCCCTCGATGATGAGTGCTTCGTCCGGTTCGAGCTGCCAGCCACCACGCACATAGTGGATATTCGGCTCGGTAAACACCGCTCCCCCAGCCATTTCCGACCAATGGCGGAGTTCGTTGGGTGCGGCCCGGTCGTCGGCGGTGGAGGCGGCGAAGATCATGGGCATGGCGGACATCATCGAGCCGAGTCGTTTGAGGTCGCTGCTCAGCCGTGCCGGATTGATCGGCGCGGGCGCCGGGACCGGATCGAGCGCCTCGAGCGAGCAGTCACCGAGACGATCGTTGTCCACATCGTCGTGGAATTGGCGTACCCACACCATGCTGACATCGCCTGTGACCGCTAGGTCATCGTCAGTGGAACCGCCGAGTGTGACGGTGAATTCTCCACTCGCACTGAACGCTATGGCGTCACTGTCGAGCCGGGCGACCGCTCGCGCGCCACGCTCGTCGACGGCGTATGCCGTGATCGACATGTACGAAGCGTCGCCCATGTTTCCGGCTATCCGATAGCGGCGGCCTGCGCGCACGTCGGCCACCCAATAGCGAAAATCAGGATTGTCCATCAAGAACTTCTGCCGCCAACCGTTGAACGCCACCAATTCTGCGCGATCGCGATCAACCTCGAATCGACCGAGTTGGTTGTTCAGGGCACGCAACAGTGCCCGAAAACCGTCGGCGCGTTCCATGTCCGTCAGGTCCGCGGTATCGGTGGCCAGGCGGTCGCCTGCCGCGCGTAGGGATTCGACAAAACTGTTCCACGCGTTGACCTCTGGACGATCTGGTGACGTCATGACATCACCCGGTCGTCGTGACAGCTGTGTGTGTGCAAGAGCGACCTGCCATTCAGACTTTGTGAATCGTTCGCTTCCGGAAGCGGATGATTCCCTATATGGTTGGAGCATGTCAAGGCCTTACCGTGGTCGTACGTCCGACGAGCGGATCTCGGAACGGCGACACCGCTTGGTGCAGTCGGGAATGAGACTTGTTGGTGACGGCGGTGTTTCGGCCCTGACGATGCGTGCCGTGTGCCGGGAAGCCGAACTGAGTCCGCGGTTCTTCTACGAGAGTTTCACCGACATCGACGAGCTGCTGCGCGAGGTCTACCGAGAGACCTTCTACACCATGCGTGCCGCGATCGACGACGTTGCCGACCGGGAAGTCGGGACCAAAGCCAAAGTTCGCGCCGCTGTTGACGTCGCGGCTCGAAAGGTCCGAGATGACCCGCGCATCTGTCGGATTCTGCTGATCGAACCAGTGGCCGATCTCGGGTTACGGCAATTCGTTCGCGAACACATCATGGAGATGTTGCCGACCGCGTTGCTGCCACGTACCGGTGATGACTCGGTCACGGAAAAGATGCGCTACGCCACCGCTTTTGGGGCCATCATCTCGTTGTTCCTGGAGTGGACCGAAGGCAACCTCGGCGATGATCGAGCCGCATTTATCGACCATGTGATCGCGAAGGTCCTTCGCGTGTAGGACCGCTCAGCTCGCGGCGCCCAGAACGCGCTGCAGGTCCGGTTTCATCATCTGCAATTGCTGGCCCCAGTAGCTCCACGTGTGCGTGCCATCGGACGGAAAGTTGAAGACGCCGTTGGTGCCGCCGGCGGCGAGGTATCTCTCTTGGAATGTGCGACTGGTGCGCGCGAGGAACTTTTCGAGAAATTGGGCTGCAGCCAGATTCCCCGCGCTGACGTCGGAGTCGAAATCTGACGGGACACCCGTGCCGGCATAGATCCAGATGCGGGTGTTGTTGGAGACCAACTTGGCGATGTTGACGGTCGGATCGTTGTGCTGCCACGCGGGGTCGCTCGACGGTCCCCACATATCGTCAGGGCTGAAACCGCCTGCATCGCCCATGGCCATCCCGATGAGCGTGGGCCACCAACCTTCCGAGGGGTTCAGTGCGCCGGATAGCGAAGCGGCATAAACAAATTCATCGGGATGCCAGATCGCGAGGTTCAAGGACGACGAGCCGGCCATGGACAGCCCGACTGTGGCGTGACCGCTGCGCGAAAGGCCCTTGCTGGTCTCCAGCCAGGCCGGTAGTTCGCGGGTGAGGAAGGTCTCCCACCGGTAGGTGACGGTGCCGGCTTTGCCTTTGGCCGGGCGGTACCAGTCGGTGTAAAAGCTCGATTGACCCCCGACCGGCATGATCACCGACAGTCCGGAATCGCGATACCACTCGAATGCGGGCGTGTTGATGTCCCAGCCGTTGTAGTCATCTTGTGCGCGCTGTCCGTCCAGGAGGTACACCGCGTGCGGCCCGCCGTACTGGAACTGGACGCGGATGGCGTGACCCATGGCCGCCGATGGCACGTCGAGATACTCCACCGGTAGCCCCGGGCGTGAAAAGGCATGGGCCGGAGCGGTTGTCGCGGCGGCGGTGCCGGCAACGGCAAGTACTGCGGCGACTGTGCCGGCACAGAGGCGTCGTCGGAGCGCGAGGACGGCGAGGCTGAGGGTGGGCACGGTAGCTCTCCAGTCATATCGCGCGAAACAGTCACCGGCGGGTATTCGCGCCAGATGGTCAGTTGACCGACCGATCGGTCAGTGGAAACTGTACAAGGCGGTCATGGTGCACGCAACGTGTAGCACCGGCCGATGGTCGAACCTCCTCTGATATCCGAGATCGACTGAACGCCAGGATGTTTGCTGGTGCAGGGGCGCGGCCGCTGTCGGTGCGACTGATCAGATCCGGTACAGCCGGTGGGCATTGCGCCACAGGACATCATCGACATGTTCTGGTCCGGCGGCATCGATGACCACCGCCAGGTCGGCATCGGAGAACGGACGGTCGGCGCGGGTGGACGGCAGGTCGGTGCCGAACACCAGTGAATGCGGATTGATGGACAGGATCTGCGACATCGCCTTCGCCGGGTTGACGTCGATCCGACCGAAACCTGTTGCCTTGACGTAGCTTCCGGCCTCGACCAACGCGAGGAGGTCTGGCAATCCGTCGGCGCTGAGACCGAGATGGTCAATGCACACCTGCGGCAGCTTCGACAAGACCGGATACAGGTCGGCAAGAGCGAGCGAGTCGATGTACAACTCGCAGTGCCAACCGGCAACCTCGTATACGCGATGCGCGAACCGGTCGATGTCGGCGATGTCTGCCGAGCCGCCGCGGCGCACATTGAAGCGGACGGCACGCACGCCGTCGTCGTTCAACCGTTCGATGGTGAGGTCGGCTGTTTCGGCGGGGATCTGTGTGACACCGACATAACCGTTGCCCAACGCGGCCAATGCGTGTCGAAGGTAGCTCTGGTCGAACGCTTGGAATGAGCCCGAGACGACGGCCCCACCGGTCACGTTCAGATGGCCGACGCGCTGCCGGTAGTCCGATGCGGTGAAGGCCGGCGGCAGGTATCCGTGGTTGGGCTGCATCGGGAACCTCGGGTCGATGATGTGCAGATGCGCGTCGAAGACCTGAGGTGCGGTCATAGCCGGATCGTTCCCGACGACCTGAGGCTCGGCAACAGCATTTCGTCGACCACGATCCGCACCGTCTCGTCGGTCGGTGGCCGATCGGAAATCAACGCCCGGAACACCAGATAGCCGGGCATCAGATCGAAAATCTCGTCGTTGATCGCGGCCGTACTGATCTCGCCGCGTTCGATGGCCGCGGCGAGGACGGCGTCGAACACCCTCTTGCGTTGCAGGACGAATTGCTCCTGCATGACTGCCTGTAGGCCGGGATTGTGCGACATCTCGTTCAATACCGCACGCATGGTCCGCATGTGCTCACGTGCCTCGGTGCACGTGGAGTGACCGATCTCCAGCAGGTCCCCGCGCAGTGAGCCGGTGTTCGGTGGTACCGCCGAACTACGGGTGCCTTCGATGAACGCGGCCAGCACCAAATCGGCTTTCGACGGCCACCGTCGGTACATCGTCGCCTTGCTCGCCTTGGCCTTGATCGCCACGGCTTCCACGCTCAGGCGGTCGTAGCCGTGCTCTTGCAGCAGCGCCAACGTTGTCGCGAGAAGTTCGGACTCGCGTTCGCTCCACGGGCAGACCGAGCCGTCGCCGGTGCGATCGGACATCAGCACTCCTCTTCTCGGCCCCTCTTAGATGGAATATCAGAGTCGTGCCACGACGTTAGGGCATTGAGCGCAGGCTTTTGTCGATATGTCAACTAGGTTGCGATCGGACGTACGGTACCGTACCGTTCTGCAATGCGAGACGATTTCGCAACATCTCGCGGTTGATCGGCTGCGGGGGCGTCGAAAGGCTTTGGCTTGAACAAGTTTTCGGTCAGCAGATTGGCACGCCGGCAATGGATCGCCATCGTGGCGATCCTGGTGGTGGCGCTCGTCGGGTTCAGCGTCGATCGCCTACGCGGCATCTTCGGCTCCGACAACGAGATCTCACGTCCGGGCTCAGATGCCCTCGAGAACACCGGCTACAACCCCAAGCACGTGCTGTTCGAGGTATACGGCTCCCCCGGCTCGGTGGCGACGATCAACTACCTGGACATCAACGCTCAGCCGCAACGTGTAGAGAATGTTCCCCTCCCGTGGTCGCAGACGCTGACCACCGACGACCCGACGCTCTACGCCGACCTGCGCGCCCAAGGTGACGGCAGCACCATCGGCTGCCGCATCACAGTCAACGGCATCGTCAAGGACGAAAGGTCCACCAACCACGTGAACGGATACATCTCGTGCCTGGACAAGACAGCATGAGTGGGCCGACGACCGAGACCGCGGTAAAGAGCTCTCGGATCGCCCGACTCATCCGGACGCTGAGCCTGCCGATCGTGTTGATCTGGATCGGGATCGCCGCCGTCACCAACATCGTCTCGCCCCAGCTTGAGGTGGTCGGCTGGGAGCGTTCGGTCGGCCAGAACGCCCCCGATGCGCCGGGCATCCTCGCGATGCGGCATATCGGGCAGGTCTTCCACGAATTCGATTCCGACAGTGCGGCAATGATCGTCATCGAAGGCGACCAACCGCTGGGCCCTGAAGCGCACACGTTCTACGACGGTCTGGTCAAGAAGCTCCAGGCCGACACCGAACACGTCGAGCATGTCCAGGATTTCTGGGGTGACCCGCTGACGGCCGGTGGCTCGCAGAGCAAGGATGGCAAAGCGGCCCTGACGCAGGTGTATCTGCGCGGCAACCAGGGTGAGGCGAAGTCGAACGAATCCGTCGACGCCGTCCGCAAAATCGTCGCCGACACCCCGCCGCCGCACGGCATCAAGGCGTACATCACCGGTGCCTCGCCGTTGGTGACGGACAACTTCGAAGTCGGCAGCGCCGGCACCAACGAGGTCACCGGCATCACGTTCCTGGTGATCGGCATCATGCTGTTGTTCGTCTACCGCTCACTGATCACGATGCTCATCACCCTCGCCACGGTTGCGGTCGAACTGTCCGCGGCGCGCGGCGTCGTGGCGACCCTCGCCCATTCCGGTGTCATCGGCCTATCGACCTACGCCACAAACCTTTTGACTCTCCTGGCCATTGCTGCGGGCACCGACTACGTCATCTTCATCGTCGGCCGGTACCAGGAAGCTCGTAACAAGGGGATGGACCGGCTGGCGGCGTACCACGACATGTGGCACGGCACGGTCCACGTCATGGTCGGATCCGGATTGACCATCGCCGGCGCCACCGCGTGCATGAGTTTCACCCGTCTCCCCTACTTCGCAACGCTCGGGATTCCTGCTGCCATCGGTGTTCTCGTGACGTTGGCCGCCGCGCTGACGCTGGGGCCGGCGGTCTTGACGATAGCCAGCCGGTTTGGTCTGTTGGAGCCCAAGCTCAAACAGCGCGAGCGGGGTTGGCGCCGCATTGGTACCGCCATCGTGCGCTGGCCGGGGCCCATCCTGGTAGTCACCTGTGCGATCGCGCTCATCGGGGTGTTCGCGTTGCCCGGCTTCAAAGTGAGCTATGACAGCCGCCCGTACATTCCCGCCAGTGCGCCCGGTGTCGTCGGAATGGACGCTGCCGAAAGGCATTTCACCGAAGCGCGGATCAACCCCGAGCTGCTGATGATCGAGACCGATCATGACATGCGCAACCCTGCGGACATGCTGATCCTCGAACGTGCCGCGAAAGCCGTACTCCATACGCCGGGAATCGCTCTGGTGCAGTCGATTACGCGACCTCTCGGCACGCCGATCACCCACAGCTCCATCCCTTTCCAGATCAGCGCGTCGAGCGCGAGCCAGATCATGAACCTGGGCTCACCCACACCTATTTGTGTGCAGATATCAGGGCATAATCTAGTCACCAATAAAATATTTGCCGCCAAAGTCTTGAAAGAGATGGCTAAGATTACCTCCCTGCGTGACTTGCAGTGGGGCCAAGCCCTCGATTACCCTTCTTGCGAAATTGATATTGATCGCGAATTAGCTGGTCAGCTTGGCCTCACCCCAGAAGAAGTGGGGATGTCGCTGCAACCAGCCTTCTTCTCTAGCCGCTTTGTCAATTTGAGTCTGTGGCGCGATCCAATAAGTGGATTTTCTTATCAGGTGCAGGTACAGGTGCCCCAAGACCAGATTAGATCGAAAGACGATATTGCTGGCTTCCCTGCGATGAATAGCACCCGCAAAGAGCAGATGGCGCCCCATGGCATTATGGAAGACCCAGATATCGCCAAGCTCTATCCTGGCAGCCAGACAAGGCGACCACAGCACCCTCTCATTGGTGATGTGGCGACTGTGCAGTATGGGGTTACTAATGGCGAATTTGATCGTTATAACATGATGCGCATGGTCTCGCTTACTGCTAACTACAGTGGCGGCGATCTCGGCCGGGTGGGCGAAGAAGTGAAAGCCGCCATTAAGCGAGCCGGTGTTCCGCCCCATGGTGTATTCGCCGATGTTACCGGCCAGGTACCTTTGCTCAAAGATACTTTT
>ERZ650309.44-NODE-44-length-62751-cov-6.189007_pt1 | contig 62751 bp, 53 predicted proteins | sample MGYA00376245_ERZ650309 | MGnify/ENA primary metagenome ERZ650309 (study PRJEB26733, sample SAMN07839294) | wastewater metagenome | biome: urban; feature: wastewater treatment plant; material: waste water | place: USA: North Carolina | collected 2016-04-26 ... | reverse complement strand
CAAACTCATCAAGAATTTTATAAGTATAAGTGGCGCCTGCTATGGTTTCGCTGTATTCGCCCTGCATGGAATGATCTCCTTGTATGGTAAGGTATGCATTGTCTGCAATGCCAAACCTAACTCCTCCAGACATTACAAATTTTGGATTTAACTCTATGGGTGGATTTCTATAAAAGGAATTAATTGGTCTGTTGAAATGATGGTATGCGGCACCTAAAAAATAAAAATCTGTTTCGCTACCAGCTATGCTGCTATTGAAAGATGCGCCAATGCTTGCATCTAAGTAATCGTAGCTAAAAGTTGTCAAGGTTTCTCCAATATCTAAAGATGGGTTATGACCTCCACCATCAAATTGATTGTTAGTAGTAATTTTTGTTCTATCAATTCTTCTTTGTACGTAGCCTCCCATTACGCCCAAGGATAAATATTTTGTTTTATCACCATTCAAAGATTTGTGATAATTAACAGCAGGGTACAAATTACTTGTAGTAAAATTTGTAGTGCCTGCCCGGTCATACATAATCTGCAAACCTGTGGTAATAAAATCATCACCCTTTCCAATTGGCATTTTGTATTGTGCATTTATAGATGCAGTTTGGTAGGGAACTGTTACGCTTCCCCACTGATTTCTATAGACAGTCTGAAACCGAAAATCTCCATCAAATAATCCGGCCAAAGAAGGATTTCGAAGCAGTGGTGCTTCAAAAAATTGTGAGAAATGTGGATCCTGTGCTGTACAGAATGATAGGCTTACAAATAGTAAGCTCATGCTTAAAATGGTTCGGCTTTTCATGCCTTTAGATATTTGGATGAGGCAATATAGAATGCTAATATTCATAAAAAAAAATTCTAATCGTCTTATGTCCTTTGAGGTTAATGCTTGGACTGAATAATCAGTATTTACAGGTATTGCAGGCAACTAAGCTGCCTTTAAATGATTGCTATCTCAATAAAGTTAGATTACCTTTTCTACTTAATATAATACCATTATCGCACATTACATCCACTATATACACATATACATCAGCCATTTGCATTTGATTATTATATTTTCCATTCCAACCTGCATTTGCATCATTTGCCTGAAGGTTTGTTCGTTCAAATACTACCTGACCCCATCTATTAAATATTCTGAAAGATTTTATATTCAATAAGCCATTTCCTCTTGCATAGAATACATCATTCATTCCGTCATTATTTGGTGAGAAAGTATTTGGAATAAAAAGGTTTTCATTTTTGCACAATACATTTACAGTAATCTGTGCAGTGTTTGTACACCCACCTGCATTGGCTACGGTTAAAGTATAAGTGGCAGCACCACGTGGTTGTATTAATGGTTGTTTACAATCTGTACAGGATAAACCTGTTGGCGGTGTCCATTGCCAACTCGTTACATCAGTTGAATTAACGACAGTCGGCATGTAATTTTCGCCAGCATTTAAAGCAATGATTGGTTCGCCAATAGATACTTGGGGTATGGGAAAAACAGTTATTTTAAAATCTGCACTATCCCTAAAGCATCCCAATTTATCTGTGCCTATTACTTGGTATGTTGTGGTTGTAATCGGTGAAAATATTGGGGCTTTCTCATTAATACTTGAAACTCCAGTTGGTGGTTGCCATAAATATATATCCGCACCCGAGGCACTGGCTTTTATGCTATTGCCTTCGCACAATGTATCTGCCGGAGGCGGAATTAATGGCGTAGGTGTTATTACAAAAATAGTTACTGAATCCGAGGCTTTGCAGCCATTCAAATCTGTACCAGTTACATAAAATGTTTCTGTGAAAATTGGTGCAGCTATCGGCGCATCACAATCTATGCAGGAAAGGGTGTTGCTATTGCGCCAGCTATAGATTGATGCACCAGTTGTTGGTAATAATTTTGTGCTGCCTTGGCAGATCGTTTCATTAGGAATTGTAGAAACGATTGGAAGACTATAAATGATAACTTGTTCATACGCTGTATCACTGCATCCTTTTAATCCGGTGGCAGTTAGGCTTACATCAAAACTGCCGGGTTGTTTGTACAAATAAACCATTTGCTTTTGCAATACACTATCCCCATTTCCTGTTTTCCATTTCCAGGCTACAGCAGTATTTTTAGCATCAGAAGCATTAAAAAGAATGGGCTCACCCAAACAAGCTGAAGGGGTAACAGATGGAACAATTTGCGGCGTTACTTCAAAGTCAATATATATTGTACTGTCTTTGATAATTTCACAACCAGTAGCTGTAATAATTTTTAAGCGGGTGTTATACAATCCAGTGTCTGTGTAAAAATGTAAAGTGTTTGGAATTATGGAAGAATCACCATCTCCAAAAAACCAATGATACCCAATAATATCATCTTCAAAAGCCACAGCATTTTGGGTAAAGCCTACTTTTGCTGAATCGCATAACGATACCGTGTTTGCTGTGAAATAAGCATCTGCACCTGTTACTCGAATGGTGTCAGGATTGATAACCGGCACCTGACATCCTCCGCCATCTTCAATCACTAATCTTGGGGTGTATAATCCTGTGGATGTGTAGATATATTTTATGGAGTCTGTGCTTGTGCTTAAAGTAGCTCCATTTCCAAAATCCCAAATAAATTTTGATGTGTTTTTTGCAACAGCTTTAAACTTTACCTCTAATGGATTGCAACCTTGTAAAGGTGTGTAGGAGAGAATGGCTTCTGGTCCTTTGAGTACCATTTTTTTAATTAAGGTATCGTAGCAGGTGCCATAACCGGTAGCTATCAGTTGTACCGAATACTCTCCTGGTTCTGCATAAATTTGAGAAGGGTTTACCTCATTGGAACTATTTCCATTTCCAAAATCCCAAAACCATTCAGTAGTATTTAATGATGCATCATTCAATTGAATAGTGGCTGGTGGACAAAGGAAGAAAGTATCCGACAAGTTGAATAGAGCTACAGGGTCTGCAATGGTGATATAGTTCATTTTTTCAAGACTATCTGGGCATCCATAAATGTCAATAATTTTTAATCTAACTGTATAGATGCCTTCATTTGCATAACTGTGTTTTGGCTCAGGATTTTGACTTGTATTTCCATCTCCAAAATCCCAAAAATATAGTGGCGATAAAGCATCCACACTGTCAATAAATTGTACCCTATAATCTGTACAACTCAATAAGTTTTCTGCTGAAAAATTTGCGATAGGATCAGTTATTTGTATTCCCTTTGGCTTATACATACTATCCATACAACCATTGTTGTCAAACACTTTCATCAGCACATCGTATTGACCACTTGTAGAATAAAAATGTGCAAATGGTGGAGCCGTGTAGGTTTGTATGGTGTTATCGCCATAATCCCAGGTCCATTGTACAAGTGGATGTATGCCATCTGTTATTGTTTCATCCTGAAAAATGATGGTGGTATTCTCACAACCACCCGCTGTGTTTGAAAATCCTGCTTGTGGTCCATAAATAGTAATGCTTATTCCATTGCTCACTGTGTCTATACATCCATTGATATCTTTTATCAATAGTTCAGGATAATATATGCCTGCTGCAGTATAAGTATGGAGCACTGTGTCATATAAAGCACTAAATCCGGAACTTACCTGGTCTCCAAAATCCCAATTAAAAGCCATGATATTGTTTGGGTTGTAGTTGGTAACATTGAATTGTACTGTATCATACTTGCAATAGTTTGTTTTGATGGGGCGATAGTCAAACCCGGGTTTTTCATCAATTACCTTTACGACTTCTGTATTGGTATAATCACATGCGCCATTCGTAACTGTAAGGCTTACTGTATAAGTGCCTGTGTCTTGGTAAAGATGTGTAGGATTCTGATCTGTGGTGGTAAAACCATCTCCAAAATCCCAGAACCATGTTTGCGGAGCAATGGAGCTATCAATAAATTTTATATTATATGGATTGCTACAGGGAATTATTTTTTTGAAACTTGCCACAGGTGGAAGGGTATAGATATAATTTTCTTTGCTAATGGTATCATAACAGCCATTGCTGGATACAATAAGCTGCACGGTAAAATACCCGGTGTCTGTATATATATGATCGGGGTTTTGTTCGGTTGAAGTAGAGCCATCACCAAAATCCCAAAACCAATCGGTAACATTTCCATTGCTTCCGTCTGAAAAAACAACCAATGTATCTGCACAGCCTTTTCTTGGGTCCGCCGAAAACATTGCATTGGGTTTATTGCCTACCAGCACAGCATCAGCCATAAAAAGCGTATCTGCACAACCACTTACTGTTGTTACAATCAATCTTACATTGTAGTTGCCAACATTTGTATAAGTATGTGTAGGAGATTGTGCAGTGGAGCTATTGCCATCACCAAATGTCCAAAGCCAGGAATTGATTGGTTCCGGACTTTGAGTTTTAGCTTTTAACTGTACTGTAACAGGTACACAACCTGATGTTGGCAATGTTTCAAAAGATAGAATTTCCGGAGGCCCCAGTTTGATGATTCCTGCTTTTTGAATGGTATCACTACAACCATTGGCATTGATAGCTACAAGTGTAACCGAAAAATTGCCAACTGTTGTATATGTATGAGTGGGATTGAGCCCACCAGTAATGGTGCCATCACCAAAATTCCAGGAATAGTTGGTAGCGCCCACAGAATTATTTTGAAAGCTAACAGTGAGTGGTGGATTACAACTTGCATTATTGCCAGATACCGAAAAATCAGCCGTTGGCTTATTGGTTACTCTTATGTTTTTACGAATAATATCACTACATGCACCAAAGTCTGCTGTATAACTTATCTGATAAAGCCCTTCCGTTACAAAACGATGTTGTACGCTAAGTCCTGTATCTACTGTGCCATCCCCAAAATCCCAATACCCATTTATTGCCGATGGGGTAGAGCTATCCCTAAAACTGATTAATTCATTGACACAATTGTTTGTACTTGTTGTAAAATTTGCCTTTGTGCTACCGATGGCAATAATGGATTTTGCAGTATCACTACATCCTTCAGCGCTTACTGCTGTAAGCGCAGCAGTGAAATTTCCTGATGTATTGTAAGTATGTGATGGACTAAACTGTGTACTATTTGTGCCATCACCAAATTGCCATTGCCATTTTGTGCCTGATCTTGATTTTGTTGTATTAATAAAGTTTACAAGTGCGGGAGGTTTACAAACGTTGGTATAATCATAATCAAATGAAGCAGTGGGCGTGAATAGCACTTGAATAAAATCTTTTTGCTGAAGTGTTTGTCTGCATCCGGAGCTATTGGTAATGGTAAGCGTTACAGAGAATGTATCTGAGGTGATATAGGTATGAGTAGGGCTCTGCTCAGTAGAAATATTTCCATCCCCGAAATCCCAATTCCAACTCGAAATGTTACCGCTAAATGGATTGGATAAATCCTGAAAGGAAACAGTAAGTGGGGCACATCCTGTTTTGTTTTGCCCATCAAAATTTACGATAGGCTTTGAAGAAACGCTTATATAATTTGTTCGGGTAATGGAATCTATACCACTCGCATTTTTTACTTTCAATTTTATGGAATAAATGCCGGGATTGATATAAATTACTCCAGGGTTTTGTAGTGTGGATGTACTGCCATTTCCTAAGTCCCAAAACCACTCAGTAGGCCCATCGGTACTTTCGTCTTTAAACTGAACCAATAAAGGGCTACAGCCAGTTGTAGCCAATGCTGAAAAAGCCGCTTTTGGCTGCGCAATAGCGTAGTCTTTGCAGAGTAAACCAAATAGAATGAGAATGGCATATAGCCATATTTTGTTTCTCATTAGGATGGATTTGAATTTTTTATTTATTAGCAATTATTAAACCAAAATGTTAAAAGGTTTTAATAGGGAATGAAATTGATAAATTTTGTTATAACCAGCCATGTGGAATCAGTAGCTTGAAAGCTTATTTAGGACTAAGAAAAGAGGTGCTGGGATGAATATTTTCCATTTTGAAGTATTTGGTTTTTTTGTTTTATATCTATTATTCAAAATAGGATTTGGGAATATGATAAGGGTATTTCAAATGCTTTTTAGGTTGGATAGCAAACACTCACATACATAAAAAAAGCTGTCTGGTAATAGACAGCTTTTCCATTGAACGAAAACCAAGTTATTTCTTCTTTGTTTGCTCTTTCATTTGTTGAATCTTCTTTTGCTGGTCAGCAGTTTTTTCCATTATCTCTTGCCAGCGGCTTTTGGGTTTTGTGGGTGCTGCTTTTCTTCTGGCATCTATATCAGCTATTATTTTATCATGATTTAAGATAAAACGCTGTATGATAAATTGAATCAGCAGCGTAATTACATTCGATACAGTATAATACCAGTTTAATGCACTGGGTAGGCTGTTGAAGATAATGAACATGAAAATTGGGAATATGAATGGCATGTATTTCAGCATGGGGTTATTAGGATCCGTGGCTGTCATATTCATGTTATATAGTGATATGAGAAAACTGGTGATAACAGCCATCAATGCAAAAAGGCTTAAGTGATCTCCTATAACCCAAAGTTTGGTGCCCCATCTTGCTATTACATCATAGGTAGATAAATCTGGCGACCATAAAAATGCCTGACCTCTGAGTGCAATATTTGAATTGAAAAAACTATATAGGGCAAAGAAGATAGGAATTTGTAATAACATGGGTAAGCAGCCTCCCAATGGATTTACACCAGCCTCTTTAAAAAGTTTCATTTGCTCCATAGAAAACTGCTGTTGATCACTTTCATGCTTCTTGCGCAATGCATCTATTTCGGGGCGAAGTACTTTCATCTTACTACCACTCAAATAACTTCTGTAAGTAAGTGGACTTGTAACCAAACGAATGAATATAGTAAGCAACGCAATCACCCAGCCGTAAGTGCTGATAAAGCCAGCAAAGAAATTAAACACAGGCATGATGATATACTTGTTGATCGGTCTTACAAATGAATATAAATCCCTACCCAAGTTGATGATTTTATCCATCTCCGGATATGCTTCTTGAAGTCTCTTATATTCATTGGGACCATAGTACAATTGCATGGGTACCGATACCGTATTTGCCGCAGGCAGCTTCATTTGTAAATTTGCTGCTACTAAGCCAACGGTTTTAGAACTATCCGCGGAGCGTGTCCAATTTAGCTTACCATCATTAAAACTATTTTTTGCAATAACAGTAGTATTGAAAAATTGCTGTACAGAGCTAATCCATTGTACCGGCTGCTCAAAAGTCCACTCAGTTTTTGCTGATATATAATCAAACTCATTTCCTTCGGAAAAGCATACATTACTTACACGACGTTCATAATCCACACCGGCTTCGTGCTGCATCAGCATGGCACCATATTGAAAATTGAGTGTTTGTGCTGTAAGCAATGAATTGGCACCATTGATGGAAATATTCCATTCCATTTTATAGTCACCCGGCTTTACCAAATACTGGTGTTGAATATTATTTCCGGTGGCATCTTTAAGCGTGTAGGTAATGGACTGACTGCCATCAGAATTTTTCAAAACCGTACCGGCTTCAAAAAACAAATCAGTGGATGCGGCACTCTTATTATTTCCAGTATTGATGGTGTAGGAAACTTTATCTTTCTCAGTGCCACCAAGTACTACATGTTTTCCATCGTTACTCTTGTATTGTTTTAGCTCCACTTGTTTCAAACGACCACCTTTATTGCTAAAGCTGGCTATCATGAGGTCGTTTTCAATTGTGATGACCTGTTCTGAACCAAAGGCAGCAGTATTGAATCCGCCCGCACCGCCTATTTTACTGAGACTGTCTGCTACAAGGCTATCTTTTCTTGCAGTTTCTTTTTGCTGTGGTGTTATTTTCTTAGCATTTGCAAGCGCTGTGGAGTCTGCAATTCTTTTTTTATCAACGGCCAGAGCCTGCTGCTCTCTGTTTGTGTACCAGAAAAACAGGAAAAATAAAAGACCTAAAAGCACAATACCAATGACCGAATTCTTATCTGTGTTCATGTTATTTTTTTCGAAATGGCGGCAAAGGTAGGGTTTGGGCATGAGGTTTTGAATGCTGATTATACAGCTAAACCTTATTTTGCCCCGCTTATGTATCGTATTATCCTTTTTTTGTTTGTAGGGCTGCTATTTTTATCCTGTACGGACAATGCCCATGCACCCAATGTATCCGCAATAGATATTCATATTACCGAAGGCAGATTTGAAAATAGTTTCTTTTCTGGAGATAGTATCCTTACCGCTGCAAAAACCGATAGTTTGGAAACAGCTTATGGCAGTTTTTTACAGGATTTTTTGTATGGCATACTCAATGTGCCCAAGCAGCAGGATAGTGCATTGGAATATGCCAGCAATTTTAAAAAAGCATATACTCCATTGTGGCAGGATGCTTCAAAAAAATTTGCAGATATGAGTGTTTACAACAAGGAACTCATTAAGGCATTGCAATATGTGCATTATTATTTCCCTGACTATGTACTCCCGGCATCTTTCATTACATTTATAGGACCTGCTACCGGCTATTCAAATATCCTTACTCAAGCGGGTATTGCGGTGGGGCTTCAATTGTATATGGGACAGGATTATCCAATGTATCAAGAGGGCTATTTCAGGGAAGTGTATCCGGATTATCTGCATCGAAGATTTTCACCCGAATACATCATACCTGATGCCATAAAAAATATTGTAAATGAAATTGTACAGCCCCCTTCGGCAGACCATTCACTGCTGGCGGGTATGATTGATGCCGGGAAAAAAATCTATGTGGCCAAGCTACTGCTGCCAACTACCGCAGACAGTTTACTCATAGGTTATACCGCTCAGCAACTAAAAGATTGTAAGGCAGGCGAAAGACAGATATGGGATTTCTTTTTGAAAAATAATTTATTGTTTGAATCGGATCCATTGAGGATTAAAACATACCTCACAGATGGTCCAAATACGGCAGAACTGGGGCCCGGTAGTCCGGGCAATATTGGCCTTTTTCTTGGCTGGCAAATTGTAAATAAATGGCTGACATCACATAGCAATACAGATCTAAAAGATTTGCTTCAAAAGCCTGCACGTGATATGTATGCAGAATCGAAATATAAACCTTAGCATGATATTATTTTAATGCATGATACAATATTGGTTGCTTCACAAATAAGCTCTAATTACAGATATTGAGATACAGCCAAATGGTTTAACCTTATCTTAGCTCCAAACTTTTTTATGTTTACAAAGGCAGATATTGAAAAATATTTTGTGGCAGAAAAGCAGGAAAGCCTCGTTTTTCTGATAATTGGTATTGTGGCTTTACTTACTGCAGCAGGTTTGTTGACATTTGCAAAATCACCTTATTTTAAAGGTGCAGCCATTCCGCTGATTGTCATTGGTCTAATACAGGTGTCTGTGGGTTATACAATTTTTAAGCGTAGTGATGCAGACAGAAGTAGAAATGTTTATGCTTATGATATGAATCCTACAGAACTAAAAGATATAGAATTGCCCCGTATGCAAAAGGTCAATAATAATTTTATCATCATCAGATGGGTAGAAATGGCGTTGGCTACTGCCGGCATTTTTATTTTATTTTATTATAGTACTGATGCTTCAAAAGTTTTTTTAGCAGGAGTTGGCCTCACACTTACTATACAAGCAATCATCATGCTGGGGGCTGATTATTTCGCTGAAAAGAGAGCAAAAATTTATACGGCTGGTATTGAAACATTTATCAGTGAAAAAAAACTTTGATGCGCTCTTTTCAGGTCAAATGCAAGCATTTTATTTTTATCAAATTTAAAAGTATTATTCTCATGTGCACTTGCGCCTTATGCCTGCAGGTGCATGCAGCTGATAGCGTTGTAGTGAGCAGATTACTCCATCGCATTTTGAGTTTGTCCGCAGTGAGTAAGCAAAATGATCATGCAGGGCTACTGCCATCTTTCATAAATGATGTGCCAAGGTATAGTGAACATAAAAAGGATTACACCATTTTTTATAACCTAATCACAGCACAAATACTGCAGCAGTATCGATACAGGTTATCTGCATCCAATCAACAAACACTGGATTCCTTTATTCATAGGACAAAAAATTGTTTACCCTATTTTCAACATGCATCTGGAAGACCTACCTGGAATTTTTGGGCTACAGACACATCATTTAATTTTCCTTATAGCTGGTGGATTCCCGCCCTGCGGGGAAATATTACCCTGCCTGATGATATGGATGATACTGTGATGGCCATACCCTTGTTAAGCAAGGATGACAGCATTGCAAATGAAGTACACGAACTAATGCAGCAATACATCAATCGAAAAAAACTTTACACTACCAGTGCTGCTTACCATAATTTCAATGCTTACTCCGCATGGTTTGGAAAAAAAATTCCGGTGGTCTTTGATGTGTCTGTGCTTTGCAATATTTTACAGTTTGTACACCAATATCAATTGCCCATGCGTGCTGCTGATAGTGCAAGCCTTCAACTCATTATTCAAACCATACAGCGAAAAGATTTTCTTAGGAGACCTGCATTCATATCTCCTTATTATCCACAGTCGGCTATTATTATTTATCACTATTCAAAGCTTTTGCAATTCAATAGCTATAAAGAAATGGAGCCTTTTAGAAAATTATTAATTGAAACGGCAGTTGAATTATTCAATCATACCAATAACAAATTTGAGCAACTCATTCTTTCCAATGCCATCCTGAAAATGGGTGGCGAATCTCCTATAGGCTATTCATTCAGCGAAGCTGTAATAAAAGAAATAGAAATAAATGATTTTTCATTTTTTACGGGAAATATTCCATCATATTTTCAACATACTATTAAGAGCCTCAGCAATGGCCTACGCTTACTGCAATACAGGCATTACTGCCCTGCATGGAATGATGCGTTAATTATTGAAAATATTTTACTTCAATACAACTAATGCATTCAATCTTATTGGTATTTATTTTTGCAGCCTATGAATGAAATGGATGCTGTGTACCACAACCTCATATCTGAGTTGAATGAAAAAAATGTAACACTTATAGCAGTAAGCAAAACAAAATCCATATCGACCATTGAGTCACTATATGCACTCGGTCAAAGAGATTTTGGAGAAAATTATGTACAAGAAGTGGTGCAGAAGTATGAAGCCATGCCCCATGATATACAATGGCATTTTATTGGTCACTTACAATCAAATAAAGTAAAATATATAGCACCATTTATACATGCCATACATGGAGTAGATTCTATTAAACTCCTTGCGGAAATAAACAAACAAGCTTCAAAGCTGAATAGAATCATTGACTGTCTTTTGCAGGTGCATATTGCACAGGAAGAAACGAAATTTGGTTTTGATGCTACTGAATTAGCTGCAGCTATGCAGGCACTTTCTATGTATCCCAATGTACGGATTTGCGGATTGATGGGTATGGCAAGTTTTAGCGATGATGCACAATTGGTTCGACAAGAATTTCAATTTTTAAAAAAGCTTTTTGATCAATATGCAGCCATACATCCAGATTTTAATACACTATCCATGGGTATGAGTGGAGATTATATCATTGCTATAGAAGAGGGCAGCACAATGGTAAGAATTGGTAGTATGCTTTTTGGCGCAAGAGAAAAAAAGCTGTAAAATATTTCAGTTTATTGTATCACTTAGTTTCTGTCTCTATTTGCTGTTTTGAATACTGTCGGTCATCATTTTATACATCATCAACCAATCAGGATATGCCTCCAAAATGGACAGATGTCTTTGTATCGTTTTTTCATCGCCTCTGATGGCCGGGCCGGTTTGCATAGTGCGTGGATCTTGCATGGTGGCTCGCTCTGCCACTTCTTTTAGCAGCGGACCTAATATGGTATAAGAAATATTTTCTGCTGCGCAGAATGCATGTGCAGTAGCATACAAATGGTTAGTAAAGTTCGATACAAACACAGCTGCAAGATGTAAGCGTACCCTATCCTGAAAAGTTGATTTTAAAACCTGGTCAGAAAGTAAAGAGGCCAAATGCATTAAGGTATTTTCGGTAGTAGCATTGTTTGCTTCCACCAAAAAAGGAATGACAGGTATGGCCACTCTTTCCTTTCTAAGACTTTGCAATGGATATAAAATACCACAATTATTAAAGGGCAAAATGGAGATATCTGAGGAGGCTGCTGTATGTGCTACAATAGATTGTTGTATTTGCAATTTTTCTGCAACCTCATAAATGGAATCATCACTAACACATATCAAACAAATACCACCATCATCTGCAATATCTTCTATGGCAGATAGCTTACAATTCCATTCTTTTGCCAATTGAGATGAGGCTGCAGCGTTTCTGCCACTTATGCTTTGAATAGCAATTCCTTTTGATAAGCACAAGCGGCCCAAAACAGTAGCTGTATTGCCGGAGCCTATTATTTTTATTTTAAATGATTCATCCATGATGCAAGGAAAATTAAGTCAACGTATTTTATTACAGTATTACAAAACTAAACTTAAAACCCTAAACAAACTATCACCCCAGCTGGCAGCTCAATCTGCCTTTGACTTATTCTGTACACCTGGGCCGATAAAAAAAATGGAGATGCCTCCCATTTTTCACAAAGCAGAAAAAGTTGAATTGCTGCATGATGACATAGTGGTAAGGGGTTATTATTGGAAACATGCAATGCCCGCAAAGCGAGTACTAATTTGTCATGGCTTTCAAAGCAGGGCTTATAAATTTGAGCAATGTGTGTGCATGCTAATTAAAGCAGGATTTGAAGTACTGGCTTTTGACGCACCGGCACATGGCATAAGTGATGGCAAAAGAATCAATGCATTTACCTATAGTAGAATCATATTGGATGTGGAGAAAAAATTTGGCCCCTTGTATGCATTGATCTGTCATTCCTTTGGAGGCTTGGCAGCATGTTTTGCTTTGGAAGAAATGGTAGATTCGAATAAAAAATTAGTACTCATAGCCCCTGCATCAGAAACAAAATCTGCGTTAAAAAATTTTGCTGACCTCTTCTCCATTTCAAAGGATGCACAAACTGCTTTGGAGCAATTAATCTTCCAAATACGACAACATGATGTAAGCTGGTATTCTATCAACAGGGCGGTAAAAAATATTTCCGGATCCATACTTTGGATACATGATACAGACGATAAGCAATGTCCATATATTGACTCAGCACCAAGTAGAAATGGGAATATCAAAAACTTACAATTTATGACTACAGAGCATTTGGGTCATAATAAAATTTATAGAGATGCCGGCGTGCAAGCGGCTGTTATCGATTTTCTGGAAAAATAAATATAAGTATTTGGGGGTAAAAAATATAATTTGCTTTACAACGAAGTACTTGGACAGGCCGGCGAAGTGCTTGAACACGCTGGCGGACTGCTTCGGCATGACATCGAACTGCTGCTTAAAGCTATTGAATATGTGACGGAAAAGAAAAAAGTAAAACATATTTACTTTGAAGGAAATATCAACTCTTACACTTATGTAAATGACGGAGCTTCCCTATACGATGTTTTATATCTTTATAACGGAGAACACTATTTAATCAAAGACAAGCTTATTAAAGCAATGAAAGACCTGAACGATCTAAGTGATTATATTGAAATGGTGGAAGATGTTCAACTTTCAATGATGGTTGATATTGTTAATGAGTATGGCAATGAAATTCCTGATACTATTAAAGCTATCAAAGATAAACCTGTTGATAATGATGATAAAGCAAAAGCAGAGATGATTTTTTCTACAGTTCATAGGAGTAAGGGAATGGAATACGATGCCATTCAAATTGGAAATGATTTTATAACAGAAGAAAAATTAATACAACTAAAAGATGATAACAAGAATAATGCAATCAATTTTACAAAGTTAAATGAAGAAATAAATTTGCTTTATGTTGCCGTAACTCGTACAAGAAATAGTATCTATCAACCTGAGCCATTAGTGCCGTGGCAATTTCCTAAATCTACTCAAATTCATGTGCTGAAAGTATTAAAAGATGGGGAGAAGAATCAACCCTCTAATGCTGCTGTCAATCCTATTGACTACTTCAGAAAGAATAAAGAAAAATCAAATTCACCGGAGCATTTAAGGAGCAAAAATGAAAATGGCTATATGCTCTGGACAAATGAACTGGACAACGAACTAACCATAATGTTTTGTGAAGGTATAAGTGTTGAGGTTATAGAAAAAATTTTGGACGAACAATTGGAGCAATAAAATCAAGAAGAAAAAAATTAGAACTTAGAGCATTATATGGATAAGCAAAAGCAAATCAAAAATTATATGTCAATGTGGAATCCGCCAATTTATAATCAACAATAATCTACAGACAATGATTTACAATTCCTTTATCCTGTAAATGAAAAACTCAACTCTTAAACCCGAATTTTATACTATACGTTATGGATTACGAATGCAATTATTTTATTGCTTGATAGTACTGAATATTACTTCACTTCATTTAAAGCAAAATCCAAAATACATTGAGTAATTATAGAATAAAGCCTTCCCCAGAAGGACTTACTCAAAAATCTTTACAATAACTAACTTACCGAAGACCCTGCATGGGTGTCCATATCCGGATTAATAAACACAAGTTTACCTGCTTCATTTTCGGCCATCAAAATCATTCCATTGCTTTCTATACCTCTCATTTTTCTGGGGGCAAGATTGGCTACTACCACCACTTGTTTTCCCACAATTTCTTCCGGTTTAAAATGCAAGGCAATGCCACTTACAATGGTGCGCTCCTCTGTACCCATATTGATTGTAAGTTTAAGTAGTTTATCTGCTTTCTCCACCTTTTCTGCAGCTGTAATTTTGCCCGTACGTAGATCTATTTTTGCAAAATCATCATACTGTATTTCGGGTTTGTAAGTAGTGCTTTTTACCTCGGGTATTGTTGTATTTGGCTTGTCCATCTTTGGATTTGAATTGCTATTTGATCTTAATTTTTCTACTTGATTTTTTATTTCCTCATCTTCAATTTTACGAAACAATAATTCCGGTGCCCTCAAACTATATCCTGTATGCACCAAATTGAGCTTGCCTGCATTTTCCCAATACAACATTTTATCAACTACTTTTAAGAGTTTACAAATCTTTTTTGCTGTCTCAGGCAAAAATGGATTGCAGTATATTGCAAGGTTGGCAGTAAGTTGCAAACACAGGTAGATGCAATTGTCAATTTGCTCTTGAATGGCAGGGTTTTCAGCAAGTGCTTTTGCCTTTATCCAAGGCTCTTTTTTCTGCATGTATTGATTGCCTTTTCTACTTAGGTCCATAACTTCAAAAAGTGCATCTCTAAATCGGAATGCGTTTAAAGCAGTTTCAATACGCTCTTTTGTAGATTTGATTTCTGCAATTATTTTTTCATCATCTTCATCCGCTGCTGATGTATGATATAAGGGCACTTTGCCATTGCACAATTTATGCATGAGCACCATGGTGCGATTTACAAAATTGCCAAATACACTTACAAGTTCATTATTATTAGCATCCTGAAAACTTTTCCAGGTAAAATCATTGTCTTTTGTTTCCGGAGCATTACTGCACAATACATACCTCAATACATCTGTACAGCCTGGAAAATCTTTAATATATTCATGTACCCATACGGCCCAGTTTCTACTAGTACTTACTTTCTCTCCTTCTATATTTAGAAATTCATTTGCTGGTACATTTGTCGGCAGTACAAAATTGCCATGTGCCTTCAGCATTGCAGGAAAAATGATACAATGAAATACAATATTATCCTTACCTATAAAATGTACTAATTGTGTATCTTCTTTGCACCAATAATCTGCCCAATTATTAGTAATTTCTTTAGTAGCACTAATGTATCCAATAGGAGCATCAAACCATACGTACAATACTTTTCCATCAGCACCCGGTATGGGTACTTTTACACCCCAATTGCTATCCCTTGTCATGGCACGGCTTTGCAAACCACTGTCTAACCAGCTTTTACATTGTCCATATACATTATTTTTCCAATCTGCCGCATGACCTTCCAATATCCATTCTCTTAGCCATGCTTCATATTTTTGAAGGGGAAAATACCAATGTTTTGTACTTTTTTTTATTGGTGACGCTTCGCTCAATGTACTTTTGGGATGAATCAATTGCTCAGGCGATAAAGTGCTACCACATTTTTCGCATTGATCCCCATAAGCCGCAGGATTACCGCATACCGGGCAGGTACCTGTAATGTATCTATCTGCAAGAAAGACTTGTTTTTCAGGGTCAAAATATTGTTCTGTTTCTTTTTCTTCAAACAGACCTTCATCATACAATTTTTTAAAAAAGGCAGCAGCAGTTTCATGGTGTGTAGCATTGCTGGTGCGGCTATATATATCAAATGAAATACACATTTGATGAAAGCTCTCTTTAATTTGAGCATGATACTTGTCCACCACTTGTTGTGGGCTAATGCCTTCTTTCATGGCCCTGATTGTAATAGGTACGCCATGCTCATCACTACCCCCTATAAACAGCACATCTTTTTTTTGTGCCCTCAAAAATCTTACATAAATATCTGAGGGAATATAACAACCTGCCAAGTGTCCAATATGTACCGGCCCATTAGCATAAGGTAGGGCTGCTGTAATTAAATGACGTGCAAATGAATTCTTTTGTGCCTGCATAAGGGCGGCAAATTTAAGGGATTCAGAAAGGCATGTGCAATATGAGTCCATTTGAACATTTTTCTGTGCATTATTTTGTAAAACTTGAATAATGATATCCATAAAAAAAGCACCAAAACCTTAGTTATGATGCTTCTTAAAAAATATAAATCGGTAAATTAATTTCCAATTAGGTCGGCCATTTTACGGCCGATATCAGCAGGGCTGGCTACCACATGAATGCCACACTCAGACATTATTTTCATTTTGGCTGCGGCAGTATCTTCAGCACCACCAACAATGGCTCCGGCATGCCCCATACGCCTTCCGGGAGGTGCAGTTTGACCTGCTATAAAACCTACAACCGGTTTTGTACCATTATCTTTTATCCATCTTGCGGCCTCCGCTTCCATACCACCACCTATTTCACCAATCATAATAATTCCATCTGTTTCAGGATCATTCATCAATAGTTGTACAGCATCTTTTGTAGGTGTACCAATAATTGGATCTCCACCAATACCAATAGCTGTGCTTACACCTAAACCCGCTTTTACAACCTGATCTGCGGCTTCATAAGTAAGTGTACCAGATTTTGAAACAATTCCAATACGTCCTGATTTAAATATAAAACCCGGCATAATGCCTACTTTAGCTTCACCTGCGGTAATTACACCCGGACAGTTTGGACCAATCAATCTGGTACCGGTAGTGTTCAAATAATTTTTAACCTTGACCATGTCCTGCACCGGAATGCCTTCGGTAATACAAACAACAAGAGCTATGCCTGCTTCGGCGGCTTCCATTATGGCATCTGCTGCAAATGCAGGGGGAACGAAAATGATACTTACATCGGCACCTGTTTGCTTCACTGCATCGGCAACGGTATTAAAAACAGGTTTATCTAAATGGGATTGACCACCTTTTCCGGGTGTAACGCCACCCACCACTTGAGTGCCATATTCAATCATTTGCGTAGCATGAAAAGTGCCCTCAGATCCAGTAAAACCCTGAACGATAACTTTAGAATTTTTATTTACAAGTACTGCCATAGCAAGCTATTTATTTTAAGTTGGCCGCAAAAATAGGGGAAAGCGTGGTGTGGGGGATGGTAGAATTTTTCTGGCTTTTAATAAGTCTGTGTATGCAGACACTATAAAATATACGAGAGTACAAAAAAGGATGGAGAAGTTGACTAAAATATGATTCAAATCCATATTTTCTATTTGTCATTGCAACAAATTTTTATCACTCCTCATCCCGAGTTGAAATGAGTTTTTGGGCTGCTAAACAAAAAAGCCCTGCATAAACAGGGCTAAATTGATATCATTAAAAACCTAATTAGGATGCAAACTTTCTACGAATAATATTGAGCGCACCACCTGCTTTAAACCACTCTATTTGTTGCTCATTGTAGGTATGATTTACTGCAATTTTATCAACAGTTCCATCAGCATGGTTGAGGACAACTGTTAATCCTTTGCCGGGAGCAAAACTGGTAAGTCCTTCAATGTCTATTTTGTCATTTTCCAATACTTTATCATAGTCCTCTTTATTGTGGAACGTAAGTGCAAGCATGCCCTGCTTTTTAAGGTTTGTTTCGTGAATACGTGCAAAACTTTTTACAAGAATTGCTCTTACACCTAAATGCCGAGGCTCCATAGCGGCATGTTCTCTACTGCTACCTTCTCCATAATTTTCATCACCAACCACAATACTTCCAACGCCTGCTGCTTTATAAGCCCGCTGTGTGGCAGGCACTGCACCATATTCCCCTGTAAGCTGATTTTTTACATTGTCAGATTTTTCATTGAAAAAGTTGATGGCACCTATCAACATGTTATTACTAATATTATCCAAATGACCCCTGAATTTGAGCCAAGGCCCTGCCATACTGATATGATCAGTAGTACACTTACCTTTTGCTTTTATTAGAAGATTCAAACCTTTAATATCAGTACCTTCCCATGCAGAAAAGGGTTCTAATAATTGTAGTCTTTGTGAAGTAGGATCTACTACTACTTGCACCCCAGTTCCGTCTATTGCCGGTGCCTGATAACCTGCGTCTTCTACATCAAAACCTTTTGAAGGTAATTCGTATCCTACTGGTTCTGCAAGTTTCACCATTTCTCCTTTCTCATTTACTAAGGTATCGGTAAGCGGGTTAAATGATATGCTGCCTGCAATTGCCATAGCCGTAACAACTTCTGGACTTGCTACAAATGCATGTGTGCTGGCAAGACCATCATTACGTTTAGCAAAATTTCTATTAAAAGAAGTGATGATGGTATTCTTTCTATTGGGGTCATCAATATGTCTGGCCCACTGACCAATACAAGGTCCGCATGCGTTTGCTAATACTACACCACCTACTGAGGCAAAGTCGCTAATGAACCCATCCCTTTCTATAGTGAATCTTACTAACTCACTACCCGGAGTAATGGTAAATTCGCTGTTTGCTTTTAACCCTTTACTTACAGCATCTTTTACAATGGATGCACTCCTGCTTATATCTTCATAAGAGCTGTTTGTACAGCTTCCAATCAATGCCACTTCTAATTTATCAGGCCAACCGTTTTTTTCAACAGCATCTTTTATTTTAGATACCGGAGTTGCCAGATCTGGTGTGAAAGGCCCATTTACGTATGGTTCCAGCTCATCTAAATTCAATTCCAATACCTCATCGTAGTATGTTGATGGATTATTATATACATCCTCATCTGGCCTGAGGTGTTGTTTTACACCATCAGCCATAGCTGCAATATCACTACGATCTGTAGCTTGTAAATAAGCAGCCATTTTTTCATCATAGGCAAACAAAGAACAAGTAGCTCCAATTTCTGCGCCCATATTGCAAATTGTACCTTTTCCGGTTGCGCTCAAACTATCAGCGCCTGTACCAAAATATTCTACAATTGCACCTGTGCCACCTTTTACAGTTAGCTGTCCGGCCACCCAAAGAATGACATCTTTTGCACTGGTCCAGCCACTCAATTTTCCGGTTAATTTCACGCCAATTAGTTTGGGCCATTTGAGTTCCCATGGTAGGCCTGCCATTACATCGCAAGCATCTGCACCACCTACACCTATTGCAACCATACCTAAGCCACCTGCATTTGGAGTATGACTATCCGTACCTATCATCATCCCTCCGGGAAATGCATAGTTTTCTAATACTACTTGGTGAATAATACCGGCTCCTGCTTTCCAAAATCCAATACCATATTTATCAGAAACTGAGGATAAGAAATCATATACTTCTCTATTTGTATTGAGGGCAATAGCTAAATCTTCTTTGGCACCAACTTTTGCTTGTATGAGATGATCACAATGAACCGTGCTAGGCACAGCCACTTTTGGTCTGCCTGCCTGCATAAACTGAAGGAGTGCCATTTGCGCAGTGGCATCCTGCATGGCCACTCTATCAGGTGCAAAGTTTACATAATCTTTACCACGGGTAAATACTTGCATAGCTTGCTCATGGTGTAAGTGACTGAACAGAATTTTTTCTGCCAGTGTAAGAGAGCGGCCCAAAAGGATTCTGGCAGCCTCAATACGGGCAGGCATGTTAGCATAAACAGCCTGAATCATTTCATAATCAAATGCCATAAATAATGTTTAGTTTATAATGTATTCTACCGGGTTTACCTATTAATTTTTAGAGAAATTTGATAGGTAAACACATGGAATTCGATGCGAATTTAAAGAAAGAATTTTGCTGAACTATTGTTTTTTAATTTTAATGACTACCTTGCAGCTATGGATAAGAAATTTAGATTCTTTATTGAATGGCGTCTCTTTGGAGTTTGTGCGGCTTTAGGAGAAAAAATGGGCATTTCTTCCAGCAGAATCAGGGTCTGGTTTATATATATATCATTTCTCACCTTTGGTAGCCCAATCATCTTATACATGATTACACTCTTTTGGATGAATATCAAAAATTATATTTTATCTGCGAAGAGGAATCCATTACGTTATCTGTAAAATAAATTTTATTGGTTAAGTTAGATTACTCATATCCTCAGTTTTCTGAACTATTCAGGTATATATCTCGTGCACTCGATTTAAAAGTTGATAAGGATAAAGGAATAGTTGGTGCAGAAATGGGTGAAGGTTTTATCAGAAATCTGTATCACTCAGATGATATTCAGATCATGGAGTACAATTACAAGCCGGGTAAGGATGTAATGCTACATCGTAGAAAAAATCTTTCTAACTATTATATCATGGGGCTTGAAAAATTGACTACGCCTAAGAATGATGTATTGCAGTCAATTTTTTTTGGTACAACGCAGAGTGAATGGTATTACTTAAATAAAGCTGGTTATCATCATGCCTCATTGCATATCCTTATTTCTAAAGCGTATTTGGAACAAATATTAAAAAAGGAAAAAGGAGGGGAGTATATTTTAAAAAACCTCATATATCCAAATATTATGTATAGAAATGAAAAGCCCAATGCTCAATATTTTAAAATAGCCGATGAAGTATCCAATTATGAAACTACGGATGGGTATAGCGATTTATTTCTATTAAATCGGGTACACTACCTCATTGAATATTTTTTTACAAGATATTTTAGAAATTACTCTGATAATTATTTTAGAACAAGTGCTACATCGGATGAAATGCAGCGTATTCAATCTGCTGAGAAACTGATGTTGAAGAATTTTTCGGAAACACCACCATCAATAGAATCGCTCAGTAGGTTGTCTGCTATGAGCCCTACTAAATTCAAATTATTATTTAAAGAAATTTTTGGTTTGCCGGTATATCAGCATTATCAAAAAAACAGGATGCAGCGTGCCAAAGCAATGCTACTATCCAAAAAATATAATGTAAGGCAAGTGGCTACAGAGTTAGGCTTTACGCATGTAAAAGATTTTGCTAAAGCATTTCAAAAACAATTTGATCAACAACCGGAAGAAGTAATAGTATAAATTTATTGATGTGGATGTAGAATTTTACGAATCAAGTTATTTGGAGTTTCTTCAGTATTTCTCACTAAAGTGTGGATCGCCAATTATTGAAAACAAATTTTCAATTCCAGAAAAATGTGGTCAGGGATTTTTTTATGCTGAGAATTTTGAGCCCGGTTTTTCCTGTCTTATTTCTCAACAAAAAATGAATGAGGACTTTACTATTTCGAAAAGTGCACATCCCAATTCGCAATATTTTATTCTTCTATTTAGCGAAAGCCTCAATGATAATCCTGAGAAACAAATGCAGGAACAAATTGACCCTTTTAATATTGGTCAACATTTGGTAAGGCTTACTGGATCTGCCATGCACACTCAGAGTAAGCTTCCATTTGGAAAGGAGAGTAGAACGGTAAGTATGATTTTTACGAAACAATTTCTTATAAATAGAATTGGTCAAAAAATGACAGATGCTTTTCTAAGTACCTATTATGCATCTTTTTTGAAAACTCCTTTTTTAGCACCAATGACTGCAGAATACAGAACTTGGTTATCTGAAATATTTCAGGAAACATGGCAACATCCTTTCAGGCATTTATTTCTTGAAAACAGGCTCCTGATGTTAGTCGAAAAATTCGTCAATCAATTTTTGAATCCCAATAAATCAATTCGTAAGCTCAGTTTTAATGATGAAGAAGTAACCAGATTAGTAAGAGCTGAAGCTGCATTATTAAATGACTTTGGCTCTTCACCCCCTACTATTGAATCTCTTTCTCGGCTTTGTGCCATGAGTGCTACAAAGTTTAAAAATGACTTTAAAGCACTTTATGGTATGCCTGTTTATGAATATTATCAAAAAAACAGAATGTTATATGCACGCAGCCTCCTTATACAAGAAGATTTTAATATCAAAGAAGTGGGTATGATGTGCGGCTATTCAAACCTGGGACATTTTGCTGCTGCATTTAAAAAAGAGTTTGGTATGCTACCCAGCGAAGTGGTAGTAGCGCAGCATAATGTGTAATAATTTATATCTCCAAAAAATCTGCAATTTGATTTATGGCCTGGTAAGTTTTTCCAATGATTGTATCAATAATTCACATCCATTTTGTAATTCTTGATTGCTGATAGTAAGCGGAGGTGCTATGCGCAATGCATTTGGAGCAAATAAAAACCAATCTGTTACAATCCCATTTTCATAACAAATATCCAACACCTTTAATGCTACTTCACTACTATGTAAATGTACACCTGCCCATAACCCTTTTGTGTTGATTTGTTGAATAGTATGATGTTGTAAACTACTTTGTATTAATTTTTCTTTTTCTGGTATGGATTGAATATATCCTGACTCAATGAGTACTTTGAAAGCAGCTAATCCGGCAGCACAACTTACAGGATGACCACCAAACGTAGTAATATTTCCTAACACTGGCTGCTCGGTGAACAACTGCATTAAATCCTTTGATGCAATAAAAGCACCCAAGGGCATACCACCACCCAAGGCTTTACCAAGAAGTAGTATATCGGGCACAATGTCTTCTTGTTCAAAACCCCATAAAGAACCCGTTCTGCCAAAGCCGGTTTGTATTTCATCTACTATCAGCATCGCATCCATTTGTTTGCATTTATCCTGCAAGGCTTTAAGCCATCCGACAGGTGGCTTTGTAATGCCCGATTCTGCTTGTACTGTTTCTACTATTACGCAGGCTGTTCTATTATCTATTGCATTTATAGCATCTGAAGCTCCATAATCATAATGATATATATCAGGCAATAAAGGTCTGTATGCATTACGCCAATATTCATCTCCAATTACACTCAATGCACCTTGTGTACTTCCATGATAACTTTTATTGAAAGCGATCACTTTACTCCGCCTTGTTTTGCGCTTCGCTAATTTCATAGCGCCTTCCGTAGCTTCTGCGCCGCTATTGGTAAAATAAACCGTATTTAATGATACCGGAAGTTGACTTGTAAGTAGTGATGCATATTCCACCTGTGGCCCTTCTATAAACTCTCCATACACCATTACATGCATATACTTTGCGGCCTGATCTTGTACTGCCTTAACAACGTCTGGATGGCAATGTCCAATATTGGCCACGCTAATACCTGATATTAAATCAAGATATTTTTTTCCCCTACTATCCCATTGATAACAACCAAGTGCTTTCTCAATTTCCAATGCAGGTGGGTTTGGTGAAGTTTGAGCTATATGCTGAAAAAAAATCTGTCTTGCAGAAATAGCAGCCATGAAATATTTTTTATTTACTGCAAAATTCCATCTTTGAAATCTTTAAAAGAAATTTATATGGCATTCATTTTTTCATGTAATGGAATAAATCCAAAAATTCCAGCTGATTGTTTTGTTGCTCCAAATGCAACCATAGTAGGTGAAGTGGATATGGGAACCAATTGTAGCATTTGGTTTAATGCAGTGGTAAGGGGCGATGTGCATTATATTAGAATGGGTAATAATGTAAATGTGCAAGATGGAGCAGTAGTTCATTGTACCTATCAGAAACACCCCACAAATATTGGAAATAATGTTTCCATTGGCCATAACGCTATTGTGCATGGGTGCACATTGCACGATAATGTACTTATAGGTATGGGTGCAATCATAATGGATAGATGCGTAGTGCATAGTAATTCAATCATTGCCGCAGGCGCAGTTTTATTAGAAGGCACTGTGGTGGAAGAGGGTACCATTTATGCAGGAGTACCCGCAAAAAAAGTCAAAGAACTATCCAAAGAAAATGTACATGAAGAAATACAACGTATAGCCAATAATTATATAAAATATGCTTCATGGTTTCAGCATATCAGTGCAGCAAAATAGCTAATATAGCTGTCTATATGTAGTGTAAGTTTTATTCATAGATATGAAGTATTTGCTTTTCTGGAATAATTTATTATGAGAAATTAACAAGAATAGGGTAACATTTTCTTGTTTGATTGTTATATATACATGCATTGGCATAATATTTATTAAGTTAGGATTTAATTAAAAGACACACAAATGCAGATTTATGAATACTTATGATGTACACGTACAAGCAGAAACAATTATTGATGAAATTGGAAGTTTACAACTCTTTTATCAGATGATAGAAAAGTTGAGCAATACCAAACATGTAAAATTTACAAACCGATTAGATGAAGCCGACACATTAGCTTGGAGTTTCCGCTTTAGAGGTCATGAATTTTCTTTAGAATATAATATTTTTAATGGTCTTTTTTTGATTAATAAAAGTACTAATCAAAAGGCTGCAACTGAGCTTGCATACCAATTGAAAACAAACTAAACGGTTTGTGTATTTTCTGATTAAGTTGTTGTGTTTTAGTAAGACAAATCATAACTGAATTTTATTAAATCTTCACTATATTAATTGTCATTATATCTTATTGATGGTTTGTGTCTAAAACATGCATACCCCAAAAATGATAGAATTGTAGTTACTATCTGTAAGCCATAAATGAAAGAGGCTGTTTCAAAAAAAACAGCCTCTTTCATTTATGCAGGGTCTGCAAAAAATTTATGAAACCACGGAATCGTTTCAATCCCCTTGTAGTAATTGTCAATATTAAATTTCTCATTTGGGCTATGTAAATTATCACTATCCAGCCCAAATCCCATGAAAATAATTTTAATGCCCAATTCTTTTTCGAACAAAGCACAAATGGGTATGCTGCCTCCGCCTCTTACAGGTATTGGTGCTTTGCCAAGTGTTGTAGCTATTGCCTTTGAAGCTGCCTTATAGCCTTTGCTATCAATTGGCGTCATATAAGGTTCGCCGCCATGATGCAGGCTGGCCTTTAATTGTATGTAGGGCGGCGCAATTTGTTTTAGATGGTTAATCAATAAATCAGTTATAGTATGACTATCTTGATTAGGTACTAATCTGCAACTAATTTTTGCAAATGCTTTGGAAGGAAGTACTGTTTTTGCACCCTCTCCGGTATAGCCTCCCCATATTCCATTTAGCTCTAATGTAGGCCTTATTCCTGTGCGTTCATTGGTAGTAAAACCATTTTCACCCCAAAGTGAGGTAACCCCAAGATCTTCCTTATATTCCTTTTCATTGAAAGGTGCAACTGCCATGAGTGCCCTTTCTTCATCTGTTGCTACTACCACATTATCATAAAAACCAGGTATAGTTATATGATTATTTTCATCATGTAGAGAAGCGATCATTTTTGATAAAATAGTAATTGGATTTGCCACAGCTCCACCATATACGCCACTATGCAAATCTCTGTTGGGCCCCGTTACTTCTACTTCAATATAACTCAAACCACGTACGCCTACATCCATACTTGGCGTGTCTAAACTTAGCATGGCTGTATCACTTATTAAAATGACATCAGCTTTTAAAAGAGCTTTGTGAGCTATTACAAAATCTGCCAGATTTGGACTGCCCACTTCTTCTTCTCCTTCTATAATAAACTTAATATTTACCGGTAGTTTTCCATCGCCACATTTTACCATTGTTTCCAATGCTTTTACATGCATGTAGAATTGGCCTTTATCATCGCAGCTACCACGTGCAAATATTTTTCCCTCTTTTATAACCGGGTCAAATGGGCCGCTGTGCCATAGCTCTAAAGGATCAGGAGGTTGTACATCATAGTGTCCATATACTAACACGGTTGGTAGAGCAGAATCGGTAAACCGCTCACCATAAACAATGGGATGTCCGGGTGTTTCAAATATTTCTGTTCTGGTAGCACCAGCCTCTGCAAGACGCTTTACAACAAGACCTGCACATGTATGCATATCTACTTTATGCTCACTGCGTGCACTAATACTGGGTATGCGTAATAGATCTAATAACTCCTCAAGGAATCGGTCTTTATTTTTTTCCTGATAATCTTTCCAGGCCTGCATATTTGTTTGATTTTATTGTGCGGCTAAAGTAGGTAAAATAGGTTTTGGTGTTGGCTTTTGTAAATATTATCTCCTTTTTTTATGTTGTTGTCAATACGATTATAGTATGGGGTTGGTGAATGGGCTATATTAAGCCACCCATACAACACTGCACTCCACATAACCCGGCGTTGCTAAACAACGTATTGCCAAAAGCCCCCAGTACGTTTAATTTTATATGTCTTTATGGATGTAAAAAGGCTTATTACAGGGGGCTTTCGGCTATAGGTCTAAATGTTGTATGCAGGGCTTCTTCACCCTGATATTTTTCTCATTAACATTTCAAGTGGTCCTCTTCCAAATTTCTTTGTCCATTGTACACTAAAAAATATACTCGTAATGAAATATCAAAATGAAAATGTCAAAATGTAAGCAGGTGAAACTATTTTACCCATTTGCAAATAGCCTCTTGTGTATTCTGAACCTGAAATAAATTGAAAAACTAACATCCCAATTGTTAAATGTTGAACATAATTTGATAGTGTCATTTTTCCTGTGTCAGAAAGCCATTTTATTATTAAATTTTTTTCAAATTTTTCACCAATCCAAATACAAACAGTTATTGCCATTAAAGCAAATGATGTAGTGATTACCATAAATGGTAAGTAAGGAGGAAAATAGTCAGCGTTTATATAGTCAAATATTTGTCTATCAAACTGTTTGTATATTGAGTATTTTCTCAAGCCTTCAAAGAGTATGAAAAAAATTAAGCCTACAAAAAAAATATGAAGTCTAATTTTTGGTTCTTTCCAATTTAATCTGCCCAGCCACATTCCAAGTAAGAAATATGCGATCCAAGGGAAAATGGAATTCCATCCATAGTAAAATGTGTTTCTTAAAAATCCTTTAATTGACCAAAAGTCTGCATACTTAAAAAGTGTCATATCCCAACTTGTAAAAATCGGAATAATTAATAGTAAAAGGTGAAATATTAAAATTGCAAGAAGTGCACCAGTTAAATAATACCTTTTTGGAATATAAAGAATAAATGCTGCAATGTGCATATAGCCTCCATAAAAGTGTAAAATGTCGCCAGCCCACCAATTATAAAGCAAAAGTCCAAGTACAAACAAAAACCAAGAACGTTTTAAGATGGTTGATTTGTGTTTCTTTTTGTCTTGTTGGGAATAATTTATATGATTAGATGTCATTAAGGAAATGCCCATTCCTGCACAAATGATAAAAATGGAAGTTGAGTTGCCTGTAAAAAGATTTAAGAATTGTCCAATTATGGTTTGGTCTTGAAAAGAACCAAAGCAAAAATTAAAGTTCACAATAAACATTCCAAAAATGGCATAAGCTCTTGCTAAATCAAAACCAATTATTCGATGTCGTTCCATTTATCTGCCCGAATTTGAAGGGTGTACGATAGCCTCGCACACAACGTCAGTCTGTCTAAAAACCAATTTTAAAAGTGCAAGAATAAGAAAAAATGGGCCATTTTAAAGGCCAATAGACGGTAGCTAAAATAAATGGGCCAATCATGCTATAAAAATTTGGTGGGCTCTTTTTGGCTTTTATGCATTTTAATTATGTTACCCGGCGTTGCTGAACAACGTATAACCAAAAGCCCCCAGTTCGTTTAATTTTATATCTCTTAATAGATGTAAAAAGGCTTATTGCAGAGGGCTTTCGGCTATAGGTCTAAATGTTGGCAGAAGTTCTTTGTCTGGCAACGACTTACTTATCTGAAATCTTATAACTATATGTTACAGGAAAATTCCATATCACATTACCATAAGTATCATTTTGCAAGTTCAAACTTATTCCAATATTTGATTTACTATTTATTTTAAAATTAAACTCTACCAATGCAGTATATCCCAAAGTAAAATATTTAAACTTTTTATTGTCAATATCAATTGCTACTAATGGAATTGGATAGCCTGTAGCTGTGGGATATAAAAAAGCAAGTTGAGTTACATCATTACTAAATTGGTATCTTATTAAACCGCCAATACCCAAGTTCAGATTAACTGCTTTCTCTTTGATGATATTTAATGTGGGGATAAACTCGCTTTGAATTCCGCTTGAGATTAATCTATAGCTTGAATTTGCATTAATACCTGTTGCCGGGTCTATAAAATATAAACCTAATTCTCTTGCATTATTTGTATGTCGTAAATTTACTGCATAACTAATTCTGTTTTTTGCTTTAAACTTTATACCAGCCTGAACATTGTATCCTGGTAAATCACCAGCACCATTAAAAGATAAACCAGCACCATAATTTATTTTTGTTTGTGCTTGTGCTGCTAATGTTGTAAATAAAAAAACAATTACTATTGTTAAATACCTCATTTGATAATTTTAAAAATAAATAGAGTGTGCTCTCTTGACAGAGAACACACTCTTTAATAGATGGATTAATTTTTTTCTTTCCAAGTAATTAAGCCTGTTGTATAAATATTAGTGATTGGGTCTAAGAAATGAACTGTATTACTACCACAGTCATCATCATCATCTTCTATATGAAAAGTTGCAGATAGCCCAGGAGTGAATGATACTTTTTGCCCCAGTATTATCACTTCTATTTTGCCAGGAATGCTTAATGTAAGATCTATTCCCCCGCCAGGTACAAAATAATCTTCTTCAAGCCATTCCTGAGTCGTAGCATCTGCATATACAGATGTGCTTAAATCTGGATTAGTGTACCAATAAAACAAATTTCTATTCACATACCAATCTCTGTTGTCAACGTCTTTTCTTTTGCTTGGTTTGTAAAATTGACGTGTTATTGTTGATGGGGAAAACACAGGGTTCGGATTTACATTGGATGCAGAGTTATAGCCATAAACCGTTTGCCATATCTCTGGTGCACCACTTGTCCAGCTTTCAATAGCACCTAAATCTGGGCACTTTATTTTTTCAGTAATTTCGTTTCAACCGCTTACACGAGCCGTAGTAGTGTTATCCAAAAATTCGGGTCGTAATTTTTCATTGATGTCAACCCTTTCGCAAACGCCTAAAACAATTACCGGAACTGTCGGGTCTTTTTTGGCATCCATCAATTCAACTGCACCATTTGCTTTGTAAGTTTTAATGGTCGTTAAAGTTTTTTCGTCTAACCCAAAAGCCTGTACTGCAACATTTGGAATAAAGCCTGCGGTATTCCATTTATCGCACTCAACCGGCACTGAAATATTAAACTTTGGTATGCCTGCTGCAATAGCAGGGAAGTTTGGATTTAGTGCCGCTAACTCTTGGTCAATAGTATTGCCATTACTTAATTTCAGCAACTTGAATTTGCTGTACAAAAAGTCATAATCACCATCAAATCGTTGTACAGTTTTTTGTTTTATCAAACTGCGTACTTCTGCATTGGCTACAAGTTTTGAAAATGTTTGCGCCGCTAAATCAAGGCTTGCTCTTATCCTTTCTTTGTTTGCGGCAGAGTTTTCAAAAATGTTTGTTTGAAGGTTACTCTGATTTGCAGAGTTCATTTCTGTTTGGTTTGTTGCTTCTTTTTTACATGCAGAAAAAAGCAACATTAGAATTGCTAATGAAAGAAAATTTTTGTTCATATTTTATTCTTTTAAAATTTCCCTACTTTCAAGATTAGACGCTGTTTCAGATTGGTCCGTCAGCATAAATTGTCAGTTAGTCTTTAAACTCGTATTTGTAAAAACATTGCAAAAAGTTCGTGGCTATTGAGTTTAAGGATATCCGCTAAATTTCTGTTATTTGCAAATATACGCAAGTTTACAAATGATTGATATTTTTTTAAAAAATTTCAATCATCCTTGTTATCAATTAATTAACTTGTTTTTTGTTACGTAACATAAATAGTTAAGTTGTGCATTATGGCAAGCATAAATTCGTATAAATTGTAGATAGGGTAATATGAGTTTTGTTTTATCTATCTGTTGGAGGGTGTAGTACAAAGGTGCAAATTTATCTGTGGGGAAATGCTTTTGAACTGGTGGATGGCTTGCGTGAGGGATTACGAATGTATCTTTTATCTATTTTGGCATTCGTGAATTTCGCTACGCTTCATTTGGAACGAAAAGCCCGCAGCCATGAGGCACGAATGGCGAGGACTTGTAGTGTAAAGCCCGACCCAAAGGGACACGCCCATATAAATTTCTTTTATCTGCTGGTTTTTTGTAGTACCATATTTTTACTTGTGCATGCTTTTGGATGGCATTTTTAGCCCTGATTGTGCCAGTGAAATGTATTTCAAAAAAGAAACGCTGCCTAATTGGAACGATAAGAACCATTCTTGACTGTAGAATTGTGCACTATTACTTCTGCCAAATGTTATACTCAAATACTTTTCTGTATGTCCACTCTATTTTACCCAATAAAGTTAAATGAAAATCTGGGTTTTAGCGTAAAGGAATGTATATATTTTATTGCCCTATTTACTTTGCATGAATCCAACTTTTGCTTTACACAGTTTCATGCTACAAGTTTTTGGCCCCTATTGCAGGTAGTACATATGCCATTATTTATTTGAGGGAAGGCACCTCAGGCACTTATCCTGGATATGGTATGACTGCTTCGGGCAGTGATTTTGTTTTTAGCAAACCCATTGCAGATGGGGTTGTAACCAGTTTTTATTTTACGTATCAGGTTCCTACAGGAGGGGAAAGGAATTCAAGTATTGATCCCCATTCATATCTGGTAGGTACGGTTTGTGAAGCCGGTGCACCAAATGTTTCCATTACATCGCCTATTGAAGCAGCCAGTTTTACTGCACCTGCAAACATTACCATTAATGCTACAGCTTCTGATGCTGATGGGAGTATAAGTAAAGTTGAGTTCTTTAATGGCACTTCCTTGCTGGGAACTTCTGAAACCAGTCCATATAGCTACACTTGGACCGGGGTAGCAGCAGGTTCCTATTCATTAACTGCCAAAGCCACTGATAACGGTGGGCTTTCTGCAAGTTCCATTCCTGTAAATATTATGGTAAATGTTCCTAATACAAATGGCTATTGTGGAACTGCAATCAATGGTGATTATGAGTATAAAGCGGAAACAAAAGATGGACTAGTAACATTTACTTTCCATCCATTGCAACCAATAGCAGGTTGTTTGTATGCACTCATTTATATTCGTGAAGGTCTCTCAGGCGGATATCCGGGTTATGGTATGACTGCTTCTGGCACAACTTTTATATTTACTAAGCCCATTGTAGATGCTACACCAATCAGTTTTTACTTCACGTATCAAACGCCGCCAGCGGGTGAAAGAAATTCAAGTTCTAACCCACATAGCTATGTAGTAGGAAGTAACTGTACAGGTATCATTGGTGTTGCTCCCACCGTCGAAATAATATCGCCCATTAACAATGCCAGTTTTACAGAACCAGCAACCATTGCTATCAATGCAAATGCTGTTGATACAGATGGTACTATTAGCAAGGTTGAATTTTTCAATGGAGCTACCTTACTAAACACTGATAATACCAGCCCATATAATTTTGACTGGACAAATGTGATTGCCGGCAATTATACACTTACTGCAAAAGCTACTGATAACCTCGGACTCTTTACTATTTCAACACCTGTAAACTTGGTAGTGAATATTGATAACAACGAAGGCTTTTGCGATACCTTAGAAAATGGTGATTATAGTTATAAAGCTGAGACAATTGAGAATGATGTACTTTTTCAATTTCATCCATTAGAGCCCATAGAAGGTTGTGCTTATGTATTCATTTACATTCGGGAAGGATTGAGTGGCGGCTATCCAGGTTATGCTATGACACGTATTGGCTCCGATTTTATCTTTAGAAAAGCAATTGCCAGCGGCACACCCATCAGTATTTATTTTACTTATCAAACACCACCCACAGGTGAAAGAAATTCCAGCAGTACACCACACGATTATATTGTGGGCACAATATGCGAAGGCCTCCTGCCTGTAAATCTGCTTAGCTTTGAACCAGAATTGAATGCAGATGGTTCGGTATTGTTAAAATGGTCAACAGCATCGGAACTTAACAATGACTATTTTCTTGTGGAGAGAAGTAAGGATGCACGCAGCTATACCACTGTGGCCAATGTGGAAGCAAGTAAAAAGCCATCTATAAGAAATGAATATCAAACACTTGATAAATACCCTACAGATGGCCTCAACTATTATCGCCTAATTCAGGTAGATAAAGATGGCAGATCAAAAATTTATGATGTGAAAACCATAGAAGTGCGCAAGCAACTGGCAGTTAGATTGTATCCAAACCCGCTTAGAGGTGCTGCCTTCACCATTCAGTTGAATACTGCTTCTACAGATGCTCTGAATGTACAGATAATGAATATGGAGGGTAAATTGGTACACCAAAAAATGTATTGGCCACAGCAGGCTACTCTGTTGATAACCCTTCCGGCAAAACTTAGTAAGGGGGTATATTTAGTAAAGGCTGGTGGCAATACTCCCTTGAAGTTGATAGTGGAATAATTATTATCAATTTTTATTGTATAATCGGCGTAGTTAAATTAGCTACGCCAATTTTTTTTCATAAATTTTTGTATGACTGTAAAATGACCTGTCGTTATGCTTTGTATGCATGCTAAAGTGTAAGATAGATTCTTTGATTTTGAATGCTTTGTTAACCATCGAACTTAGATTTTCTGTTTAGATCTATTGCAGCACTAAAACGATGCATACTTGTCCTTTTGTAACATATTTAAGATAGTTCATTATTTCAGCTATCAAAAATTAACCTCAAAAGCGCATCTATATGGCCTTTTAGCTTTTCATCAGAAAGTCAAATGCAAAATCTGGGTTGAAAAATGCCGCTCAAAAAATCTGTTTTTTATTATATTTTTAAAAACTTATACCTTCCGCCTCCAAAAAAATAAATTTAATGCAAACAATTCTTGTTCCTGTTGACTTTTCTGACACAGCAAGTGGTGCGGCAAGATATTCCGTACAACTATTTAAAAGTAGTACGAATACCGAAATAATTTTTTACCACATGTATGCAGATGATGAGGGCGAAGACCTAGCTATGGCTGCATTGGAAAATCTGCGTAATGAATTGCAAGTTCCCGGATTGATGATTAATATCATCAGCACACAGGGAAAGGATTTAGTAGAAGAAACTGAAAAAGTAGCAAGACATAGAAAAGCCGATTTAATTGTTATGGGCATAACAGGCCGCAGTGCACTGGCCCAGGTATTTGTTGGAAGTAATACGCTCAAAATGACTGAGCAAAAAGCCTGTCCTGTACTGATAATTCCTGCAGATGCTACAGATAGAGCAATCAAACAAGTAATGCTGGCTACAGACTTAAAAGATGTAATAAATACTATTCCATCAGCACCTATAAAAACTGCTTTGGCTGCGTTTAATAATCCGAAACTTCATGTACTGAATGTAAATAGCGAAGTATATATTTCTTTGTCCGAAGAGGAAGAAATGGAAAGAAATAATTTGAAAGAAATGTTCTCAGAATTTAACCCGGAGTTTTATTTCTTAAGATTGTATGATGTAGATGATGCTATACATCAATTTGCAGAAGATAAGAACGTGGATATGATTATTGCAATACATAAACACCATTCTTTACTCGGCAGATTGTTTAGTACAAGTCATACAAAAAAATTAGCTTATCATAGTTCGGTGCCGGTTTTGGTTGTGCATGAATAAATGATTTATTGAAATATTGCCGCATGCAGTAGTAATGGAATAACGGATGATAAAAAAAGCCCCAATTTTTGAATTGGGGCAGTTTTTTATATGTGGTATATCTATTATGGATTTCTGAGTTTGCTATTATGTTTTCCATAAAGGAAATAAACAACAAGGCCTACGGCCATCCATCCAAAAGCCACAGACAAGGTTTGTGTATCTAAACCTACAATCATAGCTGTACAAATTAATGCACCCAGTGGACATACGATATATGGCCAAGGTGTTTTAAAAGGACGAACAATTGAAGGCGAACTTCTTCTGAGTAAAAGTATGCCAATACAAACCAAAACAAATGCGAATAAAGTACCAAAACTGGTAAGATCTCCGGCTACATGGCCCGGTACAAATGCCGCAAATGCACCCACAAAAACAAATAGAATCCAGTTAGCTTTGTAAGGAGTTTTAAATTTTGGATGCAATTCTCCAAATGCTTTAGGTATCAATCCATCATTACTCATGGAATAAAATACACGACTCTGACCCATAAGCATAACTAATATTACAGAACTAAAACCAGCAAGAATAGCAACAGTAACTGCTTTGGCCAGCCACTCATATCCAGGCATGTGTGCCGAAATTGCATAGGCAACCGATGCTTCTCTGCCTTTTTCTGGATCTACAAAATCTTTCCAGTTGGTAACTCCGGTCAGTACATGACCAAATAAAATATAAAGAATCGTACATACCACCAAAGAGCCTAATATGCCAATCGGCATATCTCTTTTAGGATTCTTTGCTTCCTGCGCAGCAGTACTTACTGCATCAAAACCGATAAATGCAAAGAACACTATGGCTGCACCTCCTAATACACCGCCCCAACCATGTTTATTCCACCCACTATAATCTGCAATTACCTGACCAGCACTATCCAACATTGGGGGTGTATTTTCAGGAATAAGATATGGAGTATGATTTGCAGGGTCGATAAACTGCCAGCCAACTACAATAAATATTAATACTATAGCCACTTTTACAGCCACTATTATTGCGTTAATCATAGCACTTTCCTGAGTGCCTTTTATCAGCAATAATGTCAATGATAATAATATAACAAGAGCAGGTGCATTCATAATACCACTATGAGCTACTCCGGCAGAGTCTGTATAACTTTCCAGAAAACTATGGCACCATTCATAGGGAATGCCACCCCCAAGCAGTTTGTTTAAATATTCACTCCAAGCAATAGAAACTGTGGCTGCGCCCAATGCATATTCCATAATAAGCGCCCATCCTATTATCCAGGCTACTAGCTCGCCCATTGTTACATAACTATAGGCATAAGCACTACCTGCAATGGGGATCATACTTGCAAACTCAGCATAGCAAAGTCCTGCAAAAGCACAACCAATAGCAGCTACCACAAAAGACAATGTAACAGCGGGTCCTGCGGCCTGTCCTGCAGCTGCTGCTGTGCGCACAAATAAACCAGCTCCTATGATGGCACCAATGCCCAAGGCAACCAGATTTCCTGCGCCTAAGGTTCTTTTTAATCCTTTCTCACTGTCTTCTGCTTGAGACAAGAGTAATTTCAAATCTTTCTTTACGAATAAACTCATTGATAAATTGGTTTGATTTTAGGCAGCCAAAGTAGGGTTTTATTTTTGCGAAGCAATTTTTTTTGACAAGCATGTCTCATATATTGTGGGATAAAAAATTTTCATCTAATTATTTCTATGAAAATTCATTTTCGCTGTCAAAGTATATACTGATAATGCAAATCAATTTTTCAAGCATTTTTTATAACCTTTTTTCTATTAGGTTTGCCACCCAAATAAACGGTTGTATGATTGATATAAAAGTGCCGGCCGTAGGCGAAAGCATTAGTGAGGTTACCCTTTTAAAATGGATTAAAAAAAATGGTGAATATGTGGACAGGGATGCAGTCCTTGCTGAATTAGAAAGTGAAAAAGCAACATTTGAAGTAAATGCTGAAAAAAGTGGTAAATTAATTATTCTGGCTCAGGAGGGCGATACCATTGCTATTGGCAGTGTATTAGCTCAAATAGATGAAACAGCTACTGCCCCAGAAGCAAATTCTACAGTTGATATTGCTCCTGTTGTAGCCCCAATTCAGGAAAAACCAACATCTGTACCAATTGCAACTTTGCCTCAAGAGATTAGTGCCAAAGCAACTCCTGTAGCCAATGCAATCATTGCAGATAAGAAAATTGATACCAATGCCATTACACCCTCCGGTGCCGGGGGAAAAATTATAAAGCAAGATGTACTGGAAGCATTGGCCCATCCGGGTAAAAAAGCTTTTGCCGGAGCGGATTTAATGAGTAGAAATATACGTAGGGAAAAGATGAGCAACCTACGCAAAACCATTAGCCGAAGGCTGGTAGAATCAAAAAACACTACAGCTATGCTTACCACTTTTAATGAAGTGGATATGGGCGCAATCATGGATATCAGGGCAAAAAATAAAGATAAATTTAAAGAGAAGCATGGTGTCAATTTGGGCTTCATGAGTTTTTTTGGAAAGGCATGTGCAATAGCATTGAGTGAATGGCCTGCTGTAAATGCCTATATTGAAAATGATGAACTCATTTACCATGATTATGCAGACATAAGTATTGCTGTAAGTACACCACGTGGCCTTACAGTACCTGTAATGCGCAATGTTGAGAGCATGAGCATGGCTGATATTGAGAAAAAAGTTGTTGAATTGGCAGGTAAAGCTAGAGACAATAAATTAAGTATGGAGGAGCTTACAGGTGGTACTTTTACAATTACAAATGGAGGAGTATTTGGCAGCTTGATGAGTACACCAATTATCAATTTGCCACAAAGTGCCATATTGGGTATGCATAAAATTCAGGAGCGGCCTATGGCCATAAATGGACAGGTTGTGATAAGGCCAATGATGTATTTGGCACTTAGTTATGACCATCGCATAATTGATGGCAGGGAGAGTGTGAGTTTTTTAGTGCGGGTTAAGGAATTATTAGAAAATCCTGCGCTATTACTGTTCGGCAAGGATCCTGTGGGTGCATTATTAGAGTTATAAATTTTAATAGATATATTTTGATGAATTATAACTTTTTTATTCCAAAAATTGTTTGAGTAGTTGTAGTAGAATTAATTTAAAAGAGGTATGATTTTCTTTGTGGATACTAAATATGACATCTGCTAAATATTAAGTTTTTATGCGTTTAACATTTAATGATACTGCCACAGCATTTGCTTACAAAGATGACCATTCTTTAAAGACTGGGAAATTTCTTTTTGGAACAATGAATTATCCTTGGTTTGCATCCATTGGCGTAAGGGTTACTCCATTTTTAATGAAAACAGGGTTGCCCATACACGGTGTAATCAGGAAAACAATTTTTAAACAATTTGTAGGTGGGGAAACTTTAGAAGAGACCACAAAAGTAGCTGAGCATCTTAGCAAGTATAAAGTAGATGTTATACTAGATTATGGAGTAGAAGGGAAGGATGGAGAATCAAATTTTGATAATGCAACAGAGGAATTTATCAGAGTCATTAACTATGCATCTACTCAATCCAATATTCCATTTATCAGCGTAAAAATTACTGGTATTGCAAGATTTGCACTGTTAGAAAAATTGCATGCAGCTCCACGTTTACGAAGTGGTATTCACGATGATGAAGCTGATACAGAGGAATGGCAAAGAGTAGCCAACAGACTTCGAAAAATTTGTGAAGTAGCCTCCGTAAAAAATGTAGGTGTGTTGATAGATGCCGAAGAGAGCTGGATACAGGATCCAATTGACAGGCTTACTATGAACATGATGCAGGATTTTAATAAGCATAAAGCAGTTATTTTTAATACTTTTCAGCTATATAGACATGATAGACTTCAGTTTTTAAAAATGAGTCATCGTATAGCTCGTCAACAAAAATTTATACTTGGTGCAAAATTAGTTAGGGGGGCCTATATGGAGAAGGAGCGTGGCCGTGCAGAAGAATTGCATTATACCTCTCCAATACAACAGGATAAATCATTTACAGATGGTGATTTCAATAGTGCAGTAGAATATTGCTTAAACGATTTGGAAACAATTGCTGTTATTCTTGCTTCGCATAATGAATATAGTAATCTGGCAGCAGCAGAAAAACTTCATGCAATGAATATTCCTCATAACCATCCAAATGTACATTTTAGTCAACTGTATGGAATGAGTGATAATATAACATTTAATTTAGCTGCTGCAGGATACAATGTTAGCAAATATTTGCCATTTGGGCCTATACGTGATGTTATACCATATCTCATGAGAAGGGCACAAGAAAACAGCAGTCTTAATGGCCAAACAAATAGAGAACTTTTACTCATAAGAAGTGAGTTAAGGAGAAGAGAGAAGGCAAGAAAAAAACCTTAATTGATATAGATTATTTTTAATGCAAGCTATCTATACATCCGATCCAACTCCCCTTTTTGCTTGAGATATAGATAGTTTTGATAACACTTTTGTATATAGTTTCCCAACTCTATTTCATTCCATTCTTGTAGGGTGTAGTAATCTGGTCTATACAAATTCATAAAGCTGTCTAATGCAGGCATTTCCAAACCTGTTAGTCTTCTTACAAATAATTTACTATATCTGTGGTCTATATATTTTTCCCGTTCTTCCCATAGCAGACGATCTTGCATTTTGAGGATTTGCCTATTTCTTCGGAATCGAAACATATTGATCAATTCCACCAAATCAATACCTGCCGTAAGTGCTCCGGGTACATAAGAAGAGGGGGATGCAGTGCTAAAACTTAAACCTGGTTTTTTAAAATCAAAAATCTTTGCATAATCACGTCTGTTATTGATACTATCCAAGGTATAGTTTTTATTTCGCACCCTTACTTCTGGAAGCCATGCTGCATCTACATATAAAGCAATGTCGAAATTTTCCAAGTCAACAATGGTATCTATAGGATATTTTATGGTTTGCTTAAATAAATAACTAAACCAAACACTGTCCTTTTCTCCTAATTTTATTGTATATCTTCCAGTAGAATCACAAATAGCAATATTGCCATTAGTTCCATAAACAGTTACGGCTTGAAGGGGCTGCTTTGTATAATGATCATATACCGCACCTTTCAAAAGAATTGACTGTGCTATACCTTGTTGAAAGATTGAAAAAGATAAACTGAGTAGGAATAAAATTCTATACAAGTACAATCCGATTTTGGTGTAATATTACAATGGGCAAATGAACTCTACTTATTTGTGGGTGTTAAATAAAATTTCTCATACAAAAATCCGGCTTCGTTTTATAATGTTGACACAGTTAATTTGCACCAACTTGAAAGCATGGACATCAATAAATATATAGACCATACCATTTTAAAACCTACCACCGTTATAGCTGAAGTCAATCAGTTGTGCCAGGAAGCTATCGCATATGGTTTTGCAGCAGTGTGTGTGCCACCACCATTTGTAAAACAGGCTGCAAAGACAGTGGCTGGCAAAGGTATTCATACCGCTACAGTTATTGGATTTCCATTTGGATATGCACCCATAGAATCAAAACTTGCAGAAGCTGTGTTGTCATTAGTTGATGGTGCAGATGAATTGGATATGGTCATTAATTTGGCAGCACTAAAGAATAATGACTGGGAATTTTTAGCCAATGAAATCAATCATATTTTGCCTATAGTTCATCAAAAACAGAAGAAGCTAAAAGTAATTATTGAGAGTGGCGTTTTGACTGATGATGAAATCATAAAATGCTGTACACTTTATGGAGCAGCTGGGGTCGATTTTATGAAAACTTCCACCGGTTATGCTACAACTGGTGCCACCGTGCATGCAATTTCATTATTGAAAAAACATTTACCGCCAGGTATTCAAATAAAAGCATCGGGAGGCATAAAAACTAGGGCATTTGCCGAGGAACTCATTACCGAAGGTGCTACAAGATTAGGATGCAGCTCCAGCGTAGAAATAGTGCAACAAAAATTATAAATTTGCTGAAAGATTTACATAAGGCATATATATTGCTATTGAAATAAAAAAAATATGAAATTGAATTTAATCATAGGATTCATGTTGGTATCCATATCAGTATTTGCTTCATCAGATACCGTTATTGTAAACAAGGATCCACGCTTAGATGCATTTGCACAAAAGCAGGCTTATGTAAATAAACTGAGTGGAAAACTTACCAGTTCTGGAAAGTTTAAAGGATACAGATTGCAAGTGTTGGTTACAAGAAGTAGAGAAGAAGCATTAAGTACAAAAACAATGTTGATGCAGCGTTATCCAGATCAGAAAGGATATTTAATGTATCAGTCTCCGAGTTTTAAATTGCGATTTGGCAATTTTTCGGATAAAAAATCTGCCGAAGATTTTAAAAAAGAATTGTCCACCTTTTACAAGCAATCTATATACGTAGTTGAAGATCTCATCGATTATATTCCGAAGGAAGATGATTTAAACGAAGATTAATAGTATAAAATGACCCCTGAACTTATACAAAAAAAAGCTACAGCATTGGATGGAGAATTGAGAAATATTCGGCATCATCTTCATGCAAATCCGGAACTGAGTTTTCAAGAATACAACACTTCAAAATACGTACAGGGTTATCTTCAAAAATTAGATATTTCTTTTACAACAATCGGGGCTACGGGAGTAGTGGCTTTGATAAAAGGGAATAACCCTTATTCAAGAGTTATTGCACTTCGTGCTGATATGGATGCACTTCCCATACAAGAAGCAAATGATATAGCATGCCGATCTTTGAATGATGGCATTATGCATGCATGCGGGCATGATGTACATACAACCTGTTTGCTCGGTGCAGCAAAAATTTTAAATGATATAAGAGATCAATGGCAGGGTACCATAAAATTAATTTTTCAACCTGGTGAAGAAAGAAATCCCGGTGGTGCATCTATTCTGATAAAAGAAGGAGTATTAGAAAACCCAAAACCAGATTCAATAATTGCGTTACATGTAAACCCATTGTTGCAAATCGGGAAATTTAGTTTCAGAAAGGGGCAGGCCATGGCCAGTGCGGATGAAATATTTATCACCATCAAAACGAAGGGTGGGCATGCTGCAGCACCTCATTTAACTGCTGATGCAATATTAATTGCAAGTCATATAATAGTAAGCCTACAGCAGGTTATCAGCAGAAATAATAACCCTCTCTCACCATCTGTTTTATCCATCTGCTCTATACAAGGTGGACACACCACTAATGTGCTTCCGGCAGAGGTAAAATTAATGGGCACGTTTCGTGCAGTAAATGAGCAATGGCGTTATGAAGCACATGCACTAATAGAGCAAATTGTAGTTGGAATTGGTAGAGCAATGGGTGCAGCAGATGTATCAGTGAAGATTGACATTGGATATCCATCTGTGTACAATGATAGTGCATTGACTGAAAGGGCCAATTCTTTAGCGCAGAACTATATCGGTGATGATCAGGTAGAGGAAACTGAAATGCGTATGGGTGCAGAGGATTTTGGATTTTATACGCAGCAAGTACCTGGTTGTTTCTTTAGGCTTGGCATTAGAAATGAAAATAAAGGTATTATACATAACGTGCATACACCTAACTTTGACATTGATGAAGACGCATTGCAACTTGGAGCAGGTATGATGGCCTGGCTGGGAGCAAAGCTTTAATAATTATCGTACCGTACACCGTTGATTAAACTGAAACATATACCAGTTTATTTTTTTGTATTGTTTGCAAGTCTGGCAGTAAATGCGCAGACTATTAGGCGTTTATCCTTACAGGAAGTACTTATGAGCCTTCAAGCAAAAAATCTTACCGATTCACAAAGAGCAGAAAAATATCTGGATTTATCCTTTCACTATCAGTATAAGCAGACTGATTCTTCATTTTACTATGCTAAGTTGTCTGAAAAAATAGCTATTGAGCACAACTATGCTACAATAGCTGCTGTGGCCAAAAGACAGTTAGGAATCAATTATTTCCTATCTGCAAACTATAGAGTAGCTGAAGCTTATTTGATGCAGTCCTACAAACAAGCTACAGAAAATAAATTATCACTACTTCAATATAATCTTTGTAATGATCTTTCTCATTTCTACATAGTACAGCAGCAGTGGAACACTGCAATTGATTATGCTAAAGCGGCAGAATCAAAATTGCTTCAAAATGCAAATAATCCTGATTATGAAAAAGAAAACAACAAACTTGTTTTTGCCGCAATCCATTTAGCCGCAGGACAGCAGGAAAATGCTTTGACGATTTGTAAAACAGTAGTATCAAATTTTCAAAAAGCAAACAACACAGTTGGTATTATGGAAGCATATATTTTAATCAGTAAAATTTTTGCTGCGCAAAATAAAATTGATGATGCTAAAACCTTTTTATTAAAAGCACTCAATTTGAGCAATGAAGCAGGAATGCCATTATTAAATGCAGCCATTTTCAACAGTTTGGGTGAAATATGTTTTACTCAAAATGACTTCACAAATGCCTTGGATTTTCATAAGAAAGCCGCTGCAATTTATCAAAATATGTCGATGAGTTTTGCTTGGCAGGAACAGCAAGCAAACATTGCAAACATATTATTTATAAAAGGCGACGTGTGGAATGCAAAACAAATGGCTACTATAGCGTTGAGTAAGATGACAGATGCAGGAAACAATATTAAAAGAGCAACGTTGTTGAAATTGCTAATAGAAATAGAGACTAATGCGGGCAATGCAAATAAGGCGCTACATTATTCAAATGAATACATGGCAATAGTAGACTCTTTGCAATCTACAGATCATTTACATACATTACTTACTGAAAAAAGCATCAGCCGTGGCCCCTCAATCAAAAAGGATGAAGCAGATTCATATTCAAACAATGCGGACGAAAATCCTCTAACTATTTACTTCATATCTGGTGTACTCATTGTACTTACACTTATTTTGCTCGGTTATATGTTCAATCAAAAGAATAAAGCAATTGAAGCACTTTTTCATCAACAGGAGCAAAATGAAGGAAAGAAAAAGGAATTAGAGCTACTAAATATGGATGCTGTGGCAAAGAATGAGGAGCTGGCCCGTATCAATAAATTAAAAGATCAGCTACTCTCCATGGTAGCACACGATATCAGATCTCCACTGAATGCCTTACAAAGCACATTAGCACTCACTCAGGATGAAACACTTACAAAAGATGAATTTAGAACACTTACACACGCATTGGAGTCTGATTTATTTAATCTTAGAGATATGCTGGACAATATGCTACTTTGGGCCAGGGAACAAGTAGTAGAAGTGAAGATAACAAAAGCATCATTTGATTTATACTTGCTAACAAAAAATATTTTTAAGCTATACGAGCATAGCTTCCAATCAAAAAACATCCAACTGCATAACTTTCTGCTACCAGGTTTGATGGTATATGCAGATCAGGAGGCAGTAGCTACGATTTTTAGAAATCTTTTGTCAAATGCCCTAAAATTTACCCCGGCTGATAAGAATATTTATATACAATATGTATCCTTATCTGGCAAAATTTATTTGTCCGTAAAGGATGAAGGAATTGGTATAGATGCAGACACTTTGCAAAAAATTAAATCTGGTGTACATTTTAGTAATAGAGGTACTAATAATGAAAAAGGGACTGGCATTGGTTTATTATTCTGTCAAGAATTAGCACAGCGTATGGATGAAAGTTTTGATATTTCCTCTGATCAACAATACGGCACTTCAGTTACCATATCCTTAAGCACAATTAATTCATAAGCATAAAAACCTTTTATTTGCTACTGAAAGCACATAAAAAACACCTTGCAAGCAAAGCATTTTTTTTCATTTATCTTTTATATAATATTCTTCCTGAATTGTGCTATTGCACAAAGTACACAGGAGAATTTAAAGCAAGAATTAGCTGAATACAAACAAAATTATAGTGTACTTTCTGATGAAGAGAAAGCAAAATATCTATATGATTTTGGCTTTAAATACTTATCGATAAACCTTGATTCTTCCATACTATATAGCGACTCTGCCATCTTATTTGCCACCGCTTCAAGTGCAACCGAACTCCTGGCAAATACGCTTATTAATAAAGCTACAGCCAATATTTGGAGTGGTAAATATACAAGTGCTCAAAAAGATTTAGCTGAAGCCAATTTGATAGCAAAAGACAATAATTATTATCATGTTTTAGTAAGTGCCTATGGCATGTATTCCTATATGTTTCAATTAAATGAAATATGGGATCAGGCATGGATCTATAATATGAAAATGGATAATATAGTCAATACAACAAAAATTGATTTTCCTTACACCTATGGTGAAATTTTTGATAACTATGCGGTAATCTATTATGGGCTGGGTGAATACTCAAAGTCTAACGCTTATTTCGAAAAAGCCATTGCTACATACCAAAAAGATAGTTTCCTTGATTTACAGGCAAATTGCAAAATGGAGTATGCAGTAAGCCTTATAAAACAAAGTAAATTTGAAAAAGCCTATAAAAACATAGTTGAAGCAAATAAGTATTTTTCTGAACAGGATGAGCCCGTACAAATTTCAGATGTCAATGAGAAATTTGCTCAGTACTATATTGCCACAAATAAATATGATACAGCTTTAAATTATCTCAACAAATCATTACAGTTTTATATTGATAATGCATTGGATGTAGATGAGCATAGATGCAGACTTTTTATGGCGAAAGCCTATGCAGGATTAAAAAATTTCAGTGCAGCAAAATCAGAAGCATTATTGGTTAACGATTTTTTTAAAGAAAGAACAGAAAAACATTTCAGATTAGATGCCATAGAAATTTTGTGTGCAGCTGACAAGGTACTCGGGGTTTCTGATAATGCATTTCAGTATGTAGAAGAATACATGAAAGTACAGGCAGCATTAAATGAGCAGAAGAGTGAAATGCGTACCCGTGAATTGATTGCAGAATCTAACCTCATGGAATTACAACATCAAAATGATGCACAACGACAAAAACTGATCATATTAATTATATCCGCCTTATGTATTTTAATCTTTACAGGACTACTTTTTATTCAATATCGACAAAAAAATAAAGTTTTAGACCATATAAAATTATTACAAAAATCTGGGCAACAAAAGAATGCAGAATTAGAAAAAATTAATGGAGTAAAAGACAAATTGATATCTATGATTGCACATGATGTACGTTCTCCATTAGCATCAGTTCAAAATACGCTTTCTCTTACGCAAGACGAAACCTTAAGCCCCCAAGAGTTTAAAAGTTTGGGAAAAGTTTTAGAGGGGGAAATTCATCACCTCCGAGGCATGTTGGACAATTTATTGTTATGGGCCAGACAGCAGGTTACAGATATAAATATCAATAAAACATCTTTCAATTTAAATGAATTGATTAACGAAACACTTGCACTTTATGATAAAAATATAGCTCATAAAAAAGTAGTTATTCATAATGCCATAAACCCCGAAGTGTATCTTTTTTCCGACAGAGATATTATTCAAACGGTTTTTAGAAATATGTTGTCCAATGCAATAAAATTTACAAATCCGGAAAAAAGCATAGACATTCTTCTGCAAGAAGAAGATAAAAGATATCTGCTGATTATTAAAGATGATGGCATGGGTATCAGCCCGGATAACCTTTCAAAAATTATTAAAAAAGAATATTTGTCCACCAGAGGCACTAGCAATGAAAAAGGTACTGGTCTCGGTTTAATGTTTAGTAAAGAGCTATTAGAAAAACTTGGAGAAAATCTAATCATAGAATCTACTGTCAATATAGGAACGACGGTTTTCATTACTATTTCAAAATAAGCGTAGGCCATTACTCAGTATACATGCCTAATATTGCATCATGTCCAGATTGTTGAATCATATTGGTAGATACCTGCTCATGCTGAAAGGAATGTTTTCAAAACCTGAAAATTTGAAAATGTATTGGCGTGAATTTATGCATCAGTGTGCCGAAATTGGTGTTGGTTCTATGCCTATTGTAATTATCATATCACTATTTCTTGGAGCAGTTACCACTGTGCAAACTGCCTACCAGTTAGTAAGTCCATTGGTACCTCAGGCTACCATAGCACAAATTGTAAGAGATAGTGTTATACTCGAACTATCACCTACTGTGGTAAGTATTGTATTGGCAGGAGTTGTAGGAAGTAAAATTGCCAGTGAATTGGGCAATATGCGCATCAGTGAGCAAATAGATGCTTTAGAAATAATGGGTATAAACACAAGAAATTATCTCATTCTACCTAAAATTTTAGGAGCATTATTGGTTATACCTTGTCTTATTGTAATATCAGCGGTGTTGGCTATTTGGGGTGGTCGTATGGCAGGAAATGCATCCGGAATATTATCTTCAGAAATTTTTGACAATGGACTTCGCCAGGACCTTAATTTATACAATATCACATTTGCCATGTATAAGGCATACACATTTGCATTTATCATCAGCTCTGTGCCTGCATATTATGGATATCATGTAAAAGGAGGTGCCTTAGAAATTGGAAGAGCAAGTACAACTGCTGTTGTAGTAAGTTGCATCATGATCTTGTTTGCAGACTATGCTCTTGCAGCCATATTCCTGAATAATTAATGATAACAGTTTTTCTATATTTTTGAATATGGAAATATTTGAATCTGGGGAGCTTTTTGAGCAAATACAATTACAACAAATATTTGCTGACGGTAAAGCAATTGTTGATGCCATACCAAGAGAAAATTTGCAGCAAATAGTTGAAAGATTTATTGCTGAAAAAAGCAACCAAGACTTCAACCTAAAGGATTTTGTCAATGCTCATTTTGTGCTATCCGATGACACAAATATTTCTTCCTCCGGAAAAACAAGTGTAAGTGAGCATATCCATAACTTATGGCCAAAGCTCACCAGAGAAGATATAAAAGAACAAAGCATTTCTTCACTCATAGCATTGCCCAATAAATACATAGTGCCTGGTGGAAGATTTAGGGAAATTTACTATTGGGATAGCTACTTTACCATGTTAGGTTTATCACAAAGTGGACAGATTGATTTGATAGAAAACATGGTAAATAATTTTGCATTTCTTATACAGTCAATTGGCTATATACCAAATGGTAACAGAAAATATTATTATGGGAGAAGTCAGCCTCCATTCTTTGCATTCATGGTTGAGTTAGTTTGCCAAGCAAATCAAAATATTCATCCAAAAAAATATTTAGATACTGTTGAGCAAGAATATTGTTGGTGGATGAATGGGGCAGGAGTATTAAGCCAAGTAAACCATTGTAATGCACATGTGGTCATGATGCCATGTGGTATGATCCTAAATAGGTATTTTGATGACAACAACAGTCCAAGACCTGAATCATTCAAAGAGGATATTGATTTGGCATCAGAGGTCATCAATAAAAAAGAAATTTTTAAGCATATAAGGGCGGCCGCAGAAAGTGGTTGGGATTTTAGTAGTCGTTGGTTTGCAGACAATCATTCATTTAACTCCATTCAAACTACAGACATTATTCCTGTTGACTTAAATTGTTTGCTATATTATGTAGAAACCTTGCTATCAAAGTGGCACCAGCAATTAGGAAATACCGACTCCGCCCAGCAGTATCACTTAAAATCTATTCATCGCAAAAATGCAATTCAACGGTATTGTTGGCATGAGCAATCAGGTTTTTTTTATGACTACGATTTTAAAGCGCAATGCCAAAAAACCAACCAAACTCTTGCAGGCTGTTTTCCTTTATTTGTACAGCTGGCAAAAACCTATCAGGCAGAATCGGTAGCATCTGTTTTACACAAACATTTTTTAAAGGCAGGTGGCTTAGTTACCACATTGCAGCACACCGGTCAGCAGTGGGATGCGCCAAATGGATGGGCTCCACTTCAATGGATTGCTATTAAAGGTTTGATGAATTATGGTATGTATTCAATTGCTATTGAAATTGCCAAAAGGTGGTATAAACTCAATAAAAATGTTTTTAACCGTACCGGTAAAATGATGGAGAAATACAATGTAGAAAATCTTGACTTGGAGGGTGGTGGAGGTGAGTATCCAACACAGGATGGTTTTGGTTGGACAAATGGCGTATTTTTACAAATAGAACATCTATTAAAAAATAAAAAGTAATGAAAAATATTTTAACCTTATGCTATGTGGCCGTTTTTTTTGTATGCATTTCATGCAATGAAAACAAAGCAGAAGATAAATCAAAAAGACCCAGCCCGCCTGCATCTTCTGAAGTTACCCTTGCATCCGGGGCAAGTGTTAAAATTGACTATGGCCAGCCATCTTTAAAATCAAGAGTGGTTGGATTAAGCATAGAGCCTATGAACAATAAAATATGGAGAGCAGGGGCAAATGAGGCCACTACATTTGATATCAATAAGAATGTGCTGATTAATGGATCAGCATTAACCGCTGGTAAATATGCATTTTTTGTGTGGCAAAAAGATAGTATGGCTACGCTAATCTTTAATAAGGAGTGGGATACTTGGGGTGCTTTTGACTACGAAAAAAATAAATCAAAAGATGTTTTAAAAATTGATGTGCCAGTTTTAAAAGATAGCACATCAACTGAGAAGCTTATGTTTAATATTGACAGTACAGGTCTTACAACAGTCAATTGGGGTACCTGGAAAATTGCTTTTACTATCCAATAATTATTGTCTGCTATCGGAATATTTTTTTTGAAATCCACCTTCCTGCAAATGCACTTGCTGTGCCTACAACAGCACCTGCTAATGCATCAGAAGGATAGTGAGCACCCAAATACAATCTGCTATATCCCACAGTTGCAGCCCAGGTGTAAGCCGGCACTACTACATACCATTTTTTGTATTGTAAACTCAAGCTTGTAGCTGTTGCAAATGCAATGGTAGTATGACCCGATGGCATAGAAGCACCATCTTCTACTTTATAGGGACTGATGGTGCTATAGGTTTGATAAGGACGTGGCCGATCAAAAATCCATTTAAGTGATTGTGCAGACAAAGCTGCAATAAAGATACTGCTGCCCAATTCTACTGCTTTATACTGCTCTTCTTTATTCTTTCTGATTAATCCATTGATAAAAATCCCAGCGGTCATGCCTGCACTTATCGGATAGGCAGTATTGGTCAAAGACTTCATTACAAATGCATCAGGCATTACAGGATTAATACTTTCCAACACATTAATATCAAAATTTTGGCCATTGACTTTTATAAAACTTAAGGTGATAAAGATGGTTCCCAAGAAAATAATGATTTTTAATTTCATGATTGTAAAGAAAAGCATTGATGCTATTCAGCCATCAAACTAAAATAAAAAATAATTACACTTCGTGAAATGAATATGGCTCAAAAAAATTATACCCTATTTTCTGATAAATACAGGCGTTCCCTCGGGTATCATATTGTATAATTCCTCAATATCTTCACGCTTGAGGCTAATGCAGCCCAATGTCCAATTATAATATTTATCCACCATATAATCTTGTTTTGGAAGCGTGCCATGTATGCCAATGCCACCTCCAATTTTGGAATCATCAGGAATCAAACCACGGGTTTTTCTTTGTTCAAATTTCTCATAGCTCTCTTTATTTGGGTAGTCTAATAGCATAAACCTATCCCAGTAGTTATGGTATTTCTTATGTATAATTTTAAAACTTCCCTCCGGTGTGCGCCGGTCTCCCTGCATCATTTTATCGCCCTGATCATTATTGCCAAATACAACCGGGTATGTACAAAGCCAGCCATTGTTGTCATATACTAAAAGCTCATAATCACTTTTATCTATAACTATTGAATAGCCAGTTTCATAATATTGTTTACCTATGAATGATGTGCTAATGATATAGAATGAAGACAGCAGAAGGATGAACAAAGACTTATTTTTCAAAAGATAAAATTTTAAATATCCAAAGTATATTGCTTATACAAACAAAATGAAAAAGTAGTCCTGCTTCTATAATAGATTTGAGTATAAAAAACGTAGGCTCAGAAATAATATTATACGCTTTCAAAAAAAAACTGGAACTTGCTGCTAGTGCATAAAAAAAGGTACAGACATCTGTACCTTCTCTATAAATTTTTTGTTTTTTATTATCGAAATAAATCTTCTTCATTCTTTCTAAAATATACTTTATGCTCTAAGAACTCTTGAGTAGCAAGGATTGAAGCATTTGGCATTTTTTCATACGCCTTAGATATTTCTATTTGCTCTTTATTCTCTATTACTTCTTCTAAGCTATCCGTATGTGTAGCAAATTCATCCAACTTATTGTGCAATTCATCCTTGATGGCAATATTGATTTGGCTTGCTCTTTTGGCAATGATTGCAATGGACTGATACAAGTTTCCTGTTTGTTTCTTAATCTGTATCAGACTTTTTGTTTCTATTACATTCGTACTATTTGCTGCCAGTTGTCTGCGAAGCTTGCTCATTTTCTAATTTTTTAATATTGTTTTCGGAAATAACTCTAAACTCTTTTACGTCAGTTAAATATTTACTATCTGCAAAACGCAATTCAAAATCGGTACATTCTGTTATTACTGTTTCGTAGCGATTCATTTGTTTGTCGGTAACACTTTGTGCTGCAAGTCTGAAGTAAGATTTTATTTCTTCAAATTTATATATATCTCCACTTTCAGAATCGGGATAATTGTCGCATAACACAGCAAAAGCTGTTGCGGCGGCCTTAAAATATCCAATGTCATAGTAAAGCTGTGCACTCTTATATTCTTTCAATTCTAATTTAGCCCTGCTATCGTCTATGATTTGTGTGGCATCTTTTACCCTGCTACTTTCAGGATGAGTATTTATGAATGCCTGCATTAATGCAATTGCTTTGATAGTAGTTGTTTGATCTAAGTCTACTTTGGCAGATTGGCGGTAAAAAGACATACAGCGCATGTATTCACATTCTTCGGCTCTTGTACTATTTGGAAAATTTTCTGTAAAGGATTTGAAAAGATTTTCAGAATTAATAAAGTCTTTTAAGTAAAAAGCTGTGTAAGCATATTTGTAATAAATGTCTTCAAAGCGATTATCTCCTTTAAAGAGGGGCATTATTTCAGCATAAATTTGCTGAGCTTTTAAGTATTCTTTGGCCACATAGTATTTCTCAGCCATCTTGAGTTTGTACTCATTATCTTTACTCTTTAGCACTTTACCATATTTACTAGCGCAACTACCAGCAACTAAAGTGATTAGAATTAAAAAGTAATAAAGAAATTTTTGCATAAAGGTCGCAAAAATAATGGTTTTATGCTTAAAAAGATATGACTTCTTAGCTTAATATCATCAGATTTGTTAAGATTTACTACTGAATATTTATACAAATCGATTTTTAAAGAAAAGGCAGGATTCTTGAATATTGTTGTTTAAATATAATTTTGAACCTTATGTATCACAAAATGAAATTGATATTTGCATCAATAGTTTTCATTGTAGTTAGCAATTTATCTTATGCAGCCACAGACACCACTGCCACACGTATCTTGAATGATTTGCAAAAAAAATTTAGCGCAGCTAAGGGAATTCAAGCTGCTTTTACACTCAATCAAAAAGATAAGAACGGTAAAACTACTGGTATTCAAAAAGGGAATGTTGCCATAAAAGGAAATAAATATTATGTAAGGGCAGGGAGCTATGAGGTATTTTGCAATGGCACTAAAGTATATCATTTTGACGGCGGACCCGAAGTATTGTCTAATAAAATTACAGATGCCATTGAAGAGCCATTTTCTCCAAAAAATATAATATCCGGGCAATTTTTAAAAGATTTTAGTGGTGCTGTTACCAGCAATACTGCCACTCAATATATCCTACAACTCACTCCAAATGACAAAAGAAAAAGTATAAAATTTGCTACAATCACCATCGACAAAAAGAAAAACATCATTTCAAAAGCAGTGCTTACAGATAAAGCTGGAAACGCAACGGAAGTAATTATTTCAGGAGTAAATACAAATGTGGAAATTGCAGATTCAGTTTTTGAATTTGATTTAAAAAAACATCCGGGTGTAAGAGAGGTGCTGCAATAAACAGACAACGTAAATAGCCATCTAAATAAATGAATAAAGCCCCATAAACTATGGGGCTTATATTTTTTTCTATCGGATTATTAAAGATGCATTTTTTCTTTCTTGCCCATTAATTCATCTACTGTTTCTCTGTACATTTCATCAGGCACACAGCAATCTACCGGGCATACCGCAGCACATTGTGGTTCTTCATGAAAGCCTTGACATTCTGTACATTTATTTGGTGTTATATAATAGGTGTCGTTACTTATAGGTGCATGTTTAGCACCACTTTCCACTACTGTTCCATCCATCAATGTAAAAGATCCTTTAACTGTAGTGCCGTCCGACATAGCCCATTCTACACCACCTTCATAGATTGCATTATTAGGACATTCGGGCTCACAAGCACCGCAGTTTATACATTCATCTGTGATTTTAATTGCCATTATTCTTGTATTTAAAATATGTTTGCGCCGTAAAAATAGGGATTCATAATGTATATGCAACACCGCATCCAAGCTTTGGTTCAATTAGGTAATTGGATTCTTCATGAAAACAATGCTTTAGAACCCATTATAACCAAGGCAGGCATAGAAAACCCTTGGTTTACAGAAGAATTTTGCAAGAAATCTCTACAAAATATTGCTATACATTTTCTGCAAGAAAATAAGTTAAAAAGTTGGTGTAAAAGCTATAATCTACAGGAGCCAAAAGCCATTAAAAATATTGGTATTGTAATGGCAGGCAATATTCCTGCGGTGGGTTTTTATGATTGGATGTGCGTATTTCTCAGTGGGCATTCGGCAGTTGTAAAAACTTCTTCAAAAGATGCCATTTTAATAAAGGCATTAGTGCAGGAATTGCAAAAATTTTATCCGGGAAATCATACCGCATTTAAAGAACAAATAAGTGGATGTGATGCTTATATAGCCACCGGAAGTAATAATAGCAGCAGATATTTTGAATATTATTTTGGAAAATATCCTTCAATTATTAGAAAAAACAGAAGCTCTGTTGCTGTGCTTGACGGATCTGAAACAGAAGCAGAGCTTAATTTACTGGCTGATGATATGCTTTCGTATTTTGGTTTAGGATGTAGAAATATAACCCAACTTTTTGTACCTCAAGCCTACAACTTCGAGCCACTCATAAAGGCATTAAAAAAGTACAATTATTTGGCTTATAATCATAGATATAAAAATAATTATGACTATCAACTCGCATTGATTATCCTAAACAATCAATATTTTATGAGTACAGAAGCGATACTTCTCACTGAAAAGGATAGCATTTTTGCTCCGGTTAGTCAAGCACATTATTCATTTTATTCAGATATTAATATACTATCGGATGCCTTATATAAAAATGAAAATATTCAATGCATTTGCGGCAAGCACTTTATTCCTTTTGGCAAGGCTCAGGAGCCGCAACTACAGGATTATGCAGATGGTGTAGATGTAATGCATTGGCTTTCTAATCTACAGTAGAGCAACTATTATTTTATAGTTCCTTATGGAAATAAATATTATCTGCTTGCGCAGTACAGGTTATTACTAAATCATTGATACAAACATGTGCTGGTAAATTTGCACAATAAAAAACAGCATCTGCCACATCCGCAGCCACCAAAGGTTGATAGCCTTTATATACTTGCTCTGCCTTTGCATCATCTCCCTTATACCTCACTAAAGAAAACTCGGTACCTGCCACAGCACCCGGATGAATAGCGGTAACCTTAATGCCATATTGCAATAAATCAATACGCTGCGCCTTAGTGATGGCATCCACTGCATGCTTAGTAGCACAGTACATATTGCCATCTTTATAAACGGCTTTTGCCGCTGTAGAGCCAATATTGATGATATGCCCTTTTTTATTCTTGATAAATAATGGCAGAATAAATTTTGATACATAAACAAGCCCTTTCAAATTGGTATCAATCATCTGATCCCAATCATCTAAAAAAGCATTTTCAAAACTATCTCTACCAATCGCAAGACCAGCATTGTTTACCAAGATCGAAATATTTTTCCAAGCCTCCGGCAAAGAATTTATTGCATTTTCTGTGGCCACTCTATCGCTTACATCAAAACAGATGGGTAAAATTTCAATAGGATATTTTTCGGCTAATGCCTTTGCCACCTCTATTAGTTTATCCTTTCTTCTACCAGTTATAATACAATGCCAACCCGCTGCTGCAAAGGTTTCTGCTATGGCTTTACCGAATCCGGTGGTGGCACCTGTTATGAAAATTATTTTACTCATTTTAATGATATCTATATAAAAGTTGTAAAAATACAGTTACCATACATGCACACTCTATCTGATCAAAAATTGAAATTTAAAATTTTGTGAGCATAGCTAAAAAAAATAATCTGATAACAATCTACGCATCAATATATTGGTACATTATGTTTCTTTGTATGGATAAAAGCTAAAAAATTTATGGCAAACTTGAGTGTGAATATTAATAAAATTGCTACACTGCGCAATAGTAGAGGTGGAAATAATCCAAATGTATTGCAAGCTGCTATTGATGTTCAATATTTTGGAGCAGATGGTGTTACGGTGCATCCACGACCCGATGAAAGGCATATACGATATGCCGATGTGAGGGCAATTAAAAATTTTATTACCACTGAGTTTAACATTGAAGGAAATTGTAAGGAAAGCAGTTTTGTTGATTTGGTATTAGAAACAAAACCGCATCAGGTTACATTAGTGCCGGACGATCTGGGCCAATTGACCAGCGATCATGGATGGGATACCATCCAACATGCACCATACCTCAGTCAAATGATTGCATTATTCAAAAGCGAAGGCATACGGGTCTCAATTTTTGTAGATCCGGTTGTGGATATGATTTCTGCAGCAGCAGATACAGGAACAGATCGGATAGAATTATATACCGAGTCATACGCCAGTCATTATGCATTGGATAAAGAAAAAGCCATTAAACCATACATGGAGGCGGCTTTGCAAGCACAGCAATTAGGAATTGGCATCAATGCGGGCCATGATTTAAGTTTAGAAAATTTAGGCTATTTTTATCGTTCCATACCCTGGATAGATGAAGTAAGCATTGGACATGCCCTCATATGTGATGCCCTTTACTTGGGTTTGCACAATGCTGTTCAGATGTATAAGCGTGAATTGGTTTGATAATAGTGTCACGGTTTGTTTCTGTTTAAATATTTTGATACATTTATAGGAATAGGACCATGCAGCTTATATATCCATCTTTTAGTAAAGCTGTCAATGAAAATATTTTCTTGCAAAGATTTCACTCGTAAATAGTCTCCGCTTTGGTAGCCATCCGAAAATTTGAAATCTTTTTCAAACTGATATCCTTACTTTTGCAGCCTTTTCATTGTATTTACATTGTCCGAACCGCCCCGTAAGGCGGCGGCGAACGGCATGTGGATTTTAAATTATTTTAACACATGAAGTTATCGCAGTTTAATTTTGATTTCCCACTAAATCTTATTGCCCAAAACCCTACCAAAAGGAGAGAAGACAGTCGCCTTCTAGTGGTGGATCGCAAAACCGGTGTAATGGAACACCGCGTTTTTCATGAAGTAATGGATTATTTTGATGACAAGGATGTATTTGTTTTGAATAATACAAAAGTATTTCCTGCACGTATGTATGGAAGGAAGGAAAAAACAGGTGCAAAAATTGAAGTTTTTCTCTTGCGTGAATTAAATAAGCCGAATCGTTTGTGGGACGTCATTGTTGATCCCGCAAGAAAAATAAGAGTTGGTAATAAATTATATTTTGGAGATAAAGATGAACTGGTAGCTGAAGTAATTGATAACACCACCAGTAGAGGTCGTACGATCCGTTTTTTGTGGGATGAAGATGAAGATAGTTTTCGTGAAATGCTGGCATTTTTGGGTGAAACACCATTGCCTAAGTATATCAAAAGAAAGCCTGATGATGAGGATAGGGAGCGCTACCAAACGGTATATGCAAAGCACGAAGGAGCTGTGGCAGCGCCTACTGCAGGTTTTCATTTCAGCAGAGAACTTATAAAGCGTTGTGAAATTAAAGGTATTCGCTTTGCTGAGCTTACACTTCATACTGGGCTCGGCACTTTTAGACCAATAGAAGTAGAAGATTTGAGTAAACATAAAATGGATGCAGAGTACTACAAAATTGATGAAGAATGTTGCAAAATAGTAAACAAAGCTAGAGAGAAAAATCATAGAATATGCTCCATTGGCACCACTACAATGCGTGCTATGGAAACGAGTTTTACTGCACAAAGATTTTTAAAGCCTAGTGAAGGGTGGACAAATATTTTTATTCATCCTCCTTATAATTTTAATATTGCAGATAGCCTTATCACAAATTTTCATTTGCCAAAAACAAGTCTATACATTATGACCTGTGCTTTTGCGGGCTATGACCTTACACAAGAAATATATGCTGTGGCAATGAAAAATAAATATCGCTTCTTTAATTATGGTGATGCATTATTAGTAATCTAAAAAATAAAATTTCTTTTCAATAGCCGTTCAATTTGGACGGCTTTTTTTATACTTGTCAAACATTTTATACTAATAACTATACATTATTGCGAACTGCTAAAACAAGTTGCTAAAATTATTTTGGCTAAAACGGCAGAGTATCAAAACATGCATGTACCACCCAATCATATTTGGTATAAAAAAATTAAAGATCTGTTATAAGATCAGTGTTTCTAAAAATGAGTTTCCCTTATCTTGCTGCACATATTATGAATCATCAACCGCAGTTAAATAGAAGCCTCGGCCTTACAGCTGTAATAGTATTAGTTGTTGGAAATATTGTGGGCAGTGGAGTGTATAAAAAAGTAGCCCCAATGGCTGCAGAACTGCACAGCAGTGGCTGGGTATTGGTATCTTGGATTATAGCTGGAATTGTGAGCCTGCTGGGAGCATTTTGCTATGCAGAAGTCTCCGGATTGCTGGCAGATACAGGCGGTGAATATGCATATTATAAAAAAATATATAATAAGTTCTTTGCTTATATGTTTGGCTGGTCTTGTTTTGCCGTCATACAAAGTGCTTCAATTGCATCCTTAGCCTATGTAAGTGCGGAATCCTTTCACAGTCTTATACCTTACGGTCCATTGGGAGAAGGGTGGGAGCAAATTAATATTGGCGGTATTATTTATCCCTTTGCAGATTTACACATTAAATTATTTGCGGTAGCACAAATTATTTTGCTGACTTGGCTCAATACGAAGGGGCTTAAGTCTGGCACAGGGTTTAGTACTGCATTAATGATACTCATTTTTACGGGCATATTATTTATCGTCATATTTGGATTAAGCAGCAATTCATCTGATATAAGCAGGGTTGTAAGTATGGAAACCAGCAATGGATCATTAGTAAGTTTTAGTGCCGTATTTACGGCTATGCTTGCGGCTTTCTGGGCTTATCAAGGCTGGGCTACTACCTGTATGCTGGGTGGCGAAATAAAAAATGTACATCGTACTTTACCCATTGGAATTACCACTGGCGTACTCGTTGTTATTACAATTTATCTGTTGGTAAATTCTACCTATCTATCCTTGCTTTCAGTGGATGAATTGGAAGCAATAAAGCTATCCGGTAATCGAATTGCTGCCATAGAAGCAGTAAAAGTTTTTGGTGGTAATACCGGAGCTATACTTATTTCAATTCTCATTTTCATTACTGCATTAGGATGTACAAATGCAACTATTTTAACCACCTGTAGATCTTACTATGCAATGGCAAAAGAGGGTTTGTTTTTCAAACCAGTAAGCAAACTCAATAAATCATCCGTACCGGGTAATTCATTGTTGTATCAATGTGTGTGGAGTTGCCTATTGGTATTCTCCGGCAGTTTTGATCAGTTGACAGATATGGTCATATTTGCCATATTTATATTTTATGGAGCTACAGCATTGGGGGTAATTATGCTACGCAAAAAAATGCCTGATGCTCATCGTCCATTTAAAGTTTGGGGTTATCCCGTTGTGCCGATATTATTTGTAATATTCTGTATCAGCTTATTCATCAACACTATTTATACCAGACCTCGAGAAGCCATGCTGGGCATAAGCTTAATGCTGGCAGGTGTTCCATTATTTTATTATTTCAATAAGAAACATAAACACCAAGTAGATTGATTTTCGCCTTCGGCTAATGAGTACGCAGTAGGTATCATTTTTTTTGTTTACTATTATTTTTATCTACTATAATGTAAACCAACTTTCATTTTTAAAGCCCACATATATGCCATCCTCTTTTTTTTCTACAGGATAGGTTTGTAGAAAATATCCTTCACCACTTGTATTAAAACCAGATTTTACATGAAAACTATATCTATGTAATGGACATACAATACAACCATTTGCCATTATTTTTCCATCTGCTAATATTCCACCTGCATGTGGACATTTATGTGCAAATGCATATAGAACGCCTTTGTGCAGCGCAAGTGAAATCTTTTTACTATTTGCTTCTATGATGCAAATACCCTTTTCATTCCACTGCAATTCTTTTTCTGAAATTACTACACGTATCCATTTTAATTGTTTTTCCGGCATTTAAAAAAAATGCGATTTGTAAGGATATCTAATGGTATACAGCTGTTGTACCCGCTCCAGTATTTGAGATCGTAGTCCATCAATATTTAGTCTTTCTGTGGCAGACACAAAAACTGCATTGCCCTCTGTATTCCATTCCCATTTTTCATAGAGCTCTTTTTTTAAGTCTGCTTTTACTTCCTCATCTAACCAATCATCAAATGTATTTTGTTCATACAAATCCATTTTATTAAAAATAGTGAGAATGGGTTTGTCAAATGCTTTTAAGTCCTGAAGTGTTTTATTGACAACACCTATTTGTTCTTCGTGCTGAGGGTGAGATATATCTACTACATGCAAAAGGATATCAGCTTCCCGCACTTCATCTAAAGTACTTTTAAAACTCTCTACTAAGTGATGTGGTAGTTTTCTAATGAAACCCACCGTATCACTCAGTAAAAAAGGAGTTTGTTCATACACTACTTTGCGAGTAGTAGTATCCAATGTGGCAAATAATTTATTTTCTGCAAACACTTCACTTTTACTCAGCAGGTTCATAATGGTGCTCTTACCCACATTCGTATAGCCAACCAATGCCACCCTTATAAATTCGCCCCTGTCTTTTCTTTGTGTAAATGATTGCTTATCTATTTCAGACAATCTTTTGCGCAGCAATGAAATTTTATCCCTTACAATTCTACGGTCTGTTTCTATTTCAGTTTCTCCTGGGCCACGTGTACCTATGCCACCACCTAATCTTTCCAAGTGCTTCCACATACCCCTTAGTCTTGGCAAAATGTATTGATATTGAGCAAGCTCTACCTGTGCTTTTGCCTGAGCTGTTTTGGCCCTTGCGGCAAATATGTCCAAGATAAGATCGCTGCGGTCAATGGTTTTTATATTCAGTGCTTTTTCAATATTATTGATTTGAGCACCCGTAAGTTCATCATCAAAAATAATTACATCAGCACCTTTTGATTGTATATAAGCATGTATTTCTTCCAGCTTTCCCTTGCCTACAAACGTGCGGCTATCTGGGTGCGAAAGTTTTTGTACATAGCGTTTCACTGTTTCTGCCTGTGCTGTTTCGGCTAAAAACTGCAACTCATCTAAAAACTCTGTTACCTGTATTTCAGTTTGATTTTTTTGTATAACACCTACAAGAATTGCTTTTTCAGCTATGGCAATTTTTTTTTCTTTATTGATCAATACCTCTGTTTTAAATATGATTAATGAGCGGCCTGCTGCTCCAGCGCTTTGTCAAATTTTTTCAATTCATCTATAGTGTAGTTTCTTAAAAATGAAGCCGAGCCACCCGGTAGTTCAATAGAGCCCGCACCCAATGATACACCCAAATCTATAACACGAGAAAAATCGCCTAACTTGCCACCGGCTGCTGTTTGGTAATACACTCCATTACCATTTTTTACATGGTAGCTTTTCATAGCGTTTGATATCGTGTACATATCTCCACCGGGCTGCCATCTGTCTGCATTATCTGCATCTTTATCTCTTAGTCCATTGTTGCCCATTACAGCTTGTGGTCCAAGTGATTTTATAAAATAATCCATAATGCCAATAGCTTTTTGTGCATCATCAGATACATCATTAGCATTGCGTATAGCGGCAAATGGATTAAATGCCATACTCACTCTTGTCTGCTTCCAAGATCGCATAGCAGTGATTGATTTTTTTATGGATGCTTCATCCTGTTCTATAGTGTAGCCAGCAGATAGATAGTTGATTGTGTTTTGCTTTGTCTTGCCTTTTGAGCCTGCCTTACGCATAAACGATTCAGCAAATACAACTCCAGTGCCTCCATTTACTACCTCTGCTATTTCAGGCACCGTATCATACAATGCAGCAAGTTGTGTTTGTAAAGATTCAAAAGCCACTTGATAGGAGTCCTTCCAAAAGCAAGGCACTTTTGTATCAGCAGGATTATCACTTTGGTAATCATTGGAGGGCTCAATATCAAAAGAGCCTACTTTTTTCTTGAGCCACTCTGGCGAAAAAACACCACAATGTACCCTGAGTTTTATTTTTAAATTCAAACCCGGATTTTCCGCATTCATTCTTTTAGCAAAAGCAATGGCTTGGTCTATTTCGTTGGGATGATTTATTGTTGTTCCATTATCCGGTTGCAAATCTCTCCACGACACCTTTAGTACTATACCATTTACTATACTCAATACTTTTATATCTGGGTTTATAGTATCTACATAATCAAAACTTCTTGCTATCAGGCCAGCCATTTGTGGTTTAAGTTTTGAGGCGTACGCAATAGTATCTGTTGATGTATGCAGATTTCCCTTTTCATTGTCAGGGGTGTTTGATGCTTGTGGGGTTATACAGGCACTCATCATTAGACATACCGCCAGTACCATTTCATTTATCATACTTACAAAAATTGAATATTTTTTTATTTGAAATACAAATATAGCAGAGCAAATAACAAACCAATTTTATTTATTCCCCATCCTTCCACTGCCACAAATACAGGGATGCATAGCTTCTGTATGGTGCCCATTTTTTTGAAATCTTGAGAATGGTTTCATTTCGTTTTTTCTTATCCGTTGTTTTTATTTTATATAGTTTGATCATGGCTTGTTGCAGCCCCCAGTCATCAATAGCAAAAATGTCAAGCCTGCCAAGGCTAAACATCAGCAGCATTTCCACCGTCCATTTACCCACACCTTTTATTTGTGTAAGCAGCTGTATAATTTCAGCATCATCCATCCCGATTAATTTTTTGTCTGTTATTTGGTGTTCTATGCAAAATGCAGCCACATTGTGCACATAGTTTGCCTTTGCATTGGACAAGCCCACAGTGCGCAAAGCTTCAATAGGAATACTCAATACCTTTTTGGGCGATGGATTTTTGCTGCCACAAAGTTGTAAGAATCTTTCATAAATAATGGATGCCACTTTGGTATTCAACTGCTGACTCATAATAGCAGACATCAATCTGAGTGCAATATGCTTATGCAACACAAGTTGCTCATGCACCGGTGCATCAATGATACTTGCCAGTACCTTATCTTTTTTTAGATGTGATAAATATTCCATTATTGAATTAATAATTTTTTAAATGCCGCCTCACTTCCACTAAATACATTGAAGTCCACAGATTCTTTTATGCCATCTACTTTTCCCTTGTCATTGTGCTGCCAAAACACCCAGTCATCCTTTACATCCGGCATGCGCTGTTCATAATAATGAGCCACCCATAGTGGATTATCATCATAAAATCCCGACAGGTATCGATTATAAAAGTCTGCATTCGAATAAATGATAGGGTGGCAACCACAAACTTTCGATACCTCTGCCAGCCATTTATCCAATTCTTTGCGTACAGATTCGGCACTATGTCCATTAAGGCTTTCAATGTCAAGCACAGGAGGTAAATCCCCTTTTTGAAAACTCACTTTTTCCAAAAAATGTTGAGCCTGTCTTTTACCATCCTTGCCTGCAACAAAAAAATGATAAGCCCCCCTTCTTATATTTTCCTCCTTGGCCTGCTTCCAGTTTCTGCTAAATTGTTTGTCAGTAAGCGTATAGCCTTCTGTTGCTTTTATAAAAACATAATCAATTTGAATATCCTTTTCCTTCATGGCTTTTACAGATGGCCACCATATACTGCCCTGGTGTTTGCTTACATCTATACCATGCAGTGCATAGCCTACGGGCATATCTATTCCAAAACCCGGATAGTGTACAAACTTTATGATATGCTGCTGCCACAACTGCCAACCGATATACAGACCCAATATCAAAACAGTGGACAGTACAATCCAGTAAATTTTACGCGTTTTCTTTATAGTCTTTTTTCGGGCCATTCGGTTATAGTAATTTTTGAGATGCGTACTAAAAACACTGCCAATGCTTATGTATTCGATACAAAAATATACCCCCACTATTCAATCACAAATTTATATCAGTGGGCCCATCCTAATAGTCCAAAATTTCATTCCCATTTTTAAGTTTATTGTAAATTCTTTCATTCATATAGTTCAAAAAAATTAGTGGGTATTTTTAATTTTTCGCCCTACGGGCAATGATTACGCACGGCCCATCATTGCGAGTGAAACGAAGCAAAAAAATCATTAAAACCACATACAAAACATCATCAAAAAAAAATCGGTGGATGCTGGCACCCACCGATAAAGCCCGACCCGCAGGTGTACGGCAAAAAAAACTTATACTCATCATTTCAAAAATTTAATTCATCGAAACATGATGCTGAAGTACTCA
>ERZ650309.43-NODE-43-length-62843-cov-7.149360_pt1 | contig 62843 bp, 52 predicted proteins | sample MGYA00376245_ERZ650309 | MGnify/ENA primary metagenome ERZ650309 (study PRJEB26733, sample SAMN07839294) | wastewater metagenome | biome: urban; feature: wastewater treatment plant; material: waste water | place: USA: North Carolina | collected 2016-04-26 ... | reverse complement strand
GAAAATCACAATCCATATTCCAGTAGATTCTTTCACCCTTAAATTTCACTTGTTCGAAAAAATCTTTATCCATTAAACACTTATAAGATGGAATACGCTGAACTTCTTGAGAGACATCAAATAAATAAACGTTAGCATCGTCTGTTTTAACTCGCAAGATATAATTATTTTCTGGGGTTACTTCGATAAATTTCATGCTAACTAACGTTATCCAAATAATGGTTGGGTATCATTTGATCTAAATGAATATCCAGCATATCATGCCAATAAGCCATAAAAAATTTATACTTCGCACACTTGAACAAGGCTAAATTATTTAGCTCTTGATAACAAGGTAGTTTTAGCAATGGCGTAAAGTCAAATTTAAAATCAGTCCCGTCATCAAGAAAAATATTTAACGAATAATCGTCTGATACTTTTAAGTTGATTATTTTAGGTAACATTAATTCACCTCCAGTGGTTTAATTTTAAAGATAGCTTCGCCTTTAATCACAGGCTGCCAAGCAATGAATAACTCATCTTGCCGTAAATCAACTTTTTAAACCTAAAAACCACTTACTCAAACTGTATTTTAGCACTAGCTATAATATCTGTGATATTCTACTGAATTATTTATTTTTAATGAAAATCACAAATAATATCAATAAGTTAACAAGTTAAAACAAAATCCTCAAACCCATCATACTTATGAAAGGCTAACAAATAAATACTCGTTAACGTATTAGTTCCATAATCTTTCAAATCTGTAATAACTGTATTTTTTACAACTTCTTCCATCATTGAATCTACAACATCTTTTACAACAATTGGTAATGCTAAGCATAACTCTTTAAATGAAGTTTTACTTCCCGTAACAATTTCATAAAATTTATCAATAGAAACTCTTCTAATACTCTCATGCTTCATTTTTACTTTATCAACCGTCGTTTCCCAAGCAATATTTTGACTCTTTTTCGCAATAACTTCAACCAACATGCATACAGCTTGAGGTTCATTAATAATGACATTCTGCATTTTCATATAAGTTTTTTGTGATGCACTTGAATTCATAGTATTATGTTTATTTTTCATCTCAACATAAATATTCTGAGACTCATTAACTATATCAAATCCTTCTTTTGGTACAAACCAAGCTTCACCACCAATATATTTAAAAATATTTTGATGAAAATAGCCAATTCCATTTGTGTTAGTTTTATCCAACTGTCGAATTATTTCAGAATCAATTATTTCCTCAATAGTTTTTTTGTAAACAATTTTGTCAAATGTTAATTTAATCGGATCAATTAAATTCTTATTAAATTTTTTCAAATCCATGGATGCTGAGTAAACCTCTACAGCATCTTTTACATGTTTGAATAAATCAGCATCAGAAATAAAGCTCAGGTTGTATTTGCGTAATGACGTTGGCATTAATTGATTCTCCATTATATTTATGATATGAATCCAAGTATTGAATTATAGATAATCCTATCTTTTTAGCTAAATTAACAGGAACAGCATTTCCTATTTGCTTATATTGGTTAGATAACCCACCTTGAAATATCCAAGAATCAGGAAATGTTTGGATTCTCGCATATTCTCTAACCGTAAAAGGTCTAGTTTCATCAGGATGACAGCGTTCTGTTTGTTTTTGCGCCGGGCTACAAGTTAAAGTAAGACTAGCTTCATCCCACGAAATTCGTCTAGCCATGCCAGTTTTACCACCACCTAGATGATAGCTTCCTGCCATATATTCTCTTGCCAGTTCATCTGGTAAATCTCTCCAACAACCGCCAGGAGGAACAAGCTCCAATATTTTTCGTTTATGCTCAGGGTATCTGGCACCTTCTGAAATAGGTACATCTTGCAAAACATCACGTAAAACTAGCTTTTTCTTAGATGGTAGAGGATATTTATATATATTTGGTAAGTCTTTTCGTATCCCCACCATAACTAATCTTTCACGTTTCTGTGCTACATCATAGTCATTGGCATTTAAAATTTTACAATTGACATTGTATCCAATTTCATCAAATACTTTCAAAATAATTTTTAATGTTCTACCATTATCGTGTGTACTCAAGCCTTTTACATTTTCAGCAAGAAAAACTTTTGGATTTAATTTTTTAATAATTTCCGCAAATTCAAAAAATAATGTGCCCCGTGTATCAGCTAGACCTAGTCCTGCACCAGCATAAGAAAAAGGCTGACATGGAAACCCACCACTAACTAAATCTACTGTTTCTTCCACTGAAATATAATCACGAAGATTATGATTAAAATCAATAATATTTACGTTGAAAACTGGCCAATCAGGCTTATTAAGTTTTAGTGTATTACTTGCGTGTTTATCTAATTCAACTAATCCAACTGTTTCAAATCCTGCTTCATGTAAACCTAGAGCAAGCCCCCCAGCGCCAGCAAATAACTCCAAAACTCTATATTTTGTGTCTTTCATTTATTTTATATATTTTCCGTTATAAAGATAGAATTATCAAATGATATTTTTGATAATCCTAATTAACTTTCAATCTTAGCAAACGACTGTTTGATAAACTCTGGATTATACTGTCGGCTAAATTCTGGCAAAGAGTTAAGCAAGATCGAGCCATATTGTTTGAGCACTACCCGATTATCACAAATCGTCACTTGCCCATAGTCTTTCTCGTTGCGAATTAGTCGCCCCACCGCCTGAATCAACTTAATGCACGTCTCAGGTAGCGACACATCCATAAAATAATTACCATTTTCAGCTTTAACCCAATATTCACGCACCATATTTTGCGGATCTTTGTGAGTATCAAAAGGTAATTTGGTGACTATCACATGCATACAATATTTAGCAGGCAAGTCCACACCCTCGGCAAACGAATTTAGACCAAAAATAATGCTCGGCTTAGCGCAATCAACGGTTTCTTTATGTTCGGCAATTAATTTTTGATTACTACTGTATTCAGTTTGCAATAAAATCTTATTTTGTAGCTTAACTGGTAATTGTTTAAAGGTATCAATTAGTTGCTGACGATTGAAAAACAATACCAAAGTACCATAAGCATCAGTATAATTTAAAACTTGCGATAGATATAACGTCAATTCTTTTTGAAATGGTTCACGCATAGTATATTCGGGCGCATAACGAAATTGTGGTATAACTAGCTGACTATGTTCTGGATAATTAAACCCCGTTGGCAATTTTACTTCATGTACCGCTGGCAATAAGTTTAACCCGAGCTGAAATTTGACATAATCAAAACGTTTACCAATAGCTAAAGTAGCTGAGGTCAGACATGCTGCATAAACTTTCGACCAAAGCTTATCGGCAAGTAAATTCCCCACATGAGTAACACCCGCTACCAGATTATATTCATCATTGCCGTTGGCAAGCTTTTGTTCAACCCAGCGTGCATTGGCATTATAACGCGAATTATCCTGATTAATCAGGTAGTCAGCCGTAGCGGTGATGCTTTCGACACTACTTAAATAAAAGCCTAATTTTAATAAATTAGCTTCAGTTACATAATCCTGCTCATTTTTGAGTTTATTTTTAAGTTTATCCTGAATATTACTCATACCAGAACATAACTCCGCCGAGCTAAAAGCTAATTCGACAAAAATATCTTTGATTTCCTGCGTAATCGCACTATTCAGATAGTCATTAAGAATTAAAACTCCATTATCAAAAACATTATGATTGAGTTTAATTAATTGATAAAATTTATCTAAGCTATCAGCTAGGTCGCTAGCTTTACTCACCGCGTCATCACACAAAGCCACATCATCACAGATATAGCTATTATTGGCTGGATTAACGATCAATTTAGAAGCATTATTTACCAGCCCAATACTTTGTTTTAATTCAAATTGCCCCATAAAACCACTAATCGCATAGCCAGGGAAATTGTGCGCCTCATCTACACAGAGATAATAATCTGCTGGTTTAACTGGTAAAACGGTACCGCCACCGCCATCAATATCGGCAAGCAGAAGACTATGATTAGTGACAATTACATCACAGCTTTTGAGAAATTCACGATTTTTATAAAATGGGCAATTGGAGTTTTCTTTTTGATTATGGGTACATTGAAAACCTAAACATTGATGTTTATCTATGGTAATCAATGGCTTGAGCTTACTCTCAATAAACAATGGTGCATTATCCAAATCACCATCCCATTTACCTTTGGCATAATGTTCGGCAACTTTTTGTAATTTATCTTGTACTTGCTCAGCTTGCGAAATCATATCGACTCCAGCGTCGGCAATACTACCTTCCAGCTGGTACGGACAGAGGTAGTTTGAGCGCCCCTTGGCTAAACCATAGATAAAACGATTACCGCTATGTTTGATAAATTGCGGCAAATCTTTATTGTAAAGCTGCCCTTGCAGGGTTTTAGTTGCCGTACTAATAATAAATTTCTTATTCTTACGTTTAGCATTGTCTGTTCCCGCCAAGATATAAGCAAAACTCTTTCCAGTTCCAGTAGGTGCTTCGATCAGACAGAGATTATGTCCATCTTTAGCCTCTTCGTTAACATTAGCAAAACAGTTATCAATGGCTTCTACCATCTCTAACTGTGCAGGTCTTTGGATAAAATTATCAATATTTGCTGTTATATCATGGTAATCTTGTTGGATAGTCATAGTGCTTCTTTTATATTTAGGAGGTTAAGTACCGCTATTTTAACATATCCACATCTTGGACTTAGCCTAAGGTAAAAAAGTAAATTTTAATGGCGGTGGAGATGGTTTACATCTGGGTAATGATGATGAGAATGTGACATCCGATCATGTTGATGTGGATGAGTATGCCCAGACTTATTGTGAAGCACAAAATCATGCTCATGCTGGTGATGTTCATCGTGAATATGATAATGCTCGTGAAATTCTTCGTCGTGAGTATGCTCATGCTCGTGTATCTCAGTTAAGTGCATCCATACTCCAATCGCCATAAATAGCAATGCCAACCAGAATAGTAAATTAACTGACTCGTTAAAAATCACAATAGCGATTGCTGCACCAATAAACGGTGCAACTGAAAAATATGCTCCAGTTCGTGACGTACCTAAACCACGCAGCGCCAAAATAAACAGCAATAAACTCAGTCCATAACCTAAAAATCCACACAGTAAAATTATAGCTATCATCATAGTATGTGGCATACTGCTGCAAAGCCATAACGCCAGACTAATGTTGACTACTCCAGCAACTAAGCCCTTACTTCCAGCAATAAAGAATGAGTCTGAGGCAGATACTTTGCGGGTTAGATTGTTATCTATCGCCCAACAAAGACATGCTGCCACAATTGCCAGTATGCCAAGCACCCCATCAGATTTACTTGTGCCACCGTGAGGTAATGATAAAATGAGACCACCAAAGACTATTAAAATCATCCCAACAACTATTCGTCGATCAGCATTTTCTCTAAACACTACCCATGCAATAACCGAAGTTAAAACAGCTTCCAAATTAAGTAATAAGGAAGCACTAGCAGAGCTGGTTTGCGATAGACCATACATTAGTAGTACTGGCGCTAAGATACCACCAAAGAAAATTGCTCCAGCTAACCATCCATATTCAGATTTGGTTAATTGTGGTTTTTTCCAACCGCGATCGCGGATTATTTTGATTAGCATTAAACCAATGCCACTACCAGAATAAAGTAAGCCAGCGATTAATATTGGCGAATTTCCGCCCATAAAATATTTAGCAATAGGCGTACTTGCCCCAAACAATATCGCAGCGGATAAAGCTGCGATTACTGCAGGTGAGAGAGAAGATCTATTCAATATTTTCATTAAAATGTGTAATCATGCATAGCATTATTATTTACGCCTAGGAGTAAAAACCTGATATCCCAACCAAACTAAAATTGATAAGGTCAATGAACCGATTATGCCTAAAATCACCGACCCCAGAACTAATGGCAGTAAGATTAGATGCCAATTACTTGCAAGATGATGTATATTCTCACTCATGACACTTGCTGAAAATTCAATCCCTAATGCATGACAACCAAGATAGTATGCAGAATACAATATGGGTAACATAGTAAATGGATTACTCACCCACACCCACGCAATTGCCACCATAATATTTGCGCGAAACAAAATTGCAAAAATTACAGCAGGTAACATCTGCAATGGCATTGGCATAACAGCCCAAAACACGCCAATCCAAGTTGCTTTTGTAACTGTTGACTGGTTAAATTCCCAAAGATAATCACGACCGTGAAAGTGATGGCTAATAAATCTTAGCATTTTATAATTTTCAACACTCTCACGGCTCGGAATATATTTTTTTAGACGCTTAACCATCAATCCCAATCCAATGCGCCACCGCTTTGATATTCGGTAACACGCGTTTCAAAGAAATTTTTCTCTTTTTTAAGATCAATCATTTCACTCATCCATGGGAATGGATTATTGGTTTGATTTGGATATAGCTCAGGTAAGCCAATCTGTGTCGTGCGACGATTACAGATAAAGCGTAAATATTCTTTAAACATTCCAGCATTAAGACCTAACACACCGCGCGGCATCGTATCTTCAGCATAAGCATATTCTAATTCCACGCCTTTATGGAAAAGCTCAATCAATTCTGCTTTAAACTCTTCAGTCCAAAGCTCAGGATTTTCAAGCTTAATCGTATTAATTAAATCAATCCCAAAATTACAATGCATTGATTCATCGCGTAAAATGTATTGATATTGCTCAGCCGCACCCGTCATTTTATTTTGACGACCTAATGCTAAAATCTGCACAAAACCAACATAGAAGAAAATTCCTTCCATGATACAAGCGAAAACGATCAATGATTTTAATAATTTACGATCATTTTCCAAGGTTCCAGTTCTAAACTCTGGATTAGTCAGCGTATCAATAAACGGAATCAAAAACTCATCTTTAGCTTTAATCGATGAGACTTCATGATAAGCATTAAAAATTTCGCCTTCATCCAAACCAAGACTCTCAACGATATATTGATAAGCGTGAGTATGAATTGCTTCTTCAAACGCTTGACGTAATAAAAATTGACGGCATTCTGGCGCGGTAATTTGACGGTAAGTACCAAGGACAATATTATTTGCAGCCAAACTGTCCGCGGTTACAAAGAAACCCAAGTTACGTTTAACAATCAAACGCTCATCCTCACTAAGCCCCAGAGGATTTTTCCACAATTCGATATCGCGCTGCATATTTACTTCTTGCGGCATCCAGTGATTAGCACAAGTTGCAAGATATTTTTCCCATGCCCATTTGTATTTAAATGGAACCAGTTGATTTACATCCGTTTGACCATTAATGATTCGCTTATCTACCACGTTAACACGAGTAGTATCTTTGGCAATCATGGAATCCAGACTAACCGGAATTGGTTGTTGTGGTGTTGATTGAATATTTTGTGCAGTTTGCATGCTACATAACTCCTAATTAATATTTAACATTTAAGGATGCGCCTAATGGACCAACCCAAAGGCTGGTATCATCAGTTAGACCGATATAACCATTTTCCATTTGAAACTGTTGTTTCTTTTCTAAATCTGTTCGCGAATGTGCTAATGAACTCTCAGCATGAGCTTCTGCCAACATAGAGCTTTCCAATGCGATGCTAGTCGCAGCCAAGTTATTTGTAGTCGAGCTGCTTAGAGCACTACCCGCAAAACTATAGCTTTGCGCTTCATCCGCCGACAAAGACCACGATTCAGCACTACACAAAACGCTAGTACTAAACACAAATAGAAATTTAAACACTTTCATCACTATCACTAACTTAGTCTAATAGTGCATTAACATAATCTTTAGCAGTAAACGGACGCAAGTCATCAATACTTTCGCCAACGCCAATAAAGCGTAATGGAATCGGACGCTCTTTGGCAATCGCACAAATTACTCCACCTTTGGCGGTTCCATCTAGCTTGGTAAGCACTAGACCTGTCAAGCCAAGTGCATCATCAAAAGCACGAACTTGATTTAGTGCATTTTGTCCGATATTAGCATCTAATACCAACATAATTTCATGCGGTGCACTTGGTAATGCTTTATCAATTACTCGCTTAACTTTTTTAATCTCTTCCATTAGATTAAGCTGCGTAGGTAATCGACCAGCGGTATCAGCCAGTACAATATCAATTTTTTTGGCAATCGCTGATTGAATAGCATCAAAACATACTGCGGCGGAATCACCCGATTGTTGGGTAACTACCGTTACATTATTACGGCTACCCCACTCAATTAATTGCTCACGTGCTGCGGCTCTAAAAGTATCCCCAGCTGCCAACATCACGCTTTTACCTTGCTGCTGAAAATATTTAGCCAGTTTACCAATTGAAGTGGTTTTACCTGCACCATTAACTCCAACCATCATAATTACAAATGGTTGATGATTTTCAGTTTGTAGTGGCTGCTCCAATGGTGCAACCAACTCAATCAACGAATCGGACAGAGCGGTTTTTAGCTCAGCACTATCTTTTAAACCACGTAAGCTTACTTTGCTTCGTACATCGTCAAGTAAATGCATCGTACCAGCTACGCCAACATCTGAAGTTAATAAAATTGATTCTAATTCATCATATAATTCATCATCAATCTTACCACCACCAAATACACCGAGTAATTTCTTACCTAATGCGTCGCGAGTCTTACTTAAACCCCGTTTAAGACGTTCTCTCCACGATAATTTACGCAATGGCTGTAATTCATGCTGAACTTCACTGACCTCTTCTTTAACCTCAGGGATTAATTCCGTCTCAGTCTCAAGGTTAATATCCGCCATATAAGTAGCTTCAAAACCATGAGTGATTTCTGTTACTTCAGGTTCTGTTTCAGATATTGTATCTACATGAGAATGAATTACTACATCTTCTGCCGGATTCGAAATTTCAGAAGAAATATGTTCGTGTAATTCTTTCTCTTCTTCCTCTTGAGTACGGACTAATTCTTGAACCACCGCGGCGGCTAATTCAGCGGCTGGATCTTCTTTCTTTTTACGCTTAAAAAAACTAAATACCATAATTGTCACTTTCAGTTCAATAAAACACTACATATAGTGATACAAACCGAATTATAACACAATCTATAGCATATCTCTATAGCATATCTAGCAATTTGTTAAATCACATTTAGAGCCATCACATATAACCACTTAAATTGCAAAAAGATAACCACATTACTTGTACTAAAATTCAAGTAAATTTATGCTAAAATGACGAACTTCTTAATACAACACCTAGGTACTCTTAATGCGCTTAACAAATCTTTTTCGCTACAAAAATCTTTTTGATAGCTATGCCTTGGTAATTAAAGACCCAGACTATCGCAGCTTATTTATTTTAAACTTTGGAATCTCGGTACTTGGCGCAATGCTTGTGCCAGTATTCCCACTTTGGGTTTTACAAAAAGTCAAAATCTCTGTTTCTGGTGTATTTTTTATTTTAGCTATTGTTGGTGTTGGTAGCGCTATTCTAAATATTATCTTAGGCTATGTTTCAGATAAAATTGGTAAACAAAAAATCTTTATTGAAATAACATTATTGCTCTCAATTATCCGTGGAATTTTATACAGCTTTTTCCCCTTAGTAAGCGTTATCATTGCTGCCAGCTGGTTAACTCAGGTGTCTAGTGGAGCACTCTCATTTGCCATGCTCAAAGAAAAGATTATTGCTAAGAATCATTTATCCTTAGAAGGCAAAATCACCTCAACAGTCCGCGCGTCAATCTCAATTGCCTTTGTTCTTGGTCCATGGCTGGGAATAACATTAGTTAGCATCATGAGTTTTGAGCACTTTTATTTACTTTATGCGGCACTTTACTTAGGTTTATACCTGCTGGTAAAATTTAAAGTTCGCGACAGCTCAATGTTGAAAAGCTCACCGCTGCAAAATGCTAGTAAAACTAAGATAAAAAAACAAATTACACCATTAGGTTTAAGCATGTTGTTAATTGTCTTGCTCGTAGCTGGAAATCTATCCAGTTCTCCCTTACTCGTACTAGAGTTACACAATTATGCCAGCGCAAAAGAAATTGGGATTGTCTTTGGTGCTGGTCCTCTTTTTGAAGTTATCGCCTTTCCCATCATCGGGCATTTGAATGACAAATATGGTACGTATAAGACTTTATTGGCAGGTAGCATTGTTGGTGCTGTTTATTTCTATTTGCTTTCACTTAGTATAAATGTCTATTTTGTTATCGCTTGTCAAATATTAGGAACTCTATATGTCGCAACTTTATTCAGTACTTTAATGATTTATATTCAAAAGGTACTAGGTGGCAAATCAGGTTTCTCATCCTCATTTTATTTTAGCGCAGTATCATTAGCTGGTGTTTTCTGTAATGCCTTACTTGGCACGGCTTTAGCTAAGTTTAATTATAGCGTTGGATTTCTAATCCTTGGATTGGTTACTTGCTCAGGAATAGTATTATTGTTAATTGCGCGTAAATTTGCGCCCTCTTTCGTCGGAGTTAATTGAACTTTATTTTGTCGCATAACTATCTCGCATGCTAAAATTACGTCTCATACGGGGTGTTAGCTCAGTTGGTAGAGCAGCGGACTCTTAATCCGTTGGTCGTCGGTTCGAATCCGACACGCCCCACCACCGATCTTGCCAGATTAAATCAAAATTAGCATCTAATAAAGAATAAACCAAACCATGAATAACACTATCTTACTTATCGATGGATCATCTTTTATCTTTCGTGCATTCTACGCGGTTAAAAATCTAAGTGCACCGAATGGAATGCCAACCAATGCAATTTATGGCATTGTTAATATGCTCAAGCAAATGCAAAAGAAATATACCACGCGTAATTGGGTCTGTGTTTTCGATGCCAAAGGCAAGACTTTTCGTGACGAAATTTATCCTGAGTACAAAGCGAACCGCCGCGAAACACCGGATGAACTCAAAGTTCAGTTTCCCTATATTCATGAATTAATTGCTGATTTGGGTATTCCAGTGATTATCCAAGATGGTGTTGAAGCGGATGATGTAATTGCAACAATTGCTAAAAAATACGCAGCATTAGATTATCAGATTCTAATTGCAACTGGTGATAAAGACTTTGCACAGATTGTCGATGATAAAATTATTTTAGTTAATACGATGACCAATGAAATACTTGATCACCATGGAGTGATTGACAAATTTGGCGTGCGCCCTGATCAAATAATTGATTATTTATCACTAATTGGTGATAGTGTCGATAATGTACCAGGTGTACATAAATGTGGTCCAAAAACAGCACAAAAGTGGTTAACTGAATTTGACTCAATCGCTAATTTAATTGCCAATCAAGATAAATTATCTGGAGTAGTTGGTGAAAATTTCCGCCAAGCAGTAGAATGGCTACCCACCGCACAAAAACTAATTACAATTGATTGTCAGGTTAATATTGATAGTTACGACATTCATACACTTGAAAATCTCCAGCTTAAGGCCGCAAATTGGAGTAAACTTGCCGAAGTATATCGTGAGCTAAATTTCCGTACATGGTTAAAAGAAGCGGAGGGACAACTTGCAACAATTGCACCACAATTACCAGTTAATGATTCTGAACTCACACAGGAATATGATACAAATCAGAAATCAGAACAAGATATCGACCTCTTTTCTAATAGTGAAAATATTGATAGACCGACAAATAATATAACCTTAGCGCTACACAATAAGCATATTGCTAAAATAAGCACCGTTACAGAATTGCAAAGCATTGTTAATCTATTAATTGCAGAATCCCAGAACACTTCATTTAATATTTATCTTGATGATAATAACAATAATAATTCGCAACTCTGCGCAGTTGCAATCAGTAATGCTACAACCATTTATCTAATTGAATTAACTAACGCCAGTACACAAGAATTACTTTTTGCCGATGACAGTGAGACACAGCAAAAATTACTCATCTTAGCAAAGTACTGGCAAAGTGAGCTGCCAAAGATCTGTTTTGATTATAAAAAGCAACTTTATATTTTAGCCCAACACAATATCAGATTAAGCAATATTAGCGGTGATTTGCAACTTGCAAGTTATATTCAAAATTCATTACAAAAACATGATTTAGCTGCGATTATCAATCGCAATGCGCCACACATTAATTGTCAAGGTTACGCTGAGTTTCTAGGTAAAGGTGCTAAACGCGTTAATTTTAGCTCTCTGGATGAGGCTGAAAAACAAACATTTATTATTGCTAATTCACAAGCGATACTTGAAGTACACCAGATTATTCTAAATAGCCTAAGCCAAGAAGAGCAGAAACTTTATCAACAAGTAGAGCTACCATTGGCTAATCTGCTATTTCAGCTGGAGCGCGTTGGAATGAAAATTGACATTCAGCGCCTAAAATTATTATCACAAGAAATGCATGATAAGTTACGTCAACTTGAAGATTCGATTCAAATACAGGCAAAATGTGTGTTTAATGTGAACTCCCCTAAGCAACTTCAAGATATTTTATTTAACCAATTAAAATTACCCACTGATGGAATCAAAAAAAATACTAGTGGCTACTCGACTGACGAAGAATCACTATCAATTTTAGCTGCATCGGGCTTTAGTATAGCTGACGAGTTACTTGAGTATCGTTACTTAAATAAGCTTCTCAATACCTACATCGATCGTTTACCAGAATACGCCGATACACAACAACTAGTCCACACCTCATTAGAGCAAACTATTGTTACTTCTGGTCGACTATCTTCTAAAGATCCTAATTTACAAAATATTCCGGTACGTAGTGAGTATGGGCAAGCAATTCGTGAGTGCTTTATTGCACCAGTTGGATGTCAGCTAATTTGTGCCGATTATTCACAGATTGAACTTAGGATATTAGCGCACATCAGTCAGGATAAAAATCTGATTGCTGCGTTTAATAGCGGAGCTGATATTCATTTAGCCACAGCTAGCCAGATTTTTGATAAGCCAATCGAAGAAATCACTAAAGATGAACGACGCTATGCCAAATCAATTAACTTTGGTTTAATTTATGGTAAATCAGTTTTTGGTTTAGCTAAAGAACTAAAAATTGAGCGTGCCGCTGCTAAATTATATATTGATAATTATTTCGCCCAGTATCCATTAGTAAGTAATTTCATGGAGAATATTAAAAAATTTGCCCATCGCGATGGCTATGTAGAAACTATCTATGGTCGTAAAATCTATTTGGCAAACATTAATTCTGGCAACAATATCCTACGTCAGGCTGAAGAACGCTTAGCTCTCAATGCACCAATGCAAGGTTCCGCAGCAGATATTATTAAAATTGCGATGCTAAATGTCAATCAATGGTTAGCTCAAGAAAATTTACAAACTAAAATGATTCTGCAAGTGCATGATGAGCTGATTTTTCAAGTCCCAAATAATGAAGTTGATATTGTCATAGCAAACTTATCGCGCTTAATGAGTGAGAAAACACAGCTTGCAGTACCATTAGAGATTGAAGTTAAAGCAGCTGCAAACTGGGGAAAGGCACATTAATTTTTAAATGAAATATAAAAATATGAAACTACCGCCTGAAGTATATTCAAACATATGTTGTAAAGTGGATAAACTTTTTACTGATTCAAGTGTTTATGATACAGTTATTCATGAAACTATCTTGGATAGAAATAATAAAAAATATAACTTCATTTTTGTAAAAATAACTCCTAAGTTAGGACAGGAGGTAATCGACAAAATTAGCAAGTTCCGTAAGATTGGCTATCAATTTCCGTTATTAGAAGCAGATCAAGAAATCTGGCTACAAGCATCTACTTGTAGCACTAGACCTAGATGTACATATGTAGAAGCACTATATAAAGATGATGCTCAAGCAAAACCTGACAATAACGTTATTATTCAAGTTACTGCTCGATTGAAAGAGATCATGTATAATGAACTTGCCTTTTATGAGCAAGATGAAATATTTACTGACGGACAGAATAGCTATACTTTTATGCTTCATAAGCATGGCTATATTTCAGAAGAAATCAAAGTTAGCATCCCCGACTCAGACGATTCAAAATGGAAAAATAAAAGAGAATACTTATTAAATAATGGCTATAAAGTAATAAATGCAAATTTGGGATATCTAGTTTCTGATTATGAAGAAGCAGGGAGTGGCTGTGTAGTTTTTGCAATGGTAATGACAAAGTTAAGCTAATTTTAAAAGTAAATAATTTCCCCGTTAAAAATAACTATTTAAAACCGTAAGTTTCTGTTCAAATGTGCTCGCTGGTGCTAGTAGTGATATTAAATAATATATTTGCTAACTCTTCTTTTGATACTGGTCCAAAATTAATAAAATGCCCTTTAATCTTTTGCATACGATAAGCGCGTCTGAATATAAAAATGCTGGCAAATTCATCTTTGCACAAAAGCGCTAACTGATTTAATTAAATTTTCGAATAATTACGGTGCTATTTCAGGACTATAATACGTGATAGAATACAACCCACGCTTAGTTGTTGAATCTTGTTTCTGCCAATTTAAACCATCTCGGGAAGTTGCAATTAAACCATGAGCACCAACCAAAACGAATTGATTATTGGCATAGATAATTGAGCGAAAAGTAATATGTTTAGGTAATTTGTGTTTGACTGTGAACCAATTCCGCCCATCTACTGAACTAAGAACAGTTGAATTGTCACCTACAACAGTATAGCGCCCAGCACCGTAGCTAACCCCATAAAGCCAATTTTTAGTTGGCGAAGATAGAGCTTGCCATGATTCTCCAGCATCAGAATTTAAAATTTCACCACTAGAACCAACTGCTATAAATTTGTTATTTACAAAACGGACTGTACTTAGCCACTCTTGCGTAGGAGAACTTTCAGATTGCCAAACTAAACCATCATGAGATTTTAGCAATGTACCACCAGCTCCACTACTAATAAAAACACCATTACCATAGCTAATACTGGTTAACCATGATTTTGTATTTGTTATAGCTTGTTGCCAATCACGTAGGTTAGTGGAACTAACGATCATACCACCGACGCCAACTGCAACATATCGGCTATTGGCAAAAATAACATCGTAAAGCCAGACTCGATGATCTTGACTATAAACATCCGACCAACTTATCGCATTAGTTGAATAACTAACTGCCCCATTCATACCTACTGCAAATAATTGACCATTAGCAACATTTACAGCATTCCATAAGTTACTCTCGCTAGAATTATCATTGCTCCAAGTTCGCCCATCTTCTGATATCTTGGTAACGCCATTATCCCCAATCACCACATATTTACCAGTAACGGCGGACTCTGTTACCTTTTTGGTACCAAGCAGGCTACATGAAGATAGCAAAAGTGCGAGAAAACCCGCACTTATAGCTGATAAACAGCGAGAGTTAGTTATCATTAAGGTTTATCAACCATGGTCAAGATAACGTTCAGCATCCAATGCTGCCATACAACCAGTTGCAGCTGAAGTTATCGCTTGTTTATAAATCATATCCTGTACGTCACCAGCAGCAAACACTCCTTCAACAGAAGTTGCAGTTGCAAAACTACCGCGCCCAGATTTAGTCACAATATAACCATGTTCTAACTCAAGCTTTCCTTCAAAAATATCAGTATTTGGTTTATGTCCAATCGCAATAAACACACCACTAAGCGCTAACTCTTCGCTCTTGCCATCATTAAACTTAAGTCGCATTCCTGTTACGCCTTTAGCATCACCTAAGACCTCATCAAGAACTGCGTTAGTTTTAAGCACGATTTTACCATCAGCAACCTTAGCCATTAGGCGGTCTATTAGAATTTTTTCAGATTTAAAAGTGTCACGACGATGTACCAAAGTTACTTTAGAACAAATATTAGCTAAATATAATGCTTCTTCAACTGCGGTATTACCACCACCAATAACAGCAACTTCTTGATTTTTATAGAAGAAACCATCACAAGTTGCACAACCAGAAACACCTTTACCCATAAATTTTTGCTCTGATTCCAACCCAAGATATTTAGCTGAAGCACCAGTTGCAACAATCAAAGCGTCACAACTATACTCACCCATATCACCAATTAATTTAAAAGGTTTAGTTGCTAATTCTACTGTATGAATTTGATCGAATAAAATTTCAGTACCAAATTTAGTTGCGTGATCTAAAAATCGTTGCATTAAATCAGGACCTTGCACTTCACCATGCAACTCTGCCGGCCAATTTTCAACTTCAGTAGTTGTCATTAGCTGACCACCCTGCTGCATACCAGTAATGATAACTGGTTTTAAATTAGCACGAGCTGCATAAATTGCTGCTGTATATCCTGCAGGACCTGAACCAAGAATGATTAATTGATGATGTTGAACGGTCATTTATTTTCTTCCTTTTCCGGTAATGTTACGTTAATTTCCAATAGCTCCAGATTATCACGTTTTTCCAAATGAACTTTAAGTGCATCCTGATCAATTTTAATGTATTTGGCAACTACTGCTACTAATTCTTTTTGCAAATCAGGCAACCACTCAGGCGCATGATTTATTTCACCACTAGAATTGAGCGTTGAACGCTCATGAGCTAGTATAATTTGCAAACGTTCTTTGGCTACTGATGCAGTGGATTTCTTTTTTCCAAAGAGAAGATCAAGTAATGACATGCTAGTTTCCTCCAAAGATGCGTTTCAACAATCCTTTTTTTTCAGCCGTAGTGTAACGCATCGGCTTATCCTCACCTAAAAATCTTGCAACCAAATCAAAATAAGCTTCAGAAACACTCGTTCCTCTTAAATTAATTGCTGGTGAACCTGTATTAGATGCTTGTAAAACATCCTTTGACTCTGGAACAACGCCTAAAACGGGAATTCTTAAGATATCCTGAATATCCGTCAATGACAACATATCACCATTCTCAACTCGTTCTGGGTTATAGCGCGTAATGATTAAATGTTCTTTTACTTTTTCACGTCCATCAACGGCACGTTTAGCCTTGGAAGATAGAATCCCCAAGATACGATCAGAATCACGAACCGAAGACACTTCAGGATTAGTTACAACCAATGCCTCATCAGCGAAGTATAACGCCATAAACGCGCCCATTTCAATCCCAGCAGGTGAATCACAGACAATAAAGTCAAAATCTTTTTTAAGCTCTTCTAGCACTTTTTCGACACCATCCTGAGTTAGCGCTTCCTTGTCTTTAGTTTGTGAAGCAGCCAATACATACAAGTTATCGCAGTTCTTATCTTTAATTAATGCTTGATGAAGCGTTGCTTCACCATTAATCACATTAACAAAATCATAAACAACCCGCCGTTCGCACCCCATAATTAAATCGAGATTTCGCAAACCAATATCAAAATCAATCACCACTGTTTTATGCCCTTTTAAAGCCAAACCAGTTGCAAAACTTGCGGAAGTAGTTGTTTTACCTACTCCACCCTTACCCGATGTGACAACAACAATTCTTGCCGCTTTAGCCATATTTGCTCCTACAGATTGCATTTTATGACGATTAGTATCGCCACGCATTTTTATACTCATTAAATTATCATAACTTCAAAAAATTTGTCTATATTCTCTACTATACCGCTAAAGGTATCACGTTCAATCGTTCTTTTTCATCCAGAAAAATCTGTACTGCTTTATTGTGTAAATTATCAGGCAGCTTGTCTTCTATTACTCGGTAAATTCCAGCAATCGAGATCATCTCCGCATTAAAACGTGCAATAAAAATTTTAGCTTTTTTATTCCCGCCATTACCAGCCAATACTCGCCCCCGGCAGTCGCCATACACATGAATATTGCCACTGGCAATGATTTCGGCATTATGTGAAACTAAAGTAGTAACAATTATGTCACCGTCATTTTCAATTCTGATACCACTACGGACCGGTTCTTCTATCAACAAAGTTTGATTTAATATCGGCTTAGACTGGAGTGTGGCGGGAAGATTTATTACTGCTCGCCCATCTATTTGATCAGCTAAAATAAATTGGTTAGCTACAATAAACTTAACCTCTAAAGCGAACTTAGCGGCTACGTCATCAATTTTCTTCAAATACGGAATGAACTGGCTCATATCAGGCTTTGCGCTACACTCAAGAACCAAATATTTACCAGTTGCATCAAATTCACGCAAAGTTGCAAGCTTACTGGCAATCTGTTCAAGTTCCGTGTTAGGAGCGACCCTCAAAATATAATAATCAAAATTCGCAGAGTTAAGTTTAATACTGTTGCTGGGCATCATACTTTTGGTGGCTTTACTTTATAAAAAAACGCTATTATTGCTATTATTTAATACGCGCAATTATAACACACTCCAGATAGTCTTTGAAAGAACTATAAATCCTTACTATAAGCATACGACTAACCATTAGTAAAATTTAATTTTCAGCAATCTCTTTCAAGCGTACCAATGCTTTGGGCCAAACTTCGTTCATATATTCTAGATAATTTTTCGGAATATCGACATCAATTGTCACAATGCTCGTCGTACCAATTGCTTCAAATGTATAATTTTCAATGCCAGAAGCCCATAGCTCAGCAGCTTCACCCGTAGTGATTTCTTGATCACCATCAAGAATCCCACGATGGCGAATAGAGACAAATTGATTAGGGATATTTTCGACAATTTCAGAAACCATTCCAGCACGTTTTCCGTCGTGCGCTGTACCGACAAAAAGAATTTTACTACCTTTGAGCCAGCTCCCTTCATAAGTGGAAGTTGGATTAAACACAGCAACCCACTTTTCGTAACTCTCCTTATTATCAAGCCCAAGCATTAGAATATAAACTCTTGTTAACGGAGCATTAATTTCAATTTTAAATTGTAGTTTTTGCATTAAAATCTTCTTTTATATAACCGTGTTAACTATGAACTACGAAAAATTAGCTTATTTCATTTAGGTTCATACCTAGATTTTGGCAATTTACGTTGCTAATCTAGGCATGAACCTAAAAATTATTTCTGCTCACTAAGTTTAGCATTATCTAAGTGACGAATAGCCTGACACTTAGCTACAAATTTTTTATTGGTAAAAAAGTAAAATGCATAGATAGAAACAGCAATATATAACGGATAAAATACTCCATAACTCAAATAATCATTACCACCGTAACTGATTGGACCAATAAGAATCAAAACAGTTATAGCCCATAAAAAGGCTAAAAATGGTACCGATAATTTTACTATATCCATAAAACTGTAACCATCATTGCCATGAGCATTAATTGATAAAAATACACCAATTAAAACGGTCATTGTTATCGTAAGATACTGCATATCTTTAGCACCGATAAAGATAAAGAATATAGCTTGAATTACAAATAGTGCACAACAAATAAGAAATGCAAATGGCAATTTATAACTTCGCACCGTTTCAGCGTGACTATGACGCAATGCTATCAGAGTTATCGGAACAACCATATACATTAGTATTATTAGCGCAGTAATAAAGTTAATTAACACTGCCCAACTGTGGAATAAAAATAAAAATATTAAAGCAACCCCAAAGTTAAAAATAATCGCACGTTTTTCAAAGTTATGTTTTTTATCCAACACAGCGAAAAATTGCGGCATTTGTCGTTCAGCAGCCATAGAAGAAAGTACTCGTGAACCACTACCAACAAACGTTACACCAGTTCCTGAAGGAGAAATACATGCATCAACATACAACACTACTGTCAGGAAGTTTAACCCAACTAAAGTTGCAAGTTGTGCAAATGGGGATGTAAAATCCAATTTTAACCATCCATGATTTGCCAGCTGCGCTGTATCCAAAGCACCAATAAATGAAGTTTGCAAAATTACATAAATTAAAAAACACAAGATAATAGAGATTACCATACCTAAAGGTAAATTGCGCCCAGGATTTCTTATCTCACTTGCAAATGATGCACAAAGTTGAAAACCATTAAACGAATATAGCATTCCGGTAGAGGTCATTGCAAGGATGATTGAATTATATCCATAGGGCATAAAACTGCCTTCGTAAGCAGTAAAGTTAGCCGGATGAAAAGATGCCCCCATAATAATAAGCGCAATTATCGCAGGTAGAAATACTTTAATTACAGCAATTGAATTATTAATTCGCGTAAAGAGCTTAATCCCAAATAAATTGGCCATCCAAAAAGCAACCAAAAATAAAACTGTAAAACCAATCCCCGCTGTAGTTAATGCACCATTACTGATTAATAGATGACTTAACCAAGGAGAGATATTTGCCAAATATTCGACGCTTGCCTGAGCTTCACCAGGGATACTACCTATTAACTCCAACCAGATAGCAAAAGCAAATATTGCGCCAAAATATTTATTATGTGATAGTGCCCCCATTCTTCCAATAATCCCACGAACAGGAAAGATGGAAACAATCTCGGAAATAACCAGCGACATTAAGATAAAAAATATCAATGTCAGAATCCAAGAGACGTAAACGGCAGCCCCTGCTACCTTAGCACCTAGGTAAGCGCTAAATAACCAACCACTACCAATAATTCCTGTTGTAGAAATCGCAATCACCGACAGAAGACCGATTTTATTTTTTACTGTAACACTTTCCATTCCATTTTCCCTTGTTATATTAATGGGTAATAATTATACTCAAACAGATTAAAACACGCACGCGTGGAAATACTGATAGACAACTGACGACAAAACATACTAATAGTAAGAGAAGAAGTAAGTCAATAACCCAGTATGATAAATCTGATTGAGTATAGATTAATTATCAGAGTATTATTGTACACTATTAATTTCTTGTTGCAGTGCATCAAAATAGCAAAAAGCAACACCTAATATGATATACTTCGGCTTTAATAAGTCTAATGGAGGCGGTAAATGATTGAAGTTGGTGTAGTTATGGGAAGTACCTCAGATTGGGATATAATGCAACACGCGGCTAAAATTTTACGTGATTTTGGTGTAAATTATGAAACTTTAGTAGTTTCTGCCCACCGTACACCTAATTTATTGTTTGAATATGCCGAAGCAGCTGAAACCCATGGTCTAAAAGTAATTATAGCTGGTGCGGGTGGTGCAGCCCATTTACCTGGGATGCTTGCTGCCAAAACTATTGTACCAATATTAGGTGTTCCAGTTCCATCCAAATATCTTAAAGGACAGGATTCACTCTACTCTATTGTGCAAATGCCTAAAGGGATTCCTGTTGGAACATTGGCAATTGGTGAAGCTGGTGCAGCAAACGCAGCTTTATTAGCTGTGCAGATTTTAGCGCTACATAATCCCAAGCTTGCTGAAAAACTACACAAATTCCGTGCCGAACAAACAGCTATGGTATTAAATATGAATTTACCGGAGCTAACTGATTAATGAAACAAGTAATGATATTACCTCCAGCAACTATTGGTATTTTAGGTGGTGGACAGCTAGGAATGTATTTAGCATTGACTGCAAAACAGTTTGGTTATAAAGTTGCAGTTTTAGAACCTGATCCACATTGCCCTGCCAAACGTGCAGCAGATATCCATATTTGTAAAAAATACGATGATCAGGAAGCATTAAAAGAGTTAGCACAGTATGCAGATGTAATAACAACTGAATTTGAAAATGTTCCGGCTAGCACCGTGGATTATTTAAACCAATTCAAACCAGTTTACCCCCAAGCAAGCAGCTTACTTATTGCCCAAAACCGTGGTAAAGAAAAAACTTTCTTTAGATCATGTGGGCTATCAACTGCTGATTTTGTTTTAATTTCGCAAATACAAGATTGCCGTAATATCAAAGCAGAAATGTTTCCAGCAATTTTAAAAACGACAACTATGGGTTACGACGGCAAAGGACAAGTTAAGTTAATGCGAGCATCTGAACTAGAGGATGCATACATTCAATTGGCACATCCTGAATGTATCCTAGAAAAAATGGTTTCATTACAACACGAGGTTTCGGTAATTGTTGCGCGTAACCAAACTGGAAGCAATACATTCCCAGTACTTGAGAATCATCACCGCAATGGAATATTGGAGATAAGTTATATTCCTGCTGCGATTGCACCAGAGCTTATCAGTCAGGCTGAGCAAGCCGCACACTTGATAGTTGAAAAACTAGACTATATTGGTTTACTGACAATTGAATTTTTTGTTACTTGTGATGGGCAATTATTAGTTAATGAAATTGCACCGCGTCCGCATAATTCTGGGCACATCACATTGGATAGTACAATCACATCACAATTTGAGCAACAACTACGCGCAGTTTGCGGCCTCAATCTTGGTAGCACCGCTTTAAAACAAAACGGTGCAATGCTTAACCTACTCGGCGACGTATGGCTAGATCCTAACTCAAATCCATTTGAAACAATGATTAACAATCATCCAAATGCAAAATTATATCTTTATGGTAAAACGCAAGCTAAATCCGGCAGGAAAATGGGACATCTAAATATCTGCGATAATTATAGGGAAGGCTTAGAAAAGCAAGTTGAGCAACTTAAAGAGCAGTTAAAGATTAGTGATTAGGTTATCGTAGATATTATGGCTAACTTAGCAAGTATAAGTTAGCCGCAAATTAATTTACTAAATCATCATTGATTGAAACCACTGGAAGCATAATATGCTGGCGGTAGTATTTTAGTTCTTCTATTGACTCATGAATATCTGCCAAGGCTTCATGTTTATTGTGTTTTTTAAATCCTTCCGCAACTTTGGGATACCAACGTCTGGCTAATTCTTTAATTGTACTAACATCTATATTGCGATAATGAAGATATTCTTCCAGTTCTGGCATATAGCGCACGATAAATTTACGATCTTGGTGAATTGTATTACCACACAATGGTGAACTGGCTTTATGAACATATTTCTTAATTAATTTTAGCAAATCTTTCTCTGCATCAGCTAAAGATACCCCATTAGTAGCTATACGCTCTAACAAACCAGACTTAGTGTGGGTATTTACATTCCACTTATCCATCTTTGCTAACTCTTCGGCAGGTTGAATAATCGCATAACTGGCAGACTCAGCCAAAACATTTAGTTCACTATCAGTAATAACTACAGCAACTTCTAAAACTACATTTTCTATCGGATTAAGTCCAGTCATTTCCATATCTAACCAAACTAGGTTATCATGATTTTTTGTTGATGCCATCAGTATCCATTCACGAAGCAATTAAAGGAGCGTATTATATCAGAAATTATAGCTTAATCATCACGTTATGAATAATTTCAGGATCGCCATGTAAATAAATTGCAGCATATCTTAATGCACCACGGAATTGTTTTACAGCAGCTAAAACCACCTCCCTGTCTGCTTGTAACTCACTCGATGCATACTCTAACAATGCGCCATTAAAATGCACCAGCTCTAACATAAAATCTTTGTCAGCTTTAACGGAATTACTAGCATACAACATAATACGTGGATTTATTTGGACTAGTTCAAAAAGAAACTTCTTATCTGCCTTTAAATTTTCTACTGCATACTCTAGTGCCCAAGGATATAACTTGGTTGCCGCTATAATAATTTCTTTGTCGCATCGAACTTGAGCAGAAGCGTACTTAAAAGCCTGCCCTGAATAATTTAGCGCCTCTAAAATAAACTCTTTATCATCTTTGATGCTCTCTGCGGCATATTCTAACGCCCAACGATGTTCTTTTATTGCAGCTAAAACTATTTCTCGATCGGCTTTCAACTCATTACTTACAAATGCAAGCGCTCGTCCAGCAAAGGTTACAACAGCTAAGACAAATTCACGATTAGATTTTAGATCTTTACTCGCAAACTCCATAATATAAGGATTTTCCCTAACTACTGGTAGCATAAAGTCTTTATCCGCACGTAATGCATCTTTAATAAACTGAGTAGCAGAACCACGTTGCTTGATTGCTTGAAGTACAAACTCACGATCCGCTTTAAACTCAGCCGCCGCATACTCTAAAGAACGAGGTTCATGTTTGATTGCCGCTAAAACTACTTCGCGGTCAGATTTTAGCTCATCGCTAGCAAAATAAAGCGAGTCAGCATATTTGCTAACCATTTCCAAAATAAATTCGCGATTATTTTTAAGCGCAGGACTAACAAAATTCCAGGCTAAAGGGTTTTGTCCAATTGCCGCAGCTACGACCTCATGGTCAGCTTTTAACTCATCGGCAGCATAATACAACGCCACTCCATTTTGTTTAACTGCTTCCAGCACAATATGTTTGTCAGCACAGAGTTCTTGACTTGCAAATTTCAAGGCACTACCATCAAGGGCGACCTCGGCTAGTATTTTAGCTCGGTTTAAAGATAAATCTTGCGTGTCATTATTCATTAAAGACCTTTTTAATACGTTGTTGCAGATTATGATTGACAATGACTAGTATAGCCTGCAGATTTTAGTTTAACATATGCCTGCATTACAGACTCAGGAATTTCCTGAGTAATTTGATAACCACGAGTCGGGTAATTAATTATACGTTCAGTATCACCAACCAATTCATCTATTAAATCGTGGATAGTGCGCCCAACGGCTAAATTTTCAAATTCGAAATTAGGTGCAGAAACTATAAGATTAATTTCACTCCAATGCACCATAAACGTGGCATATGCGCGGCGAGTAGTATTTGGTTTGGTTACTAGAATAATTTCATCAATTGCATTTAGCGATTCTGGCATCAACAACTCTTTGGTAAATTTTATATTCTCACCGATATTACTCGCGTTTTTCTCAAGTAAAATTGCAGAAGCTGGCACGCCTAGATGCATGGCTGACTTAGCAAATACTTCAGCCTCCGTTTCATTCCAGCGTCCAACCGTCCAATTGCCCGATTTACCGCTAAACACAATCCTGCTGGCATAGCCTTGCAAATATAATCTAGCGCAATATTCTGCAACCCGTAAATCATAGCTGCCTAAGCCAACTATTACTCGCTTATGACTATTGATTAAATCTGGTAATTGATCTAAGCGACAATGATAGTCCCATAAAATTTTGCCTAATTCTAAATCTATTTGGCTTACCATCAGATGCTATGAAACCATGATGCATCATCATTTAGGCTAAATGGAGTTTCCTGATAAACACAGTAATTTAACCAATTGGCAAATAATAAATTAGCATGTGAACGCCAGATTGAGCGTGGCGTGGCAGTTGGGTCATTATTGGGATAATAGTGACGCGGCACCTCAATATCTAATCCATTATTTATATCACGCAGATATTCCTCCTGCAACGTCAAAGGGTCATATTCTGAATGTCCGGTAATAAATATCTGGCGATAATCTTTAGTCGAAACTAGATAAACCCCTGATTCATTAGACTCTGCCAAAATCACTAATTCTGGATGTTTAGCAATATCTTCGCGTTTCGTTTCGGTATGGCGCGAATGTGGTACCCAAAATTCGTCATCAAAACCACGCAATAATTTAGCTGTTTTTTGATTAATCCAATGAGGAAAAATCCCAAACATTTTGCTTGGCAATGGATATTTAGGTACTCCATAATGATAGTATAACCCTGCCTGAGCGCCCCAACAAATGTGTAAGGTAGAGAATACATTATGTTTACTCCACTCCATAATCTGTGTTAACTCAGACCAATAATCTACCTCAGTAAACTCCATTTGCTCAATCGGAGCACCTGTTATAATCATTCCATCAAATTTAGCATGAGCAATTGAAGCAAAATCAGTATAAAAAGTCTCTAGGTGTTCGCTCGCCGTATTTTTTGATTCATGGCTACTAGTATGTAAAAATACCATCTCAATTTGTAATGGCGTATTACCTAGCAAACGTAAAATCTGCGTCTCAGTCACGATCTTGTTTGGCATAAGATTTAAAATCACAATCCGCAATGGACGTATATCCTGATGCGCTGCTCGTTCTTCAGTCATAACAAAGATATTCTCAGCATTAAGAATATCTGTTGCGGGTAAATTATTGGGTATTTTTACCGGCATAAAACTCTTCCTTTAACTATTGTATGCTTTTTCACCATGTTCAGACATATCCAAACCACCTAACTCATCTTCTTCTCGTACACGGATACCAATCGTTTTATTTAAAATAACCAAGATAATATACGTTGCAATAAAACTAAAGGCTGCAGATAAAATTGTTACAACACATTGTTTATACAAAAGATTCCAGTTTCCATACAATAATCCGCTTGGAATGGCTGAGTTTACATCATGTGAGGCAAAAATACCGACCATAATTCCACCTAAAAACCCTGGTACACCATGGCAGGTAAACACATCCAACGAGTCATCAACCTTGTGTTTAAGACGATTATAGTAAATAGTTAAAACATAAGAAAGAAGTGAAGCAATAATTCCGATTGCAATTGCTGAGCTAATACTTACATAACCAGCTGATGGCGTGATTGCAACCAAACCAATAATTAGTGAATTACAAATACCAGTTACCGTACGTGCTTTACCAAGAAATGAGTCACAAAGTACCCATGCGACCATTGCCGCGGATGTAGCAAATAATGTATTCGCAATGGCTTGAATCGTGATTGGTGAAATTTCCAACGCCGAACCAGCATTGAAACCAAACCAGCCAAACCACAACATTCCACAACCCAAGACCATTAAAGGTAAATTGTGTTTACCATCACCACGATCTCCTGATTTGCGAGGTTTAAGAACCATAGCAAGCGCCAAACCAGAGAACCCGGCACTAACGTGCACCACTACCCCACCAGCAAAGTCGAATGCACCGAAATTAAATGCCCAACCATGCGAATCCCAAACTGAATGAGCTAACGTACAATAAACCAATACTACCCATAGAACAATAAAAATCAAATAGGTTCTAAATTTTAGCCGTTCAACACCTGAACCAGAAATAATCGCTGGTGCAATACTGGCAAACATTGCTTGAAAACAAATAAATGATAATGTCAGAACTTTAGTACCGCTTACAACATCATTAATTTTAATTGGCAGCAAAAACGCCAGATCAAATGAGCCAAGAAATTTACCATTACCAGAAAAGACCAATGAATAACCAATTGCCCACCATACTATTGGAATAATCCCCAGTGTAATAATGCTCATTTTGATGGTATTTAGTGCATTGCGACCAGAAACTAAGCCAGTATAAAAAAAGGCCAAACCAAAATTCATCAGCAAAACAAGCGTTGCAGAGAGCGCTACCCAGAGCGAATTAGCAAAAACCGAGTAATCAACAGGCATTTTCTACTCCTTGTTTACGATTGTAAAAAAGCTTCTATTTCGCGCGCAGAACCCATTCCGTCGGCAATTGCATGGACAACCAAGCTCGCGCCACGGACAATATCACCACCTGCAAAAACTTTTGGATTTGTACTTTGCTGGCGATTACCAGAGACTTTTATTCGTCCTTGGGTGTCAACTGCAACCTGGCTTGGTGTTAACCATGGTAATTCTTCGGGTTTAAAACCAAACGCTGTGATTACCAGATCCGCTTTAATTTCAAACTCTGAACCATTAACTGGTACTAAAACTTTACGCCCACCAGCATCTGCTTCGAGACGGGTTTTAACAAATTTTACTCCACACACATGACCATCTTTTTCAAGTAGCCCAACTGGCTGAGCATAAAAAACAAAATCACAGCCTTCTTCAGAAGCATTGGCATATTCACGGCGTGAACCTGGCATGTCTTCACTACCACGGCGATAAGCAGCACTAACTTTAGCGGCACCGAGGCGAATTGAAGTACGAATACAATCCATGGCAGTATCACCACCACCCAGAACTAAAACTTGTTTATTCTGTACTTGCGTACGTAGTGTTACTTCCACATCATTAATCAAATCTTGATTAACCGAGGTTAAATAGTCTAACGATTCAACAATACCAGCCAAACCTTCGTTAAACGAACTTTCTTTTACCGCCTGATAAGTTCCATTACCTACAAATACCGCATCAAAATCGGCAATAATTTGTTCAAAGGCAATATCTTTACCAATTTCAGTATTTAATTTAAACTCAATTCCTGCTTGTTGAAATAATTCAAAACGGCGCTGAATAATATCTTTCTCAAGCTTAAATGCTGGAATCCCAAAAGTTAACAGCCCGCCGATTGCAGATTGGCGCTCAAACACCGTTACTTGAAATCCTTTGCGATTGAGAATATCGGCACATGCTAGCCCCGCTGGACCAGAACCAATTACCGCTACTTTTTTATCCAGACGTTTAATTGGTGTATAATTTGGCTGCCAGCCTTGTTTAAAGGCTTCATCGGTAATATATTTTTCAACATTACCAATCGAAACAGCACCAAAGCCATCATCAAGAGTACAACTACCTTCACACAGGCGCTCTTGCGGACAAACCCGACCACAAATTTCTGGAAAGCTATTAGTTTGATGGGAAAGTTCTGCCGCTTCAATTATGCGTCCCTCATAAGCTAATTTTAGCCATTGAGGAATATAATTATGCACTGGGCATTTCCATTGACAATATGGATTACCACACTCTAAGCAGCGCTCTGCTTGTTGTTTAACTTCTTGAGGCTCTTGTTTGGAATAAATCTCTTTAAATTCATTCTTACGTTCTTGCAAGCTAATTTTAGGTGCATCAATCCGAGAGAGTTCAATAAATCTATTTACATTTTTTTTCATTAATGCCACCTACTATTTATAAAGATAATTCAATAAATTTGCCATACTAATCCCTTTGGGTTTAATCAAAACCAAATCGCGGGCATTACTGTCAAAATCAGCTAAAAACTGTGCTGCTTTTGATGAATGAGTTTCACGATAATGCTTCTGGATTAGCTCCTGAATATAATCGGCATGCGCTTGATACGTATCACCAGTTTCATCAAGATAAATTGCCTCGACAAAATCATGATTCAGATTTTCACGTACTCGTGATTTAGCATCCCAGACATAACACAATCCACCAGTCATTCCAGCGCCAAAGTTTTGATCAATGTCGCCTAAAACCGCTACCACGCCACCAGTCATATATTCGCAGCCATTACTAGCCAAGCCTTCAACTACCGCAACCACCCCAGAGTTACGCGCAGCAAAACGATCGCCAGCACCACCGTTAGCAAATACTTGTCCACTAGTTGCACCATATAAACAGGTATTTCCCATTACAGTTACAACACCGCTAATATTAAGGTTATTATGCTTAATTACAATCTTACCACCAGCAAGACCTTTGGCTACGTAATCATTAGCTTCACCATGCAGGTATAACTCCATTCCGTGAGTCGCCCAAACGCCAAAAGACTGTCCGGCAGTTCCTTCAAAATGAAGCGTAATCGGATTTTCTAAGCCTTTACCACCGTAAGTTTTGGCAATTTCACCAGCTAAGGTAGCGCCAACTGAACGATCAGTATTGTAAATGCTATAGCTTTTATTTAACTCTTCCAAATTATATACAGCTTCCAGACAATCAGCATGAATCCGTTGATTCATTACACCACGATCGTGTCCAATATTAGCCTCACTATAATATAGTGGATAATTGGAAGTTGTACCCGCAATTTCCAAAACTTCAGAAAGGTCAATATTTTTGCTGCTAATGCTATCGAGTTGCTCAAGTAAATCCGTGCGTCCAATCAGATCAACTAATTGCGAAACACCAAGCTTAATCAGCCATTGTTGAACTTCATGTGCTACACCGCGGAAATAATTGATTACCATCTCTGGTAAACCTTTGAAATGCTTCTGACGTAATTGTTCATTTTGCGTAGCTAAACCAGTAGCACAATTATTCAAATGACAAATCCGCAAATATTTACAACCTAAGGCTACCATTGGCGCAGTTCCAAAACCGAAAGTTTCCGCACCCAAAATTGCTGCTTTAATCACGTCCAGACCAGTTTTAAGTCCACCATCTACTTGCAAGCGAATTTTATGGCGTAGATTATTTTGCACCAACGCTGCATGAGTTTCGGCAATACCAAGTTCCCACGGACTTCCAACATTTTTAACTGAAGTAATTGGTGCTGCACCAGTTCCACCATCATAACCCGAAATAGTGATTAAATCCGCTTGGGCTTTAGCTACTCCGCAAGCAATTACCCCAATTCCAGGTTCTGAGACTAATTTCACAGAAATTTGTGCTCCAGGATTGAGCTGTTTTAAATCAAAAATCAGCTGTGCCAAATCCTCAATCGAGTAAACATCATGATGTGGCGGAGGTGAAATCAGCGTAACACCTGGTGTCGCATGGCGTAAGTGCGCAATTTCGACACTAACTTTTTCACCCGGCAATTGACCACCCTCACCTGGTTTCGCACCCTGAGCAATCTTAATCTGAATAATTTCAGCACTCATCAAGTAGCTTGGAGTAACCCCAAAACGTCCTGATGCAATTTGTTTAATCTTTGAATTGCGATTAGTACCGTAACGTTTAGGATCTTCACCACCCTCACCTGAGTTAGAGCGTCCACCAATAGTATTCATGGCAATAGCCAATGCTTCATGCGCTTCCGCACTTAGTGCACCAATTGACATTGCAGCACTGTCAAAACGGCGGCAAATTTCTTCAATTTCATCGACTCTAACATAAGATTTTGAGTTAGATGCTTCAGGTACTTTAATCGTAAATAAATCACGTAAACAAGTTGGTGCTCGTTGATTTACCTCATTGGCAAAGGCATAATAATCTTCCAGTTCACCGCTACGCACCGCTTTTTGTAATTTACCCACTACATCCGGATTAAACGCGTGATACTCGCCTTGATAGGAGTATTTAATACTTCCGCCTTGATCAACCAAAGTAGCAGCATCCCAGGCTTTAGCTGCCGTTTGTTCCAACTGTGACTGGATTGTGGCAAAACCAGCCCCTTTAATCCGCGATACTGCACTGCCAAAGCATAAATCACTCACACTATTATCAATTCCTAAGGCTTCAAATAATTGTGATCCACGATAAGAAGCAACGGTTGAAATCCCCATCTTAGACATAATTTTGAGGATACCTTTATTAATCGCACCCAAATAATTTTTGTTTAAGCTAGCTAAGTCTTTACCGCTATAGCCACCAGCAGCAATTTCTTCAATCATTTTATAGCTTAGATACGGGTAAATTGCCGTTGCACCAAATCCAAGTAAGACACAGAAATGATGCGGATCACGAGCGGTTGCCGTTTCAACAACAATATCAGTATTAAAGCGTAAGCCACGTGTTACTAGGTGATTATGAATCGCACCTAATGCCATAACAGCAGGAATTACCAATTTATCCGCAGCAATCTCTCGATCAGATAAAATTAACAAGGTCGTACCTGATGCAACTAATTGTTCGGCTTTAGCTACTAAATTATTTACCGCTTGTTCCAAATTATGTTTAGCTGCATCAAAACTAAGCTCCAGAGTTGCACTTACTTTCCAAGCTGCATCATGATTTAAAATTACAGCATAAACTTCTGGTGACAATACAGGTGAAGTTAATTTATAACCATGCAATGAACGCGTAGTTACTAAATCCAGTTTATCGCCCAAATAACTATCTAGAGTCATCACATATTTTTCGCGAATTGAATCAATTGCCGGATTAGTCACCTGAGCAAAACTTTGGCGGAAATAATCAGTCAATGGACGAATTTTTTGACTCAAAACTGCAATTGCAGCATCATCACCCATCGACATAGTTGGTTCCATACCATCAATTGCCGAAACTTTAATTACACTCTCAATCTCTTCTTGCGTAACTAAGAATAATTTTTTATAGGTGTTTAAATTATGCTTTAATTCAGGGACAGTAGCACCATCAGCGCTAACTGGTGGAGTAATATAGTTATTTTGCTCACTTTGACTTAAATCAAACTGACGATAAATTGCCCGATCAAACAAGACCATTTTAGCCTGAGTATCAATTAAAATCATTTCCCCAGCACCAAGACGATTTTTCACAATAAAATCTTCGGCATCATAGTCTAAAATCCCAGTTTCCGAGGCAATAATTACCGTTCCATCCTGAGTAATTGAATAACGCAACGGACGTAAACCATTACGATCCAAACAGCACATCACCTGACGACCATTAGAAAAAACAATCCCTGCTGGACCATCCCACGGCTCATAGCCAATACCAACGGTTTCATACCACTTTTGTAACTCAGCGCTTAGTTTATTATTCCCTTCCCAATATGGAGGAATCAAAGCACGAAGAGCTTGTTTAAAATCAGCTCCAGCCATTAAAAGCATTTCCATCATATTATCTAAGCTAAACGAATCCGAACCTGATTCACTCACCATCGTTGCCAGATGGTTAATTTTATCTTGAATATTTTGTGGCAATAAACTTAGTCCACGTGACTTCGCCCACAAACGATTAGCTGAGACAGTATTAATTTCACCATTATGCGCTACATAACGAAACGGCTGTGCTAAACGCCAGCTAGGCTGGGTATTGGTTGAGAAGCGTTGATGAAATACACAAATACTGGTTTTAACTAACGGATCAGCTAAATCCAGATAAAATTCTTTTAAAATCCGTGGTAAACACAATGCCTTATAAATAATTGTCTGACTGGATAAACTACAGATAAAGAAATCTTGGTTATCTTTAAAACGGTATTCAATATTTTTACGTAAAGCAAAAAGTCTTAATTCAAACTCTTGCTCACTAAGATCCTCTGGTGAGTTGATAAATAGCTGTTCAATTAATGGAAGACTATTTTTGGCAATTCTTCCCAGCACAGATACATTAATTGGTACTCGGCGAAAATGGATATCATTTAAGCCAATTTTATTACATTCTTCCGTGATAATTGTTTTTTGTTCAGCAATACTAATTTGTTCCAGCGAGAAAAATATATTTCCTGCCGCATAATTAGTTGCTAAAGTAAATTCACCATCTTCTTCCATAATACTACGAAAAAATTCATCAGGAATCTGAATTGAAACCCCGCAACCGTCTCCAGTACGCCCATCTGATTGGATCGCACCACGGTGAGATAGTTTAATCAGCGCTGCAATCCCTTTAATCAATATATCGTGCAATGGGTTGCCATATTTATTAACAATGACTCCCACGCCGCAATTATCACGCTCTGTAAATTGAAATAACCCCATCGTACCCACCTAAAAGATATTATTTTATTTATTTTGTAGTAAATGCCTGCTCTAAATCAGCGATCAAATCACGAACATCTTCAATCCCTATTGACAAGCGCAATAAATCCGGAGCAACCCCAGCAGAAATTTGTTGCTCATTGCTTAGCTGGGCATGAGTAGTGCTTGCCGGATGAATCACCAATGATTTAGCATCAGCCACATTTGCTAATAAAGAAAAGATCTTTAAATCGCCAACAAATTTTTTAGCTGCTGCTGCGCCACCTTTGATACCAAAGGTAAAAATTGATCCTGCACCCAGCGGAAGATATTTTTGTGCTAAAGCATGATATTTGTTATCAGTTAATCCTGGATAATTTACCCAGCTAACTTGAGGATGATTTTGTAAATACGCTGCAACTTTTTGTGCATTCTGAACATGGCGTTCAACTCGTAGCGATAATGTTTCGAGGCCTTGTAACAACATAAAGGCGTTAAATGGGCTCAAACAAGCACCAGTATCACGCAAAAGCTGTACCCGTGCTTTTAAGATATATGCAAGATTACCAAAACTTTCGCTATAGATTAAACCATTATAGCTTTTATCAGGACTAGTAAAATCAGGAAAGCGACCGCTTGCAGCCCAGTCAAAATTACCACCATCAACAATCAAACCACCAATGGTAGTTCCATGTCCACCGATAAATTTAGTTGCAGAGTGAACTACGATATTTGCACCTAATTCAAGCGGTTTGCATAAATATGGCGTAGCAAAGGTGTTATCAACTATTAATGGAATTTTATGTTCTTTGGCAATTGCCGCTACTGCTGCAATATCAATGATATTGGCACTTGGATTACCAATTGTTTCGATAAAAATCGCTTTGGTTTTGTCTGTGATAGCCCGCGCAAAGTTTTGAGCGTCATCAGGATCAACAAAACGAGTAGTAATGCCGTACTTCGGCAAGGTATTTGCAAATAAATTATAAGTTCCACCGTACAAGCTACTGGCAGAAACAATTTCATCACCATTACTCGCAATATTCATGATTGCATAAGTGATTGCTGCTGAGCCAGAAGCAACCGCTAGTGCTGCTACACCACCTTCTAATGCTGCAATTCGTTTCTCTAATACATCACAAGTAGGATTCATAATCCGGCTATAAATATTGCCAAATTCTTTCAGCGCAAATAAATTTGCCGCATGATCAGTATCTTTAAAGTTATAAGCTGTTGTCTGATAGATTGGTACAGCACGTGAACCAGTAGTTGGATCTGGCTCTTGACCAGCATGAATTTGCAAAGTATCGAAATGTAGTTTATTTTCCATTATTACCCACCCTAAAATAATAGATTATTTAACCATAGTTGTAGCGAATTTTAGATTATAGCATAGCCGCAAAGGTTGATTTAAATTATATTGCAGCGCAATATAATTTTTATGAGTTTATTGCTATAATTACGTTCTGATTTCAAATCACACAGTAGTGCAATGCAACATAAAATAACGACAAGAACACTCTGACTAAACTAACTTTATTGCTAAAACTAAATTAAAAGGAATACCCTTATGCTAACACAAACTATTACAGTAGTAAACCCAACTGGAATTCATGCACGCCCTGCTGCACTACTTGTTAACCAAGCTAAAAAATTCACATCAGAAATTACCATTAGCAAAGATGATAAAACCGTGCCAATGAAATCAGTAATTAATTTACTTGGGATGGGCTTAGAATGTAATGATACCGTTACTATTACTGCAAATGGCGCCGATGAACAAGAGGCGATTCAAAGCCTAAAAGATTTGTTCCAATCGTTTGCCGCGCACGACTAAACTTAATCTAATTTAAGGATTGCCTAATGCAGTACTCAAAAACACAAGAATTTATGGCAGAAATGATCGGAACTATGTTTATCCTTCTCTTTGGGAATGGCGTAAATGCAATGTTTACCCTATTTAACCTAGGCGGATATACTAATATCACATTTGGCTGGGGACTCGGTGTTTTTCTGGGAATTTTAGTGAGTAACCGTATTACTGGTGCTCACCTTAACCCAGCCGTAACGCTTGCTTTGGTTGTCACCAAACGCTTTCCATTGCATAAAGCTCCGCTATTTATTTGTGCACAAATGCTTGGTGGTTTTTTGGGTGCCGCAACAGTCTATTTATTTTATCAGGCAAAATTTCAGCAGTTTGACCCCAATCTAGAACACACAGCAGGAATTTTCTCAACCTTTCCAGCTATTACTACTAGCTTTATGCCAGGATTTATGGCTGAAATTATTGCTACTGCAATTTTAATGTTTGCTATTTTGGCAATTGTTGAAAATTTTGTCAATGATAAAGCCGGATTTTTAGCACCATTTGCCGTATCGGCATTGATTGTTGGAATAGGGATGTCATTCGGTGCGATGCATGGCTATGCAATGAACCCAGCACGTGATTTTAGTCCACGCTTATTTACTGCATTAATCGGATTTAAGAATAATGGTTTGACTGATGGATCATTTATCTGGGCTGCTCCAGTTTTTGGTTCATTAATTGGTGCGCCATTAGGAGCCATATTGTTTGACTTAACTTTAGCCAAAAGGAAATAATTGATGAAAAAATATATTTTAGCCTTGGATCAGGGAACTACCAGCTCACGTGCAATCTTATTTGATCGCGATGGGAATATCTGTAGTAGTAAACAGTTAGAATTTACGCAAATTTTTCCTGAGCCTGGTTTAGTTGAGCATGATCCAATGGAAATTTGGCTAACTCAGTTAACTACCGCTAAATTAGCGATGTCAGCAATTGGTGCGCAATCCGAAGATATTGCAGCAATTGGAATAACCAATCAGCGTGAAACTACCATCGTCTGGGATAAAGAAACCGGCATTCCAATCTACAATGCGATAGTTTGGCAAGATCGCCGAACCTCAGACATGATTGATCAGTTAAAATCTCAGGGATATGCCGACTTATTTAAAGAAAAAACTGGTTTAGTACTGGATGCCTATTTCTCAGGGACTAAGTTAAAATGGATTTTGGATAATGTTAAAGATGCCCGTAAATTAGCCGCAGAAGATAAACTAGCTTTTGGTACAGTTGATAGCTGGATTACGTGGAACTTAACTAATCGTCGTGAGCACGTAACCGATGAATCGAATGCTTCACGAACTTTATTATTTAACATTCATACTGGACAATGGGATAAAACTTTATTGGAAATTCTGGATATTCCTGAAAATATTCTGCCACGAATTGTACCTTCATCAGGAATTATCGGCGAAGCTAGCTCTGGCTTATTTAATCATCGGATTCCAATTGCTGGGATAGCAGGAGATCAACAAGCGGCAACCTTTGGTAATTTATGCATAAAACCTGGGATGGTTAAAAATACTTATGGTACTGGCTGTTTCTTGTTAAAAAATACTGGAGAACAGGCATTAGTTTCTAAAAGTAATTTATTAACTACCACTGGTTGGCAAATTGATGGTAAACGCAATTACTGCCTTGAAGGTTCAGTATTTATTGCAGGTGCGGCAGTACAATGGATTCGTGATGAAATGAAATTTATTGATGAAGCCTCTGAAGTAGAAACTCTGGCTAATCAGGTCAGTGATAATGGTGGTGTGTATATGGTTCCCGCCTTTGCTGGTCTCGGTGCTCCACATTGGGATCAATATGCCCGTGGTTTGATTATTGGGATTACCCGCGGTACTACCCAAGCACATATGGCACGAGCAGCATTAGAGTCAATCGCCTTTCAGGTATCCGATGTAGTACGGGCAATGAAAGCTGACTCTGGTTTAGGCTTAACTGCGCTGCGGGTTGATGGTGGTGCGTGTAAAAATAACTTCCTAATGCAATTTCAGGCTGACATCTTAGATTGTGTGGTTGAACGCCCTACTTGTCTTGAATTAACCGCACTTGGTGCTGCTTATTTGGCTGGAATAGCGGTTGGTTTCTGGCAGTCCACTGATGAACTAGAGCAAGTTTGGAAAGTAGACCGTGTATTTGAGCCGAAAATGACGATCGCTACCCGTGAACATTTACTAGAGCATTGGCATAAAGCGGTTACCCGCTCGCAAGGTTGGGCTAAGGATTAAGATGACAGATTTTGAGATTATAATTATTGGTGGTGGTGCAACTGGTCTTGGTTGCGCGGTTGAAGCTGCTAGCCGTGGCTACAAAACATTGCTCTTAGAAGCAGCAGATTACGGTAAAGGAACATCCTCCAAATCCACCAAGCTAGTTCATGGTGGAATTCGTTATTTGGCGAACTTTGATTTTGCTTTAGTTAAAGAAGGTCTGGAAGAGCGTTATTATTTTTTAAAAAACGCTCCGCACTTGGCAAGCCAGCAAAGTTATTTGATTCCTCTGCAAGGTATTGCGGAGAAAATTAAATATTGGTTAGGGATTAAAATTTATGATCAGCTGGCTGGCAGTAAAAAGCTTGCCAGTAGTCGTTTTTTATCTAAAGCACAAACATTGCATGAAGCCAAAGATTTAAATGCCGCTAAAATTGATGGTGGCGCAATTTATTATGATGGACAATTTGATGATAGTCGGATGTTAGTGAGTTTACTGAAGACTTTTGAACAACTGGGTGGAACAGCATTAAATTATCATAAAGTCGAAGAATTTATTTGTAATGGTAGCAAAATAAGTGGTGTAAATGTTAGTAACCAGCTAACTGGTGAAAAATTAAATTTTACGGCTAAATTTGTTATCAATGCCACCGGAACACTTAGTGATAAATTACTCGACCTAGCAGAACCACAACTCAAACATAACACTGTCGCAGCCGCTCAAGGTACGCATTTAGTTTTTGATAAAGAAATCTTTGATTCTGAACATGCGATTTTGGTTCCACAAACCAGCGATGGTCGGGTATTATTTATTTTGCCGTGGCATGATAAAATTGTAGTCGGTACAACTGATGTCAAAGTTGCCGAAGCCAGTCTAGAACCTAAAGCACAAGCTGAAGAAATTGATTTTATTCTGGCAACGCTTAATCAATACAGCGCAAAAACGGTAACTAAATCTGATATTAAAGCGGTATTTTGTGGGCAACGCCCGTTAGTTCGACCGCAAAATCAAACCAATACTGCCAAAATCTCACGCAAGCATGAACTAATGCTAAGTAACAATGGCTTAGTTACTATTGTTGGTGGTAAGTGGACGATTTATCGACGCATGGGACAAGATACGCTGGATTTCATTGAGAAACAGTTCAATCTACCAACAACTAAATCAGTTAGTAATGATTTGAAATTGTTTGGTTACACGCAGGATAAACTAAGTTATCCATTGTCGGCTTATGGAGCACAATCAAGCCAAGTTAAGCAAATCCAAGAGGAATTAAATAACTTTACCCTTATCCATCCAGATTTACCGTATTTACAAGCTGAGGTAATTTATCAGGTGCGTTATGAACAGGTCAAAACAATCGAAGATGTACTAGCGCGCCGCACTCGTGCATTATTCCTCAATAGCCAAGCTGCAATTGAGGCAGCACCAATAGTTGCTAAATTAATGGCGCAAGAACTTGCTTATGACGAACAGTGGCAAGAGGTACAGATTATTGAGTTTAAACGTGTTGCTGCAAATTTTTGTCTCTCGTAAGAAATCATTGTTTAAATAATATATCACCATTTGGCAGTTGGCTTTCATAAGAGCTAATTATCTTAGGTTGTGAATTATCATTGTTATCACTAAAATTAGTATTGCTCTGGGTGATAGGTATAACCGGAGCAATAGGCATCATCAAACCAGGACCCTCATCATATATGTTACCATAGCCACCATATCCAAAAGGTTCGCCATACATATCCATACCATCAAAATACTCTTCTTCCTCAGCAATTTCCTCTTGTTTCTGATCATACGCAGCAGAAATTGCCTGCTGCCCTTGTATAACCTTAGACGCTGGAAATGCCTTGGGCTGATACGATTCCGCATCGGGAGATTTATCATTCATCTCACCCAAGAGTATAATTGGTTGACTACTATTATTTGCTTGAGGATTTGCGGCGGCAAAGGCCTGTGCAACTAAGAATATCAATGCACTAGAAAATAAAAACTGTTTCACATTACGCTCCATCTAATTTGCAAACCTATTTTAGCAAAACTTTGTCCATTATAGCTCAATACTATACATTCCACGTTTTAATTTACACCCATAACGCGAAAGTATGATTATAAACCAAAACGACCTTTTCACAACTACATTAATTTCCCACTAACTAGCATAGGAAATTGTCCCATATACAATAGAGAAAGAGATTTACTATAATCGCCCCTGTTTAAAATGTTAAATTGATACTCAAGAATTGTGAGTGACTTTTATTAATGGCGAATAAATTGTGAATATTAAATTCCTTACACCAAGTTTATGTTTTTTAGCCTCTATTGGACTAAATGCATGTAATACAACAAATGAACAACGTTATGAAGGCTATATTGATGCAAATCTAACTTATCTTTCAAGCGACTATCCAGGACGACTTAGTCACCTTAGTGTAAATCGTGGTAGTGAAGTTCAACTTGCTCAGCGACTATTTACTTTAGAGCAAAGTAAAGAACAATATGAAATCAACAATAGCCTCCAATCAACCAACACATTGCAAGCACAATTACGTGAATTACAAAACCAGCTAAAGTATGCAAAAACAACCCTCGAGCGCTACTTAGCTTTAAATAAAGAAGGATTTGCTACTAATGACATGGTAGATGAGAAGCAAAAAAATCTAGCCGTAATTATGGAAAAAATTAATGCCATTCAAAGCGAAATTAAAGCACAAAAAATAGTTACGCAGCAAAAAGAATGGCAACACTCGCGCAAAGAGAACACCGCACCAGAATCAGGAATAATTTTCGATACATATTACAATAATGGTGAATATGTGGAAGCTGGCAAACCAGTTTTATCGCTGATTACCCAAAGCAATATTAAAATAATTTTTTATGCGCCATCTAGCGAATTAAATCAGTTACATCTAAATCAAAGTATCGAGTTTAAACCCGATGGTTTTCAATATTTTTTTCAGGGCAAAATAAGCTATATTGCCGCCAAGGCAGAATATACCCTACCTCAGGTTTATACGCCCACCCAACGTAATAAATTAGTCTATCGAATTGAAGCAACTCTTATTCAAGATGACTTAAACAAATTACACCTTGGACAACCAGTTAGTATTAAGGTAAATGGTAATGTCTGAGCTAATTAGATGGCTTTTGCAATTATGGTTTTTAGTTAGTCGAGAAATTAGCGGACTATATAAAAATAAAACTGCCCTCGCGATGGTTATCCTACTGCCATTTATCCAAGCATTATTATTCAGCTACGCAATCAATAAAGACCCGAAAAATTTACCGACGGCATTGGTAACCTATGACAACAGTCCTTTCGTAAGAAGCATGGTTTCAGGATTGGTAAACTCTGAATATTTTAACTTAATCGTAACCAAAGATGAGAATGAAGCACAAAGAATGATAACTATGGGCAAAATAAATGGCATTATTACAATTCCTGCCGCTTTTTCCCGGGATTTCATTCGTGGAGATCACCCGCAGATTTTATTGGAATACGATGCAACTGATTCTGGGACAAATAATATTGTCAATAATTTTAGCGAAGTAATCAAACAAAAAACCAGTGAATATCTTCAATACGGTTTAAATAAACCGCCCGCAACGGTCAATAAATCAATATCAAACGTGGACATCGTTGCTCATCGCAGCTTTAATGAGGAAAATCAAAGTATTTACAATACATTACCAGGATTAATGGGAACATTGTTAACTATGGTTATGCTACTGGGATCGGTAACACTTATTACGCAATCCAAAGAAAATGGTTCGTTCTACGAACTGAATAAAAAAGGTTACTCTGCAACAAGCATCGTTTGTGGTAAAGCTATTCCATTATTATTGGTAGGCAGTTTTCATTTAGGTGTAATTTTGACAATTGGTAAACTGTGTTTTGGAATATATACGCTAAAAAATCCAGGATTATTATTTTTAGCAACACAGTTATTTATGTGGGCAACTATTACCTTTGGGATTGTGATATCAAGCATTGCGAAATCAAGTGCACAAGCATTGCAATTTGGAATTTTTTTCCAGATGTTATCAATGTATTTATCTGGAGGATTATATTCATATTACGCTCAACCTCTGGTTTTAAGATTACTCGGCGGTATACTGCCCCTTACCCACTATTTATTAATTAGCCGTGGACTGATGCTTAAAAATATAACTGTGGATCTGCTGCTACCTAATCTAATTCCGATAATAATCTTTGCAAGCATAACGACACTTATCGCTATTTATTCTACCAAGCGTAATTTAAAAAATCATATCAGAAGTGAGTAAAATGAATTTGTTCAAACTAAAATATGTGTTTCTTTGTATCACTGCAGTTAATTCTTTTGCTTTGGATTTAAGTGAAGCCTACCAACACGCAATAACTTTTAATGCAGAATATCTCCAGGCTAAAGAACTTACGCTGGGCAAACAAGAAGAATCCGTAATCGCAAAATCGGCGCTTTTACCGCAAATAAGCCTGACTAGCTCCATTAGTCAAAACTATATTGACCAGCCTCAGTTTAATGCCTGGTATTACCAGCCTACCTATGGGCTACAGCTCCAGCAAACAATTCTTGATTTTAAAAAGATGTCAACATATACCAAACAGAAATACCAAGTGGTAATGGCAGAGCTCCAGCTAGAAAATGCCAAGCAACAATTAATGATAAAAGTAGTCGGCGCTTATCTGGATGTGTTGTATGCAATAGATGTCTTAGAGACCACTAAAATAACAAAAAACACCTTGAATACCCAATATCAGGCAGCGCTTAAATCTTTTGAGCAAGGTGTTGTGACCCGAACAGATATTGCTGATGCCAAAGCTGCATTGGATAATGTAATATCTGAAGAAATTGCAGCATCCACCACGTTGATTAGCCGTAAGAACGCATTTTTTAAAATTACAGGTTGTAGAGCAGATAATATCAACAAATTAGATCAATACTCATCATTTAAATTTGAATCAGCAGTAGGTGTAAAAGAGTTTTTAAATGAAGCTAAGCTTAATAATCTTAATCTGAATATTGCCAATAAACAAATTGAAGTAGCGCTTGAAGAAATAAAAATCGCAAAATCAGGACATCTGCCAAGCCTGAACTTAAAGGCAGGCTACCAATATCAAGATAGTGCTGGAATCGTGGCAACTAATGCCAGTTCACAGCAACTTCAGCAAGCAACGACCACACCTGGCAGCCCACTTTCTTCTTATGGTGTTGCAAATGTCGGGATACAATTAAACGTACCGTTATATAGCGGTGGCGGCGTTAGTGCTCAAGTGCGACAAGCTCAGGATTATTACAAAGCAAGCAAATTTCAACAAGTTGATGTCGAGCGCCAGATTGAGCAAGATGTAGAAGATAATTACTGGCAATTATACAATGGCGCAAGTTTAATTTATTCACAAAAAGTTGCGCTTGATTCGGCAGATCTCAAATTAAAATCTGATACTAAAGCTTATCAAATTGGACTTAGAAATAGCGTTGATCTGGTAAATGCACAAATGAATAGGTATAAGACCAGCCAGAGCTACTATAAAGCACATTATGAATTTTTGCAAGCTAAAATCAGATTAGCATATCTGACTGGTAAACTAGATGAAAACTACATCAGGATAATTAATGGTTACTTTACAGAAAGTTAAACCCACACAAATAACTACCCCTATTAATTATAGACCTATTTTAATTTGTAGAAACCTAATTACCCCTATAGTAAAATCATGTGGTACTAATTAAAACCCATTGGTTAAGTTAAAGAATTTCACTATAAAGATTAGGAGTCACATATGAACTATGAATTATTATTTAATATTATCCCCAAATATGCTGAAGATATTTCTCATAACCTGAAAGCTTTGGTTGAAAATCATGACCCACTTAGTGATAGTCAATTTGCTGGTAGTATATTAGTCGCGGCAATTGCCAGCAAGAATGAGAGATTAACAGCACAGATACAAACATTGCTTGCCCCATTTTTAACCAGAACAGAATTAAATAGTGCCTATGCGGCAAGTTCTTTAATGGCAATGACAAATATCTATTATCGATTTGTGGACTTAGTTAGTGATAAGAGCTACCTAACAATGCCCACTGGGTTACGCATGAATATCTTAAAAAGTCACGGTGGAAATAATCTTGATTTTGAAATGTGGGCTCTGGTTGTCTCTGTCATTAACGGATGCCATCGTTGCACTGAAGCGCATGAAAATGCTTTGATAAAAGAATATGGGATAACAAAAAAAACCATTCAACTTTTGGCAAAAATTGCAGCACTGATTCACAGCCTAGCGACCATTCAAAACATAGAGCAATTAAATAATAACTCAGAGCATCTATCATGAAAAGATTGATAACTATCCGTAATGTACTCTATTTTATATTGTTAATAGCATTTAATAACGCATTTGCGAACAATTACTTACCAGCGTGGGAAGCATTCAAATTAAAGTTTGAATACTATGACAAACAACATGTTGCTGCTATTTTTAATATTGCACCTGAGTATCATATTTACCAAGATAAAATCACAATTACGGCTGATCCAGATAGTTCTGTAAAGCTCGGAAAAGCATTATTACCCGAGCCAGAAATTATGCGCAGCCCTAGTTTGGGTACATTTAAAGTCTACGACAAGCAAGTTCAAATATTATTGCCGATTGAAAAATGGGGTGATGGTAAACTAAAAATAACGGCTAACTATCAAGGCTGTAAAGGGCTCGATTTATGTTTTCCTGCTCAAACAACTACACAAGTTATTGATTTAAATGGCGGCATGGGCACTTCTTCACTGATAGCTTCTAATCTTATACCTGATAAACAAATAGCTTCTTCAGTTGCCAAAGCAGGATTTTGGCAAAATTTGCGCGAAATAAACTCAAACTCAAGTTTATTAGCTAATTTTTTTACGCAAAATAAAGGTTTAGTAGTTGGAGGCTTCTTTATTCTGGGTTTGTTAATTGCTTTTACCCCATGTGTATTCCCGCTATTTCCGATCTTGATTGCTGTAATTTCTGGGACAAATATAAGCACGAAGCGAAGCTTTGCTTTAGCAACAAGTTATGTTATCGGTGGAGCACTAACCTATGCTGCTGCAGGTATGATAGCAGCTAGTGTTGGCTATAGTTTAAGTGCATTTTTACAATCTGCGTGGTTAGCAGTGATAATGGCAATAGCTTTTACCTTCTTTGCAGCTTCACTATTTGGCGTATATAATTTTCAATTATCACCGAATTTACAAAACAAATTAAACCAAGTTATTAACCGTAAAACAGGTGGTACTTTATTTAGTGCGATGTTGATTGGCGGTATTTCAAATCTGGTACTTTCACCTTGTGTAACGGCACCTCTAGCAGGAGCTTTGGTTTATATTAGTACCACTGGTGATATCTGGCTTGGGGGGCTAGCTTTATTTGCTCTTGGAATAGGTAGTGGTGTTCCGCTAATGCTGATAGCTGTAGCAGGCAAACACATATTACCCAAAAATGGTAATTGGATGCTTGGCGTTAAATATGGACTGGGACATTTGATGCTGGCAATGGCTATTTACATGTCAAGTAAATTTTTATCTCATGACATCGTATTAGGTTTAGTGGGTAGTTGGCTCGCATTTGTATTTTGGCAGATTATCAGCATCTTATTTGCTAGAAAATATAACCATTTGTTTGCCCTTCATAATGTGCGTGCTAGTGTCAGGTTAATTATTGTTGGTATAGGAGTTTTAACTACTCTCACGAATCCCATACATCATGATAGTAGTCAATTTAAAATTGTGGTTTCTAATACTCAACAATTAGAACAAGCAATCACAGAGGCTAAAAAAACAGGTAAACCAATCTTAATAGATTATTATGCTAAGTGGTGTGTTGCTTGTATGGAAATGGATTTACAAACATTAAATGATCCTAAGGTAATGGCACTAATGAATAACTACTCACTAATCCGAGCGGATGTAACAGCCAACAACCAAGAAATAAGCCAGCTTGAAGCACATTATAAAATCATTGCTCCACCAACTATGGTATTTTTGGATAAACAAGGCAATGAGCTTGAGGATAAGCGCGTGATCGGGTTTATGAATAAACAGTTACTAGCATCTAAACTTGAAAATATCCTTGAGTTCTCAGATAAAGCAAAATTAGCTTGTGAACAAGAAAATCAAAATAATTCAAGTTGCTGATACTTTTTTGTTAAAACATTAAATAATATGCCATGCCTCAACATCATTGAGTTGTGGCTTTTTTAAAGGATACTAAATATGGGATGGGTGTTTTTATTAATCGCTGGAATAAGTGAAATTGGCTGGCCGCTTGGGCTAAAACTGGCCAGTTATCGCGCACCGATATTTTGGACGGCTTTCGCTGTCGTAGCCATGATATTTAGCAGCTATTTTCTATATCTTGCTCAGCGGAGTATTCCAATGGGAATTGCATACTCTATCTGGACAGGTGTTGGTGCAGTTGGTGCATTTTTAATCGGAATAATCTGGTTTGAAGATCCAGTAAACTTGTATAGAGTTATATCGGTGGCTTTAATTATTATCGGAATCATTGGAATTAAGCTGGCAGGCTAGTAGAGTATTTTGCTAATATCTAGAAAACATAATATAATTATCATAGTTACAAACAAAGTTCCAATATATCAAAAAGGGAAAAACTAGTCATGCTATTGCTAAAATATGCAACCCAATATTCATCTGTGTCAATGATGACTCTTCCAAATAAACTTGTTGAACCAGGCATCCAACCAGCATGAGAGATTAAGTTGTACTTTTTATCTTTGTAAGATTCTTCAAAGTTTAATAAGCCATATCCAACTTTATAATCTTTTAAGAACTCATCTTGTTTATTGCTATGCTCAAAAGAAAGAAATTTTTCTAAAGTATCTGATTGATTAAATACTTTGTCACTTATTAACGCTTTTACCCAGCTAGCAAAATCATTAATTGACATCATTAAACCACCCTCACCTAATGGATGAATAACTTTGATCCAGTTGATTGGCTTAAATGTAGGCCATAGATCATAAGGTTCTGCATAATTATCATGGTTATGATAATCCTGTACCATAAATGTATTATCTAAAACTATATTCCTAAAGATACTCTGTTTGAGAAAATCAAAATACATTAACCCCGACACACTCTCGATTATCAAAGATAATAGGAAATATCCTGAACGACAGTGTGCAAATTTACCTTTATTTTCGGTTGTTTTAAGATTTAATATTTCTGAGTATATCTTTTGCTTATCATAAATAATACCATTTTGTATGTTATTCTCAAACTCATATAAGTTGCAATTATGCGTATAATCTTCAAGCCCTGAAATATGGAAAATTAACTCTCTAATAGTAACATTTGCTAATTCATTAGGTAGATCTGGTAAATACATACCGATATGGTTGTCAATTAATAACTTTCCTGATTCTTCAAGAAACAGTATTGCAGCAGCCGTAATATGTTGATTCATGCAGCAAATATTAAATGCTGTATTAGAATTAGCCTTCAATAAACAACGCCCTTTTTCTAGGCGAGCTGCTCCATAAACAGAACTATTAACAACAACACCATTTTTAATTACCAGCATAGCAATTGCAGGAGTGCAGTCGTTAAAATAAATGTTTGTGATGTTTAGCAATTGTTTCTCCAGATAAGACTAAATAACCCAAAATTTCAGCAATTAACTATCAACACTCTATGCTTAAGTCTTTTGCATATCCAAAGAAATAACCACCTCACCTTGCAATGGGAACGTTCCAATTTTTAATAATTTACGTGGTATGCATAAATGATAATCATGTGCCAGAGCTTTGGCAACTAGTTCATCCTTTGAATTAGCACGAAAGATATATTTTAGATTCTGGATGTGGTCATTGATGCGAATCGCAGATAATTTTATCCCAATATTGTTTAATATTTCTGAGATTTCACGACTAGAGTAGTTAAAAATAGTTAGAAACAAAACCAAATGCTGTCGCTCAGTTGTTTTAATATCTATTTCATTAGTGATAGGTTGTGTAGTAAAACTTAAACCATGCATTTTATATAAAATATTTAGAGGGTGAATTAAGAGAAATGGAGCCAAAACACCGCGTAAACCAACAACTTCATGGGTCGATGGATTAATAATCGGATATTTGCGAATTACATAAGCGGTTTGTCCGGGATTAACCGATAAAAAAGCTTGCTCTCTACGATTTAGCTGTACCATACGATCTTGTTCCACAACTGCGCTAATTAGCTCGGGGAATTTGCTAAGTAAGTGTACCTGATAGTCATTTTTACCGATTATTGTTTTTTGTGAGCTTCCCCCCATATGCAAATTAAACTCAGGACTTGTCGCCTGATATACAGAATTAGTATCTTTAACAAAGCTTAGCCCTGCAGAAGAGTGTGCATGGAGGGTATTGAACGCTTTAAGGTATTGTTCAAAATATTCCTGATTATTTAATTTAGCTTTAATCATTTGAGTTTTTCAATCTAATATTATTGTATATAAATTTATGTATGTGATACCTGAGCTTCTTCGCTAAGGGGGTAAGAGTCTACTTGTAAAAATTTACGCGGGAGATATAGATGATAGTCAAGACTAAGAGCTTTAACTATAAGATCATTTTTGTCATCAGCAAGAAAAATATATTTAAGTTTGCTCAAATGGTCGTTGACACGCTCAGAGGAAATTTTATAACCGAGTTTGGTCATGATTTCGGCAATCTCCGAATACGAATATTTATTGATATATAAAAATAATACCATATGTTGTTTTTCAGTAAGTCTAAAACTTAAAGGCTCTACCCCTTCAGGTGCATTAAGCATATTATGTTCAACCTGATTAATCTGATAAATCATTTTAAGCGGATGCGCTAAAATAAGTGGAAACATCAGAGCACGAATGCCAACAAAATTATTGGTAGAAGGGTTGATAATCGGGTATTTATTAATAATAAATACGTTTTTATCCGTGGCAAAGTAAAGAAAGTCCTGTGCTTTACGGCTATCACGCACCAACTCATCCTGACTCTTAATAGATCTGACAACAGATTCAAACGACTTGAGGGCTTTTATCTGAGAATCTGTTTTACCTAATAATGAACCAAACTCATTCTCAGTAGTTAAATCAATAAAATCGCTGCTAATCGCGTTATATACAAAATTAGCATCTTTAATAAACGCCATCCCTGAGCGAGGCTCATTATAAATAAAAACAAAAGAGTGAACGTACTCTTCAAAAAACTGCGCATCACTCACTATATTATTTTGCATAATACGATACTTCCAGGATAGTTAATAACTTTTCATGACTAAAATATTTATAAGCTATACTGTATCATAGCTTACAAAAAAATGGTAGTACCACAACAAAACACCCCAAAAACATCACCCCCTTAAAAAATATACTCCACTACTGCTGTTTAGCTAACACAAGCCTTGATAACAGATTTAAAACAGCCACTTATAGAAATAATTTTTAAATAGCCCTTCTAAACATACAGATCAAAAACCCCAATTTTGCATACCTATATTTGTACTGGTACACCTCTGAAACCTATACCTTTTCATGAAAAAATGTCAGGTTGTTGCTCTGATTTTGTTAACCTATAATAGCCTCCGCAAACGGTAATCGGCACTACTCCAGAGTAGAGTCATTATTGTTTGTGTAACTTTAATCTTAATCAACAAAGGAAAAAATCAGTATGAGAAATCATAAATTGAAAGCGCTTAGCATAGCAGTTTTGTTATTGTCAGGTTGTAGTAATACTGGAAGCCCTAATAGTTCAGGCGCACCACAAACCAGTGAAGAGGCTACAATAATTGAGAATCCAGTGCGCTTAGACCAGCTTGGTGTATTACCAGCCAGTGATAGCTCAGCGGCCTCATATTTATTACAATTAACTAATTACGGTAAAGAAAAGTATACTTTAGAATCTGTACGAGCTATTGATCTAACAACTGGTAAAGATAGCACATTAGTAAGTGTAGCTAGCCAAGCTTGTAGTATTGTATCTGCTAATGGTAGTTGCTCAATTCAGCTGACTCCTCATACAAATAAAAGTGCAGAAGCTAAATTGGAGGTTAAGGTCAAAGCTCCTAGTGGAGAAATTAAAACCCTCGTTCAATTAATACGCATCAGCGGAAAACTTAGTAGTAATAACGGCGGAATCGTGATGCTTAACGATGTTGATCGAATTATTACAGAAGATGGTAACTATAGTTTGGCAATTCCGGTACTGTTAGGTGACAATTATGATGATATCAAAGCAAGCAACGGAACAATACTATGTAATGAATCAGGTTATTTAAAAGGTAATAGCTGTACTTATTTGGTGCATGGTAAAACATCTGGCGATACTGTAGTGGTGACTCGTCTCGAAGGAATTAAATCTGGAAAAATAGTAACCACACAGGAAGCAAATACTAAACTATATATTGGTAAAGGTGCACACCTCCTATTAAGTCATGGTACGACTATTGCTCATCCTACTACCAGTGAAACAATCTCTGTCTTCAACAATGGAAATATTGCTGCAACTGATATCAAAGCGAGCCTAACTGATGCAAACTTGCAACTTAGCGACTCTAAAGCAATACCTTGTACAAATACTCTAGGCGAAGGTGACACTTGTAAAATCCAAGTTACTGTCAAAGGGACCGTAAATGGACAAGCACCAGTAACACTTACATACAATGATGATAAAACCCAATATAAAGCAGTAAGCAATGTAAGCTATACAGTGGAAGATGCTAGTGTAGGTATGAGCTTTGACAAGGAAAGTAGTAATTTAAATTCCGCAATTGTTGGCGGTAAGATACGTACCGCGGCAGTAGAAATTAAAAATACAGGTAACCGTAATCTGGAAAAGATGAATTACTATCTTGCCCCAGCAGGTAACGCGGCGATGAAACTAAGTTCCCCTGCTCAAAATGGCTGTAAACTAGATGGTAACGCTACTCTTACACCTAAACAAAGTTGCTTAGTCACAGTAGAATATCACCCCACCCAAGCAACTCAAGCCAATGAAACGATAAATCTTGTCGCTAATGCTAAGTATATGGATCACAATGGACAGCCTCACTCTTTGCTTCAGTCTCATGGATTAACTTATTCAGCAGAAGAGGTTAGTAATACAAGTCTAAGTTGGCAAAAACAAACTAGCAGCCCAAATGACTTAGTTATTTCAACTCTCAATCAAGACTCAAAACAAGCAGTTTGGGATCTGAAGAGTACTCTTGCTTCAGATGAAGGTTTAGCTGCTACCTTAACAGGTAACGTTACTTTAAGCAAAGCTATAACTTCACTAAAAGTAGAACCTGTAAATGCAACTGCTTGTGGTTCAAATGCAGTAATTGCCAGCGGTGGTTTATGTAGTTACAAAGTAAGCTTTGGTCCTACAAACACTGAGATTTTAGATGAAGCTCATCTACAGGCAAATTATACCTTAAACAACAAAAAGCTCAGTAGTGATTCTGCTAAATTTAAAGTACAAGCAAGTTCAGGACCTAGTCCAAAAATTAATACTACCGTAACAATTGTAAATTCTCCACAAAGTCTAACTGGAAATGGTTCAACAGTTACGCCATGGAAATTTACAGCATTAAATAATAATACTCTTACTTTAAAATATACTTTTGAAAATAAAGGTACTGCAGCGGCAACTGGATTTAATGTTAACGCTGGATTACCAAATGGTATTAGTGTAACCGGAGGAGACTGTCCAATTGGAACAGGAGTGGGTAATTTATCAGTAAACCAAAGTTGCACATTAGATGTGGCCATACCTGATCCAAAACTTTTTGCTCGACCAAATCTAAATAGTGACCAATTAAATAACGCTCAACTAATCTTTAGTTTACCATACAGTTATAGTGCTGGTAATAAGACCATTCAAAGTGATGGAAGCGACACTCTTAGAGCCGTTCAATTTAGCCGCTTATGGGCTGGAGTGACACATAAGACTGATTCTTATGAGGAAAACAGCAAGGGACATGAGTTTAAAGTTATATCAAGAGTAACAATTCCAACCAATAAGTTGGGTATTAGTTATCCTGTTACGGTAACTCCGACAATGAAAAACCCTGTAACTGGTGCAACCTTTAAAGCATGTCAGATACCGCAGGGACAAGACTCTTGCATAAATGAGATTATTTTGCCAAAAGATCAATTTATTGCTGGACAATCATTGTATGTTACGTTCAAAACAACCGCACAGGGAGTAGCAAATGGTGGCGATGTAATTATTTCGGATCATGAAATTAAGGCTGATACTAATCGCGTCTATACTGAAACAGGTCTGATTAATGCGCTGCAAAATCCTCCTGCAGGAAGCATAATTACTCTTGAAAAAGACATCGTGTTGACTAAACCATGGACACCAATTGAGTTACTATCAAACGTAACCTTGGATGGTCAAGGACATAAGGTTACAGGGCTAAACGTAACTTCCTCAACAATGACACTCGGATGTGGGATGTTCAGCGAGCTTCGCGATAGTACAATTAAGAATTTGAATTTAGAAGGGACTATCTACTGTAATAATGCCAATAGTGTTGGGTTACTTGCTGGATTTGCAGAAAATCGCGTAAACATAACAAACAGTAATTTTAAATCCAATATTACAGCGTCTTCAGCTGGAGGTGGTGTAATTGGTCAGCAGATAAAAGATGCAAAAACGCTTATCGAATCTGTAACCGTTATTTCCAAGGTTAAAGGCAAAAGCGATATTGGAGGTTTAGTTGCTTATGGACGAAATAGTACTACTACAGTGAGAAATATTCGTGTAAAATCTTATTTAGATGCAGGCAGCCGTGCTGGTGGTGCATTTGGTTCTTTGTATGAGAATTCAACAAATATTGAGAACATTGTAGTCGATACTACGATTGATAATGTGCTGAACGGGGATCAACAACTTGGGGGTGTTGTAGCTGCAGTTACAGGAGGAAAGTTCTCTAATATTGATGCAACAGTTAACATTAATGGAGCGGCAGCAGACCTTGTTGGTGGTATAATTGGTTATAAGTTTAACCTTGACAAGGTTGAATTATCAAATGCTATTGCAAAAGGTTTAATAACTAGCACCCGCAATCAAATAAGTAGTAGAATCGGAGGAATTATAGCTTTGAATGCTCCCGTGCTGTTTAATAACATTGTTGATATGACTGCTATCGCCGCATACAATGGCACAACGACTCATTACGTTAACCCATTCGGAACAAACAGTCTAAACCACTTTGAAAATAGCAGTGCTAATGTTTACTATATGCTACCAGCTGGAGCTACGTTTATAGCTGCTAATAATCCATCACCATTGGTAGCAGCATTAAACGGGAACACTGCAGCAGCTCAGAAGACTTTCCTAATGGGTAAAGGCTTTGACTTTACCAACACTTGGACTATCAAAAAAGTTAACGGTGTTGATACAATTGGGATTAAAGAAGACTCAATTCCTCAATTCCCTAACTGGAACTAACTCTCTCTAAATTTAATTAATCAAGTAAATGAGCCCTCAGGGGCTTGTTTACTTATTTCAAGGTTGCTAATAATGAATTTCAATTTTCAGACTCAAGATGATCAACTTTTTCTAAAGAACTACACCGCAGCATTTAACCTCATGTATGGGGCGCACGGTAGTGCAATTGCTTATATTAAAGATAGTTCATTTAGCTACCAAAGTGGCAGCCCGCAATTTATGCAGCTACTTGACTGCAATATCAGTCAGTTAGTCGGCAAAACTGATTATCAAATCGAGCGATTGCAATCGTTTGCAAGTGTGATTGATGTTATCCGCACACAGGATACACAAATCTGTAATCAGCGTAAAATGGAAAAATTTTTATATATTACGCCGCAAAATAACGCTTATATTGCGCAAAAATCAGTTATAATCAATCCAACGAGCAATAATGTTGTAGGGATCTATGGACAGCTATCCAATTTTGCCTTACCCCACCCTATTGCAACCTTATGCCAGATTTCAGGTCAAAACTCTGACAATCCCATAGTTAATGAAGAAGAATATACTGACATCAGTCAACAACTAACTGAGCGGAGGCATATGATTTTGTTTTTGTGCATTCAGCGTTATTCTGCAGCTGAGATCTCAGAAATTTTAGCTACCTTAGGTCATTTTATTTCGGTACAGCGGGTTCATGATCATGTCAATAAGCTCAAATATATCTTTATGGTAAGGAATAAAGAAGAGCTGATTAGTAAGGCAATTCAGCTCAACTACCACCGATATTTTCCCCACAGTTTTTTACAAGTTGGCTCATATCCACTCAAAGATAAAGAAATCTTAATTTCCTCACGGTAAAAAATACCGCGATAAAGCACCGCGGTAGATATTTTAAGTTAACTATATGCCGAAATAATTACCTCATCAGCCAGTTCATAGCTGCCAATTTTAAGCAAGTTTCGCGGAATATATAAATGATAGCTATAGGAAATTGCTTTTTCGATTAATTGTTCTTTAGTTTTCACATGAAAAATATATTTCAAATTCTCAAGATGATCATTAACTCTGGTTCTGGAAATTTTATAGCCAATCACTGTCAGAATCTCTGCAATCTCTGTATTTGAATATTTATTCAGGTAAAGAAACAATACCATATGTTGCCTCTCCGTTAGATGAAATCGCAAGGATTCTTTCTGGACTTTGTTTGCCATTCCATAATTAACTCCGTTGATACGATAAATCAGGCCTAATACATTAGGTAAATTATACGGACGAACCGTCCCCAAAATACCAACAAAATGACCTGTAGCAGGATTGATAATCGGGCGCTTGCGCACTATTGAGAGTGTTTCGTAGACATCAACAAATAAGAAATTCTTAGGCTTGCCACTATCCCGGATTGCCCGATCTTGAGCTAATAAAGTTGCATTCATCTCATCGGCTAATTGCCTCTTCTCTTCTGAGAGTTCATCTCTATAATTCAGCGCCACTACCGCATCTGGAGATAAAAAATCATGATATCCAGAAGATAAATAACAGGTATTTAGCTCCTTATCTTTAATAAAAATAACTTCTTTGTCACCACTATTAAAAACCACATCAGCAAATTTGCAAAAATCATCAAAAAACTCCTGATCTGATTTTGGATCTAAATGATGATGCCCTTTTAGCCGCAGTTGCGATATAGAATTGGAAATATTTTGTGTACTCATTTCTACCCTTTTAATATTTTATCAGTGGGGCATTATAATCACATTAGTAAATTTTAGGGAGAGCATAGATTACCGTCCCAAAATAGTATGTAGCACTATTATTATTGAAGTTATTATCAAAAAGCTAGCTACTAAGATAGCTAAAACCCGTTATGAGTTGTGAGAAACTCAAGCTCTTTTGCCGTAGATTTACGCCCAAGCACACGATTACGATGGGGAAATCTACCAAAACGAACGATAATGTCGATATGCTGCTTAGCAAAATTTATGGTATTATCTTGAGCCAGAGATTTAAACAGTGGCTGCCCTTGCTGTTGAATTAATAATGATTCGCTATGCATAAATGGCATATATAAAAACGAACGCTCATCAATACTTAGCTGTTGGTCAAAGTTTTTGCTGATAGCAGCCTGTGCCAAAACTACCGCAACAATATCATTGGCAAATGATTCTGGACTATCGCGGTAGATATTGCGAGAAAATTGATCTAAAATGATAATCTCAGCCAGACTGCCCTGTGGAGTGTTACGCCATGAATATAACTCACCTTTGACAGCTTTGGCATGAAGATTGCCAAAGCGATATTTGATTAATTGATCAAAATTGCTGTCTTTTTTCCACCAGTCGCTGGGACTGCATTCTGTAAACCAAAAGTTTAATATTTCTTGTTCTGTCATGTTTATTTTCTTTCTTAGTTTTTATAGTTATTAGAATCAATTATACTATCTGATTTAATTTATTGGTTACGGTTGCACCGTTCCTAAAAACCTAGACAGCATTTCTTAAGATATTGCCACCATTAGCCTAGCCAACTTTCTACCAAATTTTGGACTAGCGTGATGATTAGCTATATGTGACTTAATAGTTTCAATAATTCATTTGAGTTAAAATTTTTTGCATTCTTTGAATATTAAAGCCAGCACCCCCATCATAAACGACAAAGAAAGTTTATTCCATTCTTAATTTAAGTGGAAATTGCGGGAGATTTCTACGCCACTAACAACTACCGGTTGGGCAAACCTAATTGGCTGGTCAGCTCTAGCCCCAAATGAATTTATTGAGTAAATATTTGCTAACACATTATTATGATATTGAGAATAAGTTATACTGGTAAAGTCTGCATAATATTGATTATATTGCGCTTCGGGAATTACTATCCCGCGCCATGGATCTACCCAATATCGCTCACCAGTTCGATTATCAGTTGAAAACACTAGCCAATGTGGGACTTTATAAGAGATGCCATTTACAATTTGTGTCTTGTCTAATTGGAATACTTCAGCTACAAAACCTTGTTGTTTTAAAAAATGAGCAGCAGCAATCGCTTGGTGATCACAATTACCAACTCCGTTCTCGATTAGTTTTTGTACCCGATCTTCAATCATATTACCAGCTGCTGGTGGCGAATATAATGATGCAGATGCCTGATCCAAAAATGGTTGAGAAGTATTTTGATCAATTGCAATATATTGGGCCAGCCTGGATGAAGAAATATATTGGCTATAAAATGGTGCATTAAATGCACTGCTACTGACATTAATTCGGCTGGCAACATAATTCATAATATTGGTAAACTCAGGTGGTATTCCAGAGTTAGGAGCATCTTCGGCATGTGGTTCAAAATATAAATTGGAAACTAACTTATTTACCTCTGGAAACCTAGTTGATAAAAGGAGATTGCCATATGAAGAGTCCATCGCTCCATGATTAGTAATCGCTGTAGCAAGAGCTTGTTGTATAAGATTCTTATTGGCTTCAATCAGATGGTTATCAATCATATTCGCATCACTAAATGGGTGGAATGGCGAATTTACCCCAAAGAAAAAATCCCGTGCTAATTGTGGTGTGTTTGGTGTATTATTGTCATCACTAATTACTTTAGCAATAAAATCACGATATGAGCTCAACAGGGCAGATTTTTTCTCCGCGGAGAAAACTGATGAAGAGAGGTCTGAATGTTTATCATATTCATTTTTGAAACCTAGCTTCACTATCTCTGAAATTGCAATATCTTTTTGTAATTGAGAGTAGTTTCGTTGATCAATATGGGTATTTAATACAATCTTTTTAGGATTTGTGGGAGCAATTTTACTAATAACGCCCAAAGAGTGCTCTGCTGAAGTAAATTTGTTCGAATTATATTCTATCATTCCATAATACTTATTGTATCTATCCAATAAGTGTGAGGGTATTTTGGCGAGCCCATCCTTGAGATTATTAACTGCATAGTTATTGTTACCAGTAGGTTCTTTATGTTCCGGAAACTTTGTTAGCAACTCTGTGGAGCGCTCCTTATCCTTGTCTCGAAATAATTTAAATTCATGCGGAGAAACTTTGGCAGTAGGCATTTCTGACACAAGGCGACCTTGATTGTCAGTTTGCTTGGTTGACGCGGTGTTTGTAGAATTAGTCCCGCCAACACAGCCACTCACAAAGAAGCTAGCAATTATTAATGATGTAATTATCTTAATTTTCATAGTGTTCCTCTATCCTGATTGAACTATTTAATGAATAAAATTACGCATTGGCTTAATCTTCATCTATTTATGTTGTTTGAAAACTCCAAAGGCGCGCTACTATAGTAATGTAGCTACCTCTGGAATATTGGAAATGTCAATATGTGCATTTATTTTTTGCGAAATATCCGCAGATCTACCAAAGCCTGGAAGCCTCTATGTTTTTATTTTCAACATGATGATTCGAGTTTTTCTAATTTTTGATTAGTTTCAACAAACGTCGTACCACATCCATTCTTAAATGTAAATCTAACAGCTTTTTTATACATTCCTCCTGTATACGACATATCAAATACAGTAGATATATTTTTAGCTTGCTCAGAGCTTATTCCTGAGAAGCCTTCTGCAGTTACTCCAGTAGAGACTAATTTATCATTTGAAATACTGTATTTTAAATAGTTTCCATCATTTAAAAAAATGTAAATAAGATCAGGTGAAAAACTAAAAGGAGAGCGAAGTACAGCAGATATACTTTTAGCGTACTGAGTAAAAATATTAAAAATCGGGGTGGTGGTAAAATTGATATTGACTTTTATACGTTTTACATATGATGGATCATGCCAACCTTTGGCAAGAAGATCAAAACTGCCTTTATAAATACCTTTAGGTAGGCTTGAATTTAAGCTATCTTTAATTTCCAAATCTGCGTACCTGTTACTACCACTCTGACAAGTAATTACTGCATGTAAAGAAGTATAACTACAGAGAGAAAAGTGGTGAGACCTAGCTGAAATTTTTAAAGTATACTTCTTACCATCTAGGCTATTAATTACATAAGCTTCAATAGGGTTAAGCGCGTAGTCTTCCCAGACTAATTTCTTAGCGGGGTATTTTGCATCACTCCATGCAGCCACTAAAAAACCAGCACTCCACCATTTTTCTTGAGTCCCGTATCCTTTCGTAGTTACAGATCCTGCATTCGTTAAAGTTATTTCCTCGGCAATCGGTGGTAACGTAGCTTGGCAATTACTCCATATCATGAAATATGATTGATCGTTAGGTTTAAACACATCTCCTTTTGGACAAACAGTTAGCTGTATTTTTGCTCGTAACTTAATTTTGCCCAGATCTTTTGGGCTCCCTGACATAGCAAATAATTGTTTATTGATCTCTTTCATGGTGTTCGGTTCTGAAAATATCTCTATTCCAGCCATTTCATAAGTTACTTTACCGTCTTCATCAATGATTTCCCATTTCTTAGTGGCTTGGTTATACCTAATCCCACCTATCATCGCTAAGGCATCTGCTAATAATACTTCCGGTTTAGATAGATTTTCTTGGGGAATATTTGGGTCTCTAGCTGCGATCTTGCGCACCTTGACCTGATTATCCGGTGTAAACAACTTAATTTGGGCAGTTGTCTGCCCAGATTGAGTTAAATATGGTTCCCAACTATTATCAAAATCCGGCAGATTAATCGGCTGGCCACTGCTGTTAAAGAACTTCACTTTTGCCGTAAATTGATTAACATAGGTAGTAAAAATCTTATTTTTTTCTAATGCATCAAGCTGAGTCTTATTTAGTTTAGCGGGTTGAGAGTTAAAATCATCATTTCCCGAAATTAAAATCCCTGGCTGACCAGCTTTTGGATACGCGGTATTCGGCAACAAGCTATTTGCAATCGAATTGCTCTTTGCAGTTACCGAAGTAAGTACTAGCTTTTGTTTAGGTTCCATGAAAGTAAAAGTTGGAGCCAAATCATAAACTGGAGCAGTCCCGATGTTTTCATAGCGCATGATCGGTAGGAAATATGCAGCATCGGCATTATTCATATTCAATGACGTTGACCAGCCATTATTAACTGAGCCGCTTGAATCTTTCCCTTGAGTCAATGTTTGCGAATGATTCCATTGGTGATCATATTTGGCGGTAAAAGTGTCATTAACTGAGATGTTGGGCGGAAAAATGCTAATGCCTGGACTAATTGATAAACTACCACCTACATCATCGCTGCTTCCATCGGTGGCACTATTTGAGGTAGATATGGAAACTGATTTACCGCTGTTGCCATTGATATCTGTAGTTATATTAGTATTTTTTGAGATAATTACACCCTCTGATTTGGCATAGATAATTGGCACTGCTGCTATTAATGGGTTTCTGGCATCTTTGGAAACACCTTTATCTAAGCCAATTCCGGTTACTTTCTGGTAATCGCTATAGGGGTCATCTGCTGTACTATATTTGTAAACCGCCGAGAAGTATCTCGTATACTGGGGTTTATTTCCATGTAAGATATCGTCCCATTTCTCAAGCAGTATAATTCCAGTGTTAGGGTTTGTGAAAACTGTATAACCGTGGATTGCCCACTCATCAGGTATACCATTACAACTAGTATCAGTTAATCCAAATGCGTTACATGCTGCGCTTGAACGATTGCGATTTGTTTGATTTAAGGCACCCTGATAACTAAATAGCAAATTGTTAACAGGAACATCCATTATTGAAGAATAGTCAGAAGTAACCCATTGTAATTTAATATCTTTAAATATGCCATCATTCGGTTTATATGATAAAGCTAGTTCATATGCTTGCTGCGCCTGCAAATTAACCCCATCTTCTGAAACATTTGCCCCATTCAATGATAAACTAACCCCAGATTGATTTGTCAGCAATTTATATTTTCCAGTTTTATTTACTATCAATTGAGTTTTAGCAATCATAGAAGTAACTTTCTTGTCGTGATATTTCGCTAATTCACCACTAATCAGATTTGTTTCTAAAAAAGGAATAGAAAAACTTGGAGATATTGAATTATTTACAAAATAATACGCAACAAACCCATGATCCATCGAATTTATTTGCTTCTCTGTATAATTAGCTTGCTTTACTGATTGCTGACCAGAAGAAAGTGCTTGCCCGACTTGGTTATCGCAACCACTTATTAATAAACTCGAAACCAACATGGTTCCAATTACAGTCCGTTTAATTTTTAACATATAAAGTCCTCCTATTGTTAGTGTGTCAAGTTTAACTCACTAAACTTAACGTTAAAATACCTTGTTACTAGCAAGTAAGTTCTCCATGGAAATATCCCTCTTCAAAGCCCAGTATTTGAGAATCTTTCCATGGTTTTTACCGCCAAATTTATCAGTAGCCCCTCAAATAGAATAATTTTTTGCTGAACTTTGGCTTGCGCTTGGCGTTACTTCTATTTCGCTAATTAACTTATTCAAAACAGGATCAATTGTTTTATCAGTGAAATCAGCGTAAAATTGACTATATTTGTCTGCGGGAACAATTAATCCCGCCCACGAATCTACAATAAATTTTTCTCCTCCTGGCATTTTCGCTAAAACGACTGAATGTGATAATCCTTTTGGGGTGGAGAGAGAATAGATATCTGCAGAAACGCCTTCGCTTCTTAATACTCCAGCTAATACTATTGATTGCACATTACAATCTCCAACTCCTGATTTATAACTATCTTGAATTCGGGTCAAAATTGGTTTAGATGTATCTTGTAATTTTTGCAATGCATCTGATGTATAGCGGTCTGCAATATCGGGATTTATGGCGAGGTAAGAGCCTAATCGTTCAGAAGAAATATATTTATGGTATTCAGGATCAAACGCAGATGAGCTGATTACAAATTGTTCTTGAATAGAATTCATATTTCGTGCAATAATCTTAGGAATAGTTTTATCAGTTAAATGTGGGCTATCTTTACCATGTGGCTCAAAATATAATTCGGTTATCAGCTTATTTACATCTGGAAATCTACTTGCTAAAAATACATCTCCACGGCTAGACCCCATGGCTCCATGATAAGTAATAGCTTTCGAGATCCCTTGCTGAACAAGTTCTTTATTTTGTTTAATATCAGCATCTGTTATATTATTTACATTAGCAAATTTATGTAATGGAGAATTCTTGCCAAGAAAGAAATCTTTTGCCTGATTCTCAGATAATGGATTTTTGTCGTCTGAAAAAACCTTTTCTATGAAGTCGCGATAACTAGCTACTAAAATTTTTTCCTTCGTCTCATTTTTGCTTGAGGAAGCATGGTCAGCATACTTCTTATACTCAAGTATATATTTTTGTTGAATCAGTGTGAAAATAGCAGTATCTAGTTTTTCTTGTGAAAAATCCCGATTGTCTATATGCGTGTTATATACAACTTTATTCGGTTTTTCTGGATCAATTCGCGCAACTAATTCCTTATTCTGAAATTTGCCTGAATTAAATTCAATTTCACCCCCCACATGCTTAAACCCCTCTAAGATGTGTGATGGAATTTGCGAAATGCCATTCTTTAAATTATCAACTGTCATCATGCCAGTTAATTCATTATTATTGGGGTATGTATCACAAAATTTATGAGCTCTGTCTTTATCCTCATTTCTAAACTTCTTAAACTGTTCTGGATGAACTCTTGCTTCAGGAGAATAATTTACAAATGCTGAACTAATAGATGCACCAGTGGTTTTGCTTGATGTATCGTTACTCTCACCAATACAAGCCACTATTCCAATAGTTAAATACATTACCATGATAACTTGACTTAGTTTTTTACATGAACTCATGGTTTCTACTTTCCTCTACCTAAAATCTAGAGACAATCTAATATTAACTAAATTTACAAAGATACTGCCGACATTAGCCACTAGTGTTACTAATTTATGGATTCACAATTCATTGCTTTTTATTCGCGGTCGTATTTTAAGCGAGATTGACCATTCTGCAAAACCGCGTAATTATCCCAGCAAGAACACCCCTACCAAGATGATACTCCATAAATATTTCGGCTACTAAAGTTAAATACAACACACAATTATATTTTTGTAACATAAAGTGAAGTTTTATAATGCATATTATTTATTTTTAGTTACCTTATTGCATTCCAAGAAATTTATTGATAGTGGGGGAAATATTTGAAATTTTTTTGTTTTTTTGTGAAAAAATATTCATGCTTTATTAGTTCATTGCAAGGATTTAGTGCTAGGTAACGCGTATTGAATCAATTACCGCAACTGTCCATTTTTGCAGCAATAATAAACCAATCAACCATTCGCGCTGATTTAGTGATCTATCCAGTGCTACCACCTCTTTCTGCTCCAGTAAAAGATAGCGATAAACTTCTAGCACCATCAGACGCTCATCGAGAATAATCGGCTTCAAACTGCAAAACAGTTCCGGCTGGCTGCCAGATAACGTGAATTAACATCGCGCAGCGCATAAATGAAAATCGGATATTGCGCACGACAAAGCCTGCTCTTTGTGCCTTACATAATCAGCTAGGACTTTACAAAAAGCAAGCTCAATTTGCCCGATTAAAATTTAATCTGTAACCCACCCATCAAGGTATTTATTGTACCAGTGATGCTGCTAGCTGAATCAAACGGTACAAAAATCGTATCTTCGACATGCAAGGCTAACCAGCGATTTAAATTAAACGATGTGCCAACGGCTAAGAGCCACATGGTGGAATTTGGGGATTTATCAACGCAAAAATTTGCGCTATTGCCACAAGAGCTAGTCCAGCTGGTTAGGCTATAGGCGATACCCGTCTTCCCATACAGAGAAAAGATCTCTCCCATCGGAATATTACCTTTTACCGCGAGATCAAAAATATTGGTAGTTAGCCCAGTTCCAGAACCCATCTCGCTCATTAAGTTATACCCTGCCTCAACTCCAAGCCCACGATTAAAATTATAACCTACACTCAGAGAATTATTCCACTCATTACCCAGACTATTGGAAAGAAAGCTAATTCCGCTATCTATATTGATATACGCACCAGAACCATCTGTTTTATTGCTTTTATTAGCCTGCGGCTGAGTGGCTGGCACAGCTTCATTAGGAACAATTCGCCAGATAATTCCATCTGGTGATTTTCTGATCACGCCATTATCACTGTATAAGGTATATTTCTCTGCAGGATCATAGCTAATCTGGCGGAAATTATCTTGAGTCTTAATTGGCTGTTCAGTCCAATTTATACCATCAGCCGAAACGGCTATCAGCCCGCCTTCTCCAACCGCAATAAATTTATCTTGCCCATAGATTACAGACCTAAATTTTTTAGATCCGCCAATATAGTTATCCCATCATTTATTGAGCGAAATATGTTAAAGTCTATGTCTCCTAATTTTGGTTGAGAATAAAATGCACGGATACTCTCAAGATCTTCGCGATAAAGCTATGGAATTGTATAAAACAGGTAATTACAATAAGAAGGAGTTAGCTGAGTTGCTCTCTTTAGGATATGCCACAATTCGTAGATGGTGTAACA
>ERZ650309.42-NODE-42-length-63452-cov-20.727763_pt1 | contig 63452 bp, 53 predicted proteins | sample MGYA00376245_ERZ650309 | MGnify/ENA primary metagenome ERZ650309 (study PRJEB26733, sample SAMN07839294) | wastewater metagenome | biome: urban; feature: wastewater treatment plant; material: waste water | place: USA: North Carolina | collected 2016-04-26 ... | reverse complement strand
AATAATTTTATTAATTAAATAATTAATTTATTATATTTGGGTGTAGAGTGTCATGAATAAATCCACAGAAATCAACTCTGTTGCTGAACCTGTAAGTACCCGCCGTAGCTTCTTGAAAAACCTAGGCTTTGCAGCAGCCTCGCTTACTTCCCTACCATTGATTTCGGGTGCTTTAAATAAAGTGCAAGCGGCAGATTTTTATTATGGCTCTACACCCTCAACGAATATCCTGACCCGCCGCAGTAAAAGTTTATCCATTCGCCAGTTTGCAGCGATGATCCAATATAGCTTGAGCATTCCAAGTCAAACCCCGAATGCAGATGAACGTTTATACAATGGCAAGATTGCAAGCTTCTCTAAAGGTTTACCGCATAATGATTTAGGTGAAGTAGATCTAGCCGCTTATGACCGTTTATTAACCGCTATTAGCTCTGGACGGCATAGTGACTATGAAGCCATTCCAATGGGGGGGAGTGTTAAATTAGCTAATCCACAAGCAGCTTTGGCTTATCAATTCGAAGGCGGGGACGCACACAGTTATGCTTGTCCACAATTCTACTCTTTATCCAGCGAACAATTAGCAGGCGAGATGGTAGAAATGTACTGGCACGCACTGGCTTTGGATGTGCCCTTTTCACAATACGGTCAAGAGCCGCAAACGGTTGCTGCAATTAATGATCTAAAACGCTTTAAAAATTATGGGAATGTAAATGCAGGTAATTTATTTCGGGTTGGTTTACCCGGGGATACCACAGGTCCTCTAATTTCCCAGTTTTTATGGCGCGATGTGCCTTGTGGGCCGTTTAACTTACAACAACGTTATAAAGTACCAGTTGCGGGTAATCTGCATATGACTAACTATGATCAATGGTTAGCGATTCAGCGAGGTGCTCCAGCTGCTACCACTACGGCTTTTGATAGCACTAACCGTTATATGCGGAATGCTCATGATCTAGCTGAGTGGGTGCATAAAGACTTTACTTTCCAAGCTTTCCAAAATGCAGCTTTGATTTTAATGGGGCTAAATGCACAACGGGATACACACCCTTATGCGAATTCAGCGAGCCAAGCTGGATTCATTACTTTCGGTGCCCCGCATATTTTGGATATGATTTCTAGAGCTGCCTATGCAGCCTTGAAGGCGGCTTGGCATCAAAAATGGCATGTACATCGCTCATTACGCCCTGAGGTTTTAGCAGGGCGAGTGCATAATCATGTGCGCGGTGCTGCTAATTACCCTTTACACACGGGCTTATTAAATTCAGCAGGCGCGCAACAGATTTTCTCTCGTTTCGGCACTTACTTATTACCCCAAGTGTACCCAGAAGGTTCGCCGACACATCCATCTTACCCCTCAGGCCATGCCACGATTGCGGGCGCTTGTGCGACGGTTTTGAAGGCTTTCTTCAATGAAGCCTTTAGCCTGAATAATAATGTGATGGTGAGTGAGGATGGTTTAAGTTTGCTGCCGTATAATGGTGCAAATTTAACGGTTGGTACTGAGCTAAATAAACTAGCAGGCAATATTGCGATTGCGCGTGATTATGCCGGTGTCCATTACCGTCAAGATGCCATTCAAGGTTTATTATTAGGTGAAAAGGTTGCTCTTAACTTAATCAGTGAATCTAAGCTGCTGTTAAATGAAGGTAATTTAACAACATTCACTTTAACTAAGTTTGATGGACAGACGGTTAATTTCTAGTTTTCCCTGACCGGCTCCCTAGGCAGTAAAGTGCTTGGGGAGTTTTCATTTCTGTTCTTAAAAACTGCACCAAAAATCCATTAAAAATATTTTTTCTAACAACAAAAGCTTAGAATGCCTGTCTAAAATAAAGGAACAATAACCTACACCTTGCGGGGATCGATAATGAAACTATTGCCTTTACACCTAAAGGCGTTGCCGCTTGCCTTGTTGATTGCAGGCAGTCTGGGCTTAAGCGGATGTGGTGATAAATCCCCATCTGCGAATACAGCCGCTGGCACGACCACCAATCCTGATACCAATACAGCTAATAATGTAGCGCCTGCTAAACCTGTGCTTGACCCAACGCGAATTGCTAATGAATTACTCGCGCAGCGCCCAAATCCCATTCAGATTCGTAATCAACCGATCAGCCTAGGTTTTCGTCAAGCGATTGTGGCTGCCGATAAGGCTGGAACTAGTGCAGATGCCTATATCAGCTTAACTCCACAAATTCCCGGCAAAGCACAATTTGATGGGACGAGTCGTATTATCTTTTTGCCGGATGCACCCTTGGCTTCGGGGCAGGCTTATACGCTCAAGCTGAAACCGCAAGGTTTACTCAATGTTGCTCCTGATACCCCCGAACTCGAGTTTGCCTTCAAGACCAAGCCGTTAGAATTAGAGGTGCAAACCAGCGGCTTAGACCCTGTGCCTGATCAAGCGAATCAGCTCCAACTCAGTGGTAAGGTCTTTAGCTCCGACTATGTTGAGCCGGATCAAATCGAAAAAGTCTTACAAGCGAGTGTACAGCAAAAACCGCTAACGATTAGTTGGGAGCATGATGATAGCGGTACCGAGCACCGCTTTACCGTGAAAGCGATTCCCCGCGAAACCTTTGCTACCGATTTGAATTTGAAATGGGATGGTAAAGCACTCAATGCGGTTGGTACGAATAGTACTGGCCAGAAAGCGTTGCCTGTTCCAAGTATTAAAAGCTTTACCGTCACTCGCTTTGAAACCCTAAGTGATCAGGCGGATGGCAAGCCTTATGTGAGTATTAGTTTCTCTGACCCACTTGATCCGCAACAAGATTTAACGGGCTTAGTGCAATTAGGTACCGGCGAAGTTAAAACCCAAATCGTGGGCAATCGTTTATTAGTCTATCCAGCCACAGAGCTAGAGCCGGGCGAGCATAAAGTGATCCTCAATGCAGGGATCAAAGCTGCTTCTGCAGAATTAGGCAAAATTGCTGAACGTACTGAACAAAGCATTACCTTAGAACCACCAAAACCAGCGATTCGTTTTGTGGGTAAGGGTAGTATCTTGCCAGATAATCAAGCAATGGAGATCCCCCTAGAAGCCCGTGGGGTGAGTGCAGTGCAAGTGACTGCGATGGAGATTTTCCCCGAAAAAATCGAGCAATTCTTACAAGTGAATGGCCTCGATGGGGATTCTGAAGCAGAGCGGGTCGGGCGGTATATTTGGCGCAAAACTATTCCATTAAATGCAGCTAATCCGAACCAATGGAATCGGTATAGCATTAATGCCAGTGATTTATTCAAAACCAAGCCGGGTGCGATGTATCGCTTAGAGTTGTCGATTGATCGCCGTCATTCAACTTTCCCTTGCCCTGCAGGCACACCAGCCCCGCAAATTCAGGATAAACCTTTAGCGAGTAGTGAAGATTATGATAGCTCTGCTGCAAGTGGCTGGGATGGTATTTCGGAATACTACGCAAGCAGCGAAAATATTGAATACGATTGGGAAAAGCGTGATGACGCTTGCACTGATAGCTATTTCAACTACAGTGATACTGTCAAAGCCACCCACAATTTCATCGCGAGTAATCTCGGTTTAATCGCTAAGCAAGATACCGTAGGCAAAGTGCATGTGATAGCTACTGACTTACGCACCGCTGCCCCTTCTGCGAATACCACTGTTAGCTTGAAAAATTTCCAAGGCCAAGTCTTAGCAACTGGAACTACGAATGCTGAAGGTTTTGCAGAACTAGCCACACCCAGTACACCCTTTCTTTTGGTCGCGCAGCAAGGTAATGACAAAGCCTATTTGAAGGTTAATGCAAATACTGCCCTCGAAGTCAGCCAGTTTGATATTGGTGGCGATACTATTAGCAAAGGCTTAAAAGGCACTCTGTATGGGGAACGTGGCGTTTGGCGTCCGGGTGATGATATTCACTTAAGTTTTGCTTTGCAGGATAAAAGTAAAACGCTGCCCCCGAATCATCCAGTGACTGTGCAATTATTTGATCCAAGTGGCAAGCTTAAGCAGACCATTACCAGTCGCCAACCTGTGGGGCCTTTCTACACCTTCAACCTGAAAACAGCGGATAGTGATCCAACGGGTGATTGGTTGGTGAAAGCGGTGTTGGGAAGCAGCACTTTCAATAAATCCCTCAAGATCGAAACCGTGCGCCCGAATCGCCTCAAGGTCGATTTGAATTATGGCGTGCCCGCTTTATTTGGTTATAAGCCTTTACCTGATGCTAAGTTATTTGCGCAATGGTTGCATGGTGGCACGGCAGGTAACTTGAAAGCGGATGTGAGCGTGCGTCTGCGGGAAAAGACCACAAGCTTTGGCACATTCAGTGATTACACTTTTGACGACCCAACCCGCAAACTCGATAGCGAAGATCAACAATTATTGGAAGGGCGTTTAGATAACCAAGGCTACCTGACTTTCAATAAAGGTTTCCAACCTGAGCAACCTGCTCCAGGGATGTTAAGTGCTTGGTTTACTAGTCGTGTGTTTGAAGATGGCGCTGGCTTTAGTATTAGCAAGCAAGAAATGGATTACTATCCCTTTGAAAATTATGTGGGGATTAAACTGCCCAAGGGTGATGCTGAGCGTAATATGCTGCTCACTGATACTGAGCATACCGTTTCCATTGGTAGCTTGAATGCGGAAGGTAAAGAAGTTTCCTTGCCGCAAGTCGAAGTCACTTTATATAAGATCGACTGGAAATGGTGGTGGGATAAAACGCCGGATTCTTTAGCTGAATATGCTGACTCTAGCCATAGTAGTAAATTGCAACAATCCGTTGTCAGTACCATCAATGGCAAAGGCGAATGGAAATTCCAGATTAAATACCCTGATTGGGGACGCTACTTAGTGCGGGCTTGTGATCTACAAGGTAAGCACTGTACTGGGAAAACTTTATATGTGGATTGGCCCGGTTGGGCAGGTCGTGCACAAGAAGAAGGTAGCGGTGCGGCTGCGATGTTGCGTTTTACCAGTGATAAAACCAATTATAAAGTGGGCGAAACTGCACAAATCCAATTGCCAGAATCCCAAGCAGGCCGAGCTTTATTGACGGTAGAAACCAGTAGCCAAATTCTTGAGCAGCGCTGGATTGAGTTCAATGGCCAACGGGGGCAAGTGAGTATTCCCATTACCAATGCGATGGCACCGAATGCTTATGTGAGTATTAGCTTATTGCAAGGTCATCAGAATAAGCAGAATGATCGTCCTTTACGTTTATATGGCGTTATTCCACTGTTGGTTGAAGATCCGACAACTCAATTGCAACCTATGATTCAAGCGGCGGATGAGTGGAAGCCAGAAAGTACGCAACTCTTCACCGTTACTGAGCAAACGGGTCGCCCGATGGACTATACCTTAGCAGTGGTCGATGAGGGTTTATTAGGTTTAACCCGCTTCCAAGTACCAGATTTGCACAAGGCTTTCTATCGCAAAGAAGCCCTTGGGATTAAAACTTGGGACTTATTCGATAGCGTAATTGGTGCTTATAGTGGCAATTTAGAGCGTATGTTAGCTATCGGTGGTGGTGACGAAGCTCAAATTGATGATGCGGCCAACAAGCCTAAACGTTTCCCGCCAGTCGTGAAGTTCTTAGGGGCTTTCCATTTAGATGCCGGTCAAAAACGTGAGCATTCTGTGGAGTTGCCTTCTTATTTAGGTGCAGTACGTGTCATGCTGGTAGCGGCTGAAGGCAATAATGCTTATGGTATGGCTGAAAAGTCAGTATTTGTACGCCAACCTTTAATGCTGCAATCTGCACTACCGCGTACTTTAAAAGTGGGCGAAAGCATTGAAGTCCCCCTGACTTTATTTGTTGCTGATGCCAATCTGAAAGCAGTCGAAGTAAAAGCTGAGGCTGATGCAGCCTTTGCCAGTGTGGGTCCCGTGATCACTGTGCCATTCACTCAAGCCGGTGAGAAAACAGCTACCGTCTTTCTCAAGGCGGGTGATAAGCCCATGCAAGGTAAACTGCGCTTCACCGCAAAAAGTGGCGATCAAACCAGTAGCCATGAAGTGAATATTGAAGTGCAAGCACCCAATTTACCAAGTGTACGCACAGTCAGTAGCACCCTTGATCCGAATGGTTCTTGGAAGAAAACCCTCACACCCTTCGGCTTAGCAGGTACGAATCAAACAAGTATTGAGTTATCACCGATTCCGAATTTGAATCTGGAGCAACATTTAGACTACTTGATTAACTACCCACATGGCTGTTTAGAGCAAACCACTTCAGCAGTCTTCCCGCAATTGTATTTGCCGAAGCTGATTAAGTTAGAGCCAGAACGTCAGCAAAAGATTGAATACTATGTGAAGCGTGCTATTGCCAAAATGGGCAGTTTCCAAGCTAGCAATGGTAATTTAATGTACTGGCCGGGTTCGACTGAAGCGAATGATTGGGCAAGTCTATATGCAGGTCATTTCTTAATCGAAGCACAAAAACAAGGCTATAACGTACCTTTAAGTTTGCTGAGTGCATGGCAAGCTTATCAAATCCGTCAAGCCCAAGATTGGACTAGTTCGGCGACTGCTGAAGATACCAGTGCGATTCAAGCTTATCGCTTATATGTATTAGCCGCTGCGGGCAAGCCACAGATGGGGGCGATGAATCGTTTACGGGAATCAGGTAAAGCCAATGAGCAAGCCCGTTGGTTATTAGCCGCAGCTTATCAACAAGCAGGCCAAACAGAAGCAGCGCAACAAACTACGGCTGGTTTAGTCGCGAATAATCTGAATGTACCGCTATCTGAAGAGACGTTTAGTCAACGCTTAGGCCAATTAGGTTTGCAGTTAGAAACTTTGTTGACTTTGCAAAGGCCACAAGATGCTGACTTGGTAGTACAGCAGATTTCAGCGGAGTTAGGAGATGGTACTAAAGCCTTTAACACCCATGACTTAAGCTGGGCTTTGTTATCCATGTCACATTATCTGACCAATATGAAACAAACTGTGACGGCTGATTATGTGATAGACCAAGGTGCAGCAGTAGCGTTGAATAGTGCTCAACCTGTGTTGAGTCAGTTATTAGCTGCTAATGACAATGCTTTCTTATTGACAGTAAGTAATAAGGGTGCGAACAAACTCTATGCTGCCTTGAATCAACGTGGTATTGCTCAAATCGGTAATGAGCAAGCTGAATCACAAGGTTTACACATTCAAGCTGAGCTATTGGATAAAGCAGGCAGTAAAGTGTGGGATGCTGAAACAGCTGATCCAAATCTGCGCCTACAACAAGGTCAAGATTATGATCTGAGTATCACGGTGAGCAACGGCACTACCCAGAATCTGAAGCATTTAGCCTTATCTGCTTTAGTGCCTTCTGGGGTGGAGATTGGTACTGCTGAGTCTGAAACAGCGGCTAAACCAGAAACCGCAGGTGAGGCTGATGCACCTCCTGCACAACCGGCCGCTAGCAATGGCTTAAGCTATCAAGATGTACGCGATGATCGAGTGCTGAGCTATTTTGACTTAGCCGCGGGTGCTAGCCAAAACGTGAAAATCCGGATGAATGCCGCTTACTTAGGCAAATACTATTTCCCTGGTTTAAGTGCAGAAGCCATGTATCAACCCGCTATGCGGGCGCGTACTGCAGGTTTACCTGTGAGTATTGTGAAAACAGCCCCCGCACCGGCTGCTCCAGGAGCTACAAGTGCGAGTGCAGAGTCAGGCCAAACTCCAACTGCAACTATTGCTGCTACCGATAAAATAGCCGCCGAAGAAGCAGAAACCGATACCAATCCTGATGCCGTTGAGGAAGAGGAAGACGCAACTAATTAATTCTATTCCAACACACTAAATCATGGCTCAACAGCCAAGCGTATTGGCTAGTGTTCAACGCCGGACACTAGCCAAGCTTCTACTCGGCGGTATATTTTTAGGCTTATTGAGCTTTGGCTTGAACTGGTGGTACTTCCACAGTCTGCCAGCCCCCTTATTTGCGAAGACTCACTCTCAAGTATTGCTTGATCGGCAAGGACGTTTGCTCAGTGCCCATATTGCAGAGGATGGGCAATGGCGCTTTCCTGCCATTGAAAAAGTCCCCGATAAATTCGCAACTGCTTTAATTCAATTTGAAGATCGGCGCTTTCGCGAACACAGTGGTGTGGATATTTTGGCGCTGATGCGTGCCAGTTATGACAATCTGCGTCAGCAACGCGTTGTCAGCGGGGCTAGCACTTTGAGCATGCAGGTGATTCGGATAGCGCGTGGTAATCCGCCGCGCACGTTATCGGAAAAGCTGGTTGAGCTATTCCGCGCGTGGCGTTTAGAGTCTGTGTACAGCAAAGAGGAAATACTACAGCTCTATACGAGTCACGCCCCCTTTGGTGGCAATGTTGTCGGTTTAGAGGCAGCGGCTTGGCGCTATTTCGCGCGTGATCCTGAGCATCTATCTTGGGCTGAGCAGGCGATGTTAGCGGTCTTGCCAAATAATCCTGCATTGATTCATCCAGGGCGGAATCGCACTCAATTACTGCAAAAACGTAATCGCTTACTCGCACGTTTATATGAAGTCAAAGCACTTTCAAAACTTGATTATGAGCTAGCGATAGCTGAACCTTTGCCTGAAGCACCCCATTTACTGCCACGCTTAGCCCCACATTTGCTGGATACTTTAGCCCTAGGTTATCCACAAGGTGAGCGCTTTCGGACAACTTTAGATGCAACGCTCCAACAGCAGTTAACTAATTTGGCACAGCGTACCGGTGAGCAATTAGCCATAGAGGGGATTCAAAACCTAGCTATTTTAGTGTTGGATAATCATAGTATGGAAACTGTCGCCTATATCGGTAATCGTCCTGACATGGATTATCGCAATGAACAAGGGCATGCGATTGATCTGATCCAACGTGCACGTAGCACTGGTAGCACGCTCAAGCCGTTGCTATTCGCTGATATGCTGGAGCAAGGTCTGATTTTGCCGGATACGCTAGTTGCCGATGTACCAGTGAATTATACCGGTTTTACTCCACAGAATTTTAATCGCCAATATCATGGGGCTGTTACTGCGCGTGAAGCTTTAGCACGCTCTTTAAATATTCCATTTGTTAACTTACTGAGTATTCGTGGTGTTGATCCCTTCTTAATGTCTTTGCGGCACATGGGTTTTCAACACATGCAGCGTTCTGCGCAAAACTATGGTTTAAGTTTAGTGTTAGGTGGTGCAGAGGCCTCGCTGTGGGAGTTAACAGTGGCTTATGCAAATTTGGCATATTTAGCGCAGGATCAATCAACTACACCAGCTTATTGGCAGCAAGGAAAGCGTTTACAAACAGAGCTGGCTACTACGGATCGAGTTGCAACTTTATCTAAGGCTAGTGCTTGGCTCACTTTAGATTCAATCTTAGGGGTTGCGCGCCCAGGTGATGAGGGTTATTGGGATAAGTTTATTAGTAGTCGGAAAGTGGCTTGGAAAACAGGTACCAGCTATGGACAGCGGGATGCTTGGGCCATCGGTACTACCCCAGATTACACTGTGGGAGTTTGGGTCGGTAATGCCAATGGTGAAGGTCGTGCCGGTTTAACAGGTACTCAAAGTGCAGCCCCGATTTTATTCAATACGTTTAACTTTTTACCACCAAGTAAAGGCTGGTTTCAGCGTCCTGATGCCCAACTTACTGATCTAAATATTTGTCGGGATGATGGCTATTTGAGTAATGGTTTTTGCGCGACTAAAACAGTAAAACTACCTAATAGCAGTCACTTTGCACGTATCACGCCTTATCATCAGCGCATTTATCTTGATTCTACACAAACGTGGCGAGTGAATAGTGATTGTGAATCGGTTGCTACTATGCAGATCCGCGATTGGTTTGTTCTGCCACCAGATCAAGCACATTACTATCAACAATATCATGCTGATTATCAGCCGTTACCAGCATGGCGAGCCGATTGTGTGGCTGAGATGGCCAATCAAATAGATGCTTTAAGCGTGGTTTATCCGCAAGAGGGAACACAAATTTATTTGCCACGAGAGATCGACGGTAAATTAGGCGAAGTCGTGTTCCGTGCCGTACCGACTCAACCCGAAGCTTTATTATATTGGCATTTGGATAATCAATTTTTAGGTACTACCCAGAGTTTCCATCAGCTAGCAGCACAACCAACGGCAGGAAAACACAGATTAGCGGTAGTTGACGAGACCGGTAATCGGGTCGAACGTAGCTTTGAAGTCTTAGTGAATGAAGCTAAATCTCAGTAAAAATAAGCAGTTAATTATAACCATTATTAGTTTTTATAAATTAATTAATAAATAAAATTAATTAAAGATTGTGTTTTTAAGCATATTGATTACAATTTTGCCTATGAAAAGTCTAGCGTTTGATCTTCGGATTCGGTTGGCGTTGCGCCACCTGTGAATTAAACCGAGCATTGCAGCACAAGGAAGACTGTTTCAGCCTCGCTAATGCCCTAGAGTACGTACCTATAGGGGTACGAGCTGGGGCAATCGCGCCGTCGCAATTTCGTACCCCTATAGGTACGTACTCTAGGGCGCGAGTCAGTGAGTCTTCCATGTACCAGGTAATAAGGTAGATCTTTCATAGAACAAGGTGTTAGCTAGCTAATACCTTGTTTGCTAAACAAAGATACGAAAATTACAAAATTAAGTTCGTTTTTTGTTTGGTTTTTCCTAAAAACTGTACTATAACTAGTAATAAGAAAAGTCTAGCGTTTGATCTTCGGATCTGGTTGGCGTTGCGCCACCTATGAGTTAAACCGAGCATTGCAACACAAGGAAGACTGTTTCAGCCTCGCTATTACCCTAAATTTAGTACCGGCCGCGGTACGAGCTGGGGCAATCGCGCCGTCGCAATTTCGTACCGCGGCCGGTACTAAATTTAGGGTGCGAGTCAGTGAGTCTTCCATGTACCAGGTAGTAAGGTAGATTTTTTCCAACCAACTTAGGGGATCGTGTATCCCCTGAGTTTTAAGCTCAGACAATAGCACTGATAAATGTGGCTTAGATTTTTAATCATTTTACTTCTTACCATTTTATTTGAATAAAGCAGGGGTCAATATCCATGCAACTCACCCTTTCTGATATTGAAAAAGCTTGGGCGTTAAAAGACCCTGCCTTAGTGGATTATATGCTGGCACTTGCTACCCAGCCTGATCTGCCTGCTGATAAACCTATTCGGACTGAAGCTCTCAGCTTCCAAAAATTCGTTAACACGATTTTTAGTTATAACTTTCTGCAAAAAACACCCGAAGAACAAAAAGCATGGCGGATTGAGCAAATACGCTTATTAGAAGCTGATGATGCAGAAGTACCTTTAGCAGAGCGTTTAAAACTACACAAAATTATTTTGCTGCTATGGACTGATAAAAGTCCATATGCACGGCATGTATTGTTAGAAGTGATTCGGCGTATACCCTTGGTGTACGGTCCTTGGCGCGCTCTGAAACATATTTTCAAAGCGGCTGAAGCTGAAAATGACTACCAGCTACTAGGCGCGCTTGCGACCCGCTGTGACATGGCAACTCAGCAGGAGTTTAGTCGTGCCACTTTGCTGTATATGCGGCGTCGCGCTTGGCGCTATTTACGCCAATTAGGGCAAACCTTGCCTGCGGTTTATCCCGAAGCCGCTAGCTACTTCTTAGCAGCTTACGAAGACAATACCGCTTGGCAGCAAACCTGGGTGGCAAATCATATCTTTTACCATGAAACCCATGCGTATGATGCGGCGAATTTTGGCTATGTGTCCCCCAAAATAGGCTTATTAGAAAAACGTGCTTTTAAAGCCACTTGGCAGCGCTCACCTGAACCTTTATTGCGCTTGTTGAGTATGGCGCGAGCTGAGCAGATTCGGAAGTTTGCTTGCGATGCACTAAAAGCTGATTTCGCGGTGATCTTGCGTGATGTCGAAGCGCAATGGCTGATTGATTTAGCCAATCTGCCAACACACAGCCAAGCGATTGATAATTTTATAGTTTGGCTGTTACAAAACTCGCCCAAACTTGAGCAACAGCAATTCCGCGCTTTGGGCTTGCATCAAGTCGTATTAGGTTTATTAGAGTCGAATGACAAAGATGCGCTGAATTATGCCATCCAATACGCTAAGGCTCATGCGCGTGATCTGCCTGTAACTGAATTACTGCGCCTCGCACTCAAACCCAATCCAGAACTCGCTAAACTGATACGGCAGTTAATTTCCGAGCGCGATCCACGCAGCGAGATTGGCTTGGAAGCTTGGGGACAGTTGCTATGTTTAGAAGCTTATTACGATTTTGCTGCGGAAGCTTTGCGTAAACATTTTGGGCGCAAAGAATTGACCCCGGAATGGTTCCAACAACGTCTGTTGGATTCAATGCTCGGCTTCAAATTTGCTAAGCACTATTTGCTGGAACTACACCCGCTTAAAACGCTAAGCAGTCGTTATTTCCAAGGCATTTTAGAGCAGCTCGATACCACGAATGACGAGCACAATGAGCTGGCTAATTTTGCCCTGACGCAATTAGCGCAACTGGATTTAACCGAGTTAGCGCCAGCGTTTATTCAAACTGCGCTTTTCCACCCCTTCTTGACGTGGAAATTCCGCGAGTGGCTACAAAACGATACCCTTAAAACGCGACAATTGCCGCTCGATTTCTATCAAGCACTGGCTTATGAGCCAGATTGGTATGTGCATCCCTTCATTCAAAATTTGTGTCAGTCGAATCTGCCTTGGACAAAGTATCTGAGTTTTGACGCCAGTTTGGCAGAGCAAGTACGCGGCTGGTTAGCAGATGTGCGGCGTTTCTCACCTGCTGATTTAGGCTTTGAATGGCTAATGAAGTTGGTAAATCGCGAAGAGGCGGCTTATCACGATTTCGCCGTGAAATTGATGATTAAGGCATTTACGCCAGCGGATTTTGCCCCCAAACAAACGGCTATACCCGCAGCTAGTACACCGTCTGCGACTGACAAAACCATTGACTTAGACAAGAAAACCTTCTTATTCACTGGCAAACTGAGCACTATGACGCGTGGCGAGGCGGAAGCCAAGGTCACCGCTGCGAATGGTAAAAACTCGGGTAGTGTGAATGCTAAATTAGATTATTTAGTGATCGGTGATGAAGGCTCGCCTTTATATGGCAATGGCCGCAAGGGCAGCAAGCAAGTGAGTGCGGAAAAGCTGATTGCTGAGGGTGCAGGCATTAAAATCATTTCCGAGACCGCTTTCCTACAAATGCTTGCCGGTGAGCAGCGTGAATTTTCAGAAGATGCGTTAGTTGAAGGCTGCAAGACTTTATGGTCGATGGCGGTGGAAAAACCGGATACGCCCATCAGTAAATTTGCGATTCAATATCTGCGCTATCACCACCCTGAATTATGCTTGAAATTAACGGATCGTCCGGTTGATCCTGGCACGGAAATTCCCGCTAGCTTCGCGACTTTTGAGCAGTTTAAACCTTTGTTTAATCAGGCGAATGTGCCGCTACGCCATATGGCTTTGGATTATGCTAACTATGAATTTGCGCGTTGGAATCCAAGTGTCGCCGATTTATTGGCTTTGACTGAATCGAAATACAGCGATGTGCGTGAATTCGTCAGTAAAGCGCTGACCGAAGAAGCCAGCCAAGAAAATCGGCGCTATCGTTTGGATGCAAGCTTGCTACCTGCGGCTGATGTTTATAGCTTCTGTGAAGCGCGTTCAGCAGCTACCCGCCAATTGGGTATGCAGCTCATTCAACAGCATGAAAAATTCCAATTACCAGAAGCGCTATTCCAACTGACCGAAAGCCCTGATCGTGAATTACGTGGCTTTGTAGTACGGATTTTATGGTCACTCTATCGCCGCTATTCGACGACCGCCCATTGGCAGCCAAGCTTGCCCGTGATGGCGAATTTAAGCGCAGTGGATAAAGCTAAGCGTGAAGCAGCCTTGAAAAAACTCGGCACAGGTTTGCCAAAGCATCCAGACAATCTGCCTGCGGATAAAGATGCCTTACAGCAATTATTACGCCGCTGGTTATATGAAATTCCACCAGGTCGGATGGGTAATGAGCGTTTAAAAACCAGCTTGAAACCCTTATCGGCCAGCAAAGCAAAAAAAGCTTTAATTGAAACCTTCCGCGATGTGGCACTGGATGATGCGGAATTTGCGCAATTAGTGCTGCCGCTCTTTAAGAATTTCACTCGCTCGAATGGGCTAATGGAACAGGCAGCCTGTTTAGTTGCAGTGACGCGTTTACAAACTGCCCATCCTGCTTTGGCGATATAAGGAAGCACTATGATTAATTTACTTCACACCTATCGCGGGCAAATTCAGGGCTTGGTGAGTCAAGGTGCTCACAGCGTTTTTATTACCAAGCATCCCGAAAACCAAGCGACTGAACTCTATCGCTTAAACACCAGCACCGAATACACCGAGCTGCAAAGCGATGCCTTACCTTGTAGTGCCACTGCTTTAGTAGGCAATACAGAACAGATTTGGTTAGCTGGCACGGATGGTAAGCTCTACAGCAGCGCATTTAAAGAAGGCAAAGCCAAAGCGCTAGGCCATTTAGATTTTAGTCAAAGTGAAGTCTTGGCATTGGCTTTATTAGCACAACATCGTTTAGCAGTGTTACAAGCCAAGCAAATCCAGATTGTTGATTTAACAGCAAATAATATTAGCCAAACCTTTGAGCAGACTGATGCGGCAACCACATTAGCAAGTAGTCCAGATGGTTTATGGTTTGTGGTGGGTTTCCGGCAAGGCAAGCTGGCCGTTTACCACTCTGAAACACCAACCAGTGAATTTGCTTTATCCAGCGAAGGTGTAGTGCATCAAGGTCAAGTCACCGCTCTAGTATTTGCCCAGAACGAATTACAGTTCTACTCAGCCGGTGCAGATAAGAAGCTGTTTTTAACCCATGCACGCGGTACTTTGCAGCCTTTAGATAAAGGTAAAAGTAGCAATCATGAAGTAGCGATTAGTGCACTGTTACTCGGCAAAGAGCGTTTATTTACTGGTGCACACGATAAAAGCGTCAAAGCTTGGGCGTATAGCGGTGGTCAACCCACTACTTTAAAACAAGGTTTACCGAATATTGCCTATTTGAGCTTAATTCAGTATTTGGATAAGCCTGCGCTATTAGTCGCTGGTACGGATGCCTCCTTAACCATTGTCGGCTTAAGTGAAGAAGAAAAACTGGGTGAGATCAAAGTCGCGATTAATGATGGCTATGCTTGGGCCAAATACTTTGGCGAACGCGCTGATCCACTAGAGCGCGAGAAAGCCTTAGTTCTGCTGGCTAAGTATGATGATAAACGCGCTTTTGATTTATTAGATAATCAGCTTAAAAGCGAACAAGATCACGCTTTGCGTGAGCAAATCATTAAGCTAGTGGCCAAAGCGAAACATCCACGCGCCTTAAATTTATTAGAAGCTGCTACCAAAGATACCCGCCATGACACCGTGCGCCAACAAGCCTTCAAAGCCTGGGAAGGCAAAGTGGCAGCGGATGATTTGCGCCCGTATGAAGTTGCACTGGCGACCAATCAGCTTGATATTGGTAAGGAAGCCTTAACGGTTTTAGCTGCACTGGCCAAAGAGCAGCCGCGTGCTGAACAAATGTTGGTGCAGGCACTGAATCATAAACAGGCCGCTTTACGTTTGACCGCTTTGAGTTTGTTGGAAAAGCTCTATGGTGATTCGCCCAAAGCATCACTCCAAGCTTTAGCAGTGGCTCAAGCTGATTTACAGCGTGCGGCTTTAATACGCTTATATCAGCGCAAACTCCTGCAAGATATGGAGGTGCAACGCGCTCTATTATTAGCCCAGTCTGATAATGACGCGAATCTGCGTCACACCGCTTTTTTAGTCGGGATTTTAAGTCAAGCCAATTTGACCCAAGCCCTCAAAACACTGGAACCCGATTTAGCGCGCCAACTGCAAGAGTTAGAAGATTTTGAATTGCTCGGTGATGGTACAAGCAAACCTGCCAAAGCGCCTAAAACCTCGAGCAAAGAGGCGGCGAAACTGATCCAAGCCTTGGAGTTTGCTGATTACAATGTGCTGCTGCAAGGGATGAGTAATCGCCATGCAGATATTAGTTTCTTGGCGGCATTTGCCTTAGCGGTACTCCAAGATCAACGGGCGTTCGGCATGTTATTAGTCCTAAGCCAAGAAGCGAATCCAGCAATTCGCGCCGGTGTTGGACGGGCGTTTGCTTGGTTAAATCAAGACGATAGCATTCCCACTTTAGAGCTACTGCTCAATGATAAAGCGCCGGAAGTGCGCGATGCGGCTTTCAATGCGTTAGAGAAGCTTCAAGCAAATCGGCTGCTAACAGCAGAACGGGGTTTTGCCTCACAGCATCAAGATATTCATGCACGTAGCTTAAAGACTTTATTAGATTTATTGGCTGAACCTGAAACCAGCGAAAAACCGAAAAAATCCTTACTGGGCAGTTTAAAAACACTGTTTTCCAGCCCTAAAGACCCAACACCCGTCACCCCTAAAAATGACAGCGAACGTGCTTTAGTTTTATTGCAAACCGCTTTAAATGATCCTTTTGAGCCAGTCCGCCAAGAAACCTTCAAAACTTGTTTGAACCGTCAATTGGGTGGCTCAGAGCTAGATACGCTGCGTTTATTGCTGACTAGCCGTTATGAAAATCTGCATCGCGAAGTGCTGAATGAGTTAATGGCGAAAAGCCGTGTCCTACCTGAGTTGGATTGGGTTGCACCATTGTTATTGGAGTTATTCAATGATCGCTTTGCAGGGGTGCGTACCGAAGCTTTACGCTTTGCCTTAACTGAAAAGAAACGTTTTGAGGCACAAGCAGTTTTAGCGGCAGCAGTGCAAAGTCTGTTTGTGGATGTCAAACAGGCGGCTTTGCTGCATATTCAAAAGAATCCAAGCAAAGCCAATCAAGCACATTTGCCTACATTATTGAATGATGAACATGAGTCTTTACGCAATTTAGCGATTCAATTATTAGTCGATGCAGATCAACAAACCGCACTCCTCACAGCCTTAAATAGCCCTTATGACGATGTGCAAGTTACGGCGGCGAATGCTTTAGTCAAATGGGGGGAGCCGCAAGCTTTTAAGACTTTAGAAGCTTTATTAGCGCGCCCAGAACCGACGATCAAAGCCGAACAAGAACAATGGCTACGGATTACTGCACAAGCTTTATCAGGTTTAGGGTCAACGGCACAAGTTCAAGCATTTGCGACCATTCAAACTTATTTGAAATCAACTCATGCCTCCTTAGTTGAGGTTGCGGCTAAAGCACTCGCTTATGTAGTCAGTAGCGAGCAAGTTCCGGTTTTATTAGAACTGCAAGCTGATGAGCGTCCGGTAGTACGTGCCAATGCAGGTTTCGCTTTAGCCCTATTAGCAGAACCGCAAGCTAAGGCCGTGTTAGCTGAAACTAAATTAGTTGAACAGCAATTAAGCCTGTCACAACGTTTGGCAGCCCAGTTAGCTTTGGAAACGGCTACCCCGTTAAATCTGCAAATTTTCCTACAAGATCATCGGACATTTATTCCAGCGGTACTAGCACTCGCCAGCCACGAGTTTCTCCTGCATGGCGATGAGCCTGAATTAAGCACGTGGGCTTTAAGTTTAAATCAGCCTGAGTTGCAGCAGTTTTGTGCTGATTTACTGGTGTCTTATAGTGATGAAGCAGCGCGCTGGGCTTATTTGGGGCAATGGCTCCAACAGCAACAAGGTTCAGATAGTAAAGATCAGGAAAAATGCTGGCATTTCAGTACCGCTAATTTGCAACAGATTGCCGCGATATTGGTCTACGGTAGTGGGCATTTAAAAGCGTATTTGCTAGAAATTTTGGTTAATTTAATCAGCATGAATGGCAAAGAATGGCAATTGCAATTCGACGCTTTCAATAAACGCTTTGCCAATGAAATTAAAGCGGCTGAAGCGAAGGTGCTGAAACCTGAGCCTGCTAAGCACGAGCAAGCCGCATGGAATCAACGCGCTTTCGGGGCTTATTTAGGTCTGGTGCGTCAGGATAGTCCGCAATCACCACGTTATGGTTCCTTAGTCTTACGCTTGAAAGCCTTACGTAGCTTACAAGACCTTGCTGAACGTGACAAAAGTTTATACGAAAGTGTAGTTAGCAGCTATCTAACCCTGCTCAACCATGAACAAGTCGAAATTCGCTTATTCGCCTTCGATACCTTGCAAACTATGGGCGTGGATTTGGCCGTCTTAGGGAATACTGCCACCACTTCGCCACGCACCGATATTGCCCGCAAAGGTTTAGAATTACTGATTAAGCATTATCCACTTAAACAGTCGCATCAATTACTGCAAAACTTGATTGGTAGCAATCACGAAATTCTCGCGCCAGAAGCGTGGAAGTTGTATAGCGCGGATCTGGGTTTGGTCAAAGCTGCCCCCGTTGCACTGCAATCCAATTTAGCCGAATTGCGTTTGCAAGTGATGGGAGATTTAGCGGCGCATTATGCGGATACGGGTGTGCCAGCTTTAGTAGTGGAAGCCAGCCAAAACAGCTCCATCGCGGTAGCGATGAAAGCAGCCGAGACACTGGCACAACAGAAACATCCGCAGGCTTTCAATGCTTTAGTCGGTTTATTTAAACGCGGTACGAGTGCACAGAAACGCGGTGTCTTGAATGCTATGCGTTTATTGCCGAATGCTGAGCCTGCTTTATGGTTAGTGAACTATCTAAATACCGATTTCTTAGACAATGACTTATTAAATCAAGCTTATGAAGTGATTGCGAGCCAACGCCCGATAGAAGCCTTTAAGCCACTACTCAAGCGTTTGGAGCAACAAGCGAAAGAAGCTAAAGCCATCATTAAAGCACTCATTACTATTACCGGTTTCGACCAGCCCATTGAAGATTATGCAGATGAGTCAGCAGATAAACGTTGGTTGACTTTACAGTTCCCCCGCCATGAAGATTTGCTAATTCAATTATTCAACCATTTGATTCGTCTGAATTATTTAGATGAAGCAACACGTTTAGCTTATGCACTGGGCTGGGTGCAAAGTAAAGACGCAGATAAAGCCCTAGCGGATGCTTTGCCAGTATTAAATACTGCGCAACTCATGCCCGTTTTACAAGCCATGTCGCATCGTGCCCTGAAGCGCGAGGGTCGGGTAAATGGCTTACTGACGATGCTTGCGCATAAAGATTTGGATGTGCAGTTCTTAGCGGCAGAGGGCTTGGCGAATAGTGGTCATCAGCAAGGCTTTAGCATTCTGCTGGCGGCCATGGATTATCAGAAAAATGATGAATTCCGCAAACGTGCCACCCTTGCTTTGGGTAAATCGGGCGATGAGCGCGCTTTAGATAAATTGCTGAAACTCGCGGAAGACAAAGAGCATTTCTTACACGAAGCGGCCATTGAAGCGATTGGCCATTTGGGCAAAGGTGAGCAAGGCGAACGCATCTTTAAGCAGATTAAATCACGCTTATTGAATGCTGAGTATTTCTCGGATTTAGCTAACTATGCTCTGAATGGTTTGCGTTGGTTGAATACCCAAGCGGCTTGGGCGCTGGTGCAAGAGTATGCAGCTGATCAAGCCCGCTACAGTGAGTATCGGGAACATGCAGTGAGCTTGCTGCAATACCACGATACCGAAGCTACACGTAGTTTCTTACTGAAAGTATTACGTGAAGAAGATGATGAAATGGGTGTGGTTGAAATAGCATTGAATACGGCGCGCTTAGTGTGGAAAGCAGAGCCAACTATTGCCACTGAAGTGGACTATGCGCTCTTGCAAGGTCATTACCCACAAAGCGATTCGAAGCTATTGGAACGTATCGTCAATACTGCCCCGACTGCGACCTTATTAGCATTGCTCGGCAAGGATTATGTGCCAGATGATCCTGCTTATGCGCACTATATTGTGGCGGGGTTAGGGCAAGGCTTATTGAAGCGCAGCGATTACCAAACAGATGAATTACAAGCTTTATTAGCGGCGCAAAAACCGGAAGTCGTTGAGTGGGTAGCACGCTTAATCGGGCGGATGGATAAACTCACTAAAACCTTAGCCACTAGTTTGGAGCAAGCGCTCGAAACTTATTTCGCACGCTGGCAAACAGCTTATCAGCGCTTAGAGCAAAAGCCAGATGATCCGGTGCGTCAAGAAACTGAAACAACCTTAGTGCAAACGCTGGATCAATTGCTTTGGACACTGGTGCAACAAAATCTGCAACCGGCTCATTTATTGCAATTATTGACCACTGCACAGAAAGCGGAGCGCCACTTCCAAATACAGATTCTGACCGCCTTCCTAGCGCTAGATAAGCTGAGTGATAAATCGGTATTGGAAGCTTTAAGCAACTTACAATCTTCGCCTGTCTTACAAGTCAGCACTTTGGCGAATCAATTACTCGCCAAACATCAACCCAAAGCCAAGGTCGATTGGCAGCGTTTACTCGCCCAGCCAGAAGCTTTATTACAAGACCATTTCGCCAAAACTTTAGCAGAAGCGGCTGCCACCGCTGCGCATCAGGCACAAGTTTTACCCGTCTTGATTGCCAAGCAAGAAGTGCCAACCTTGGCGCAGATTGCGAATGACCCACAGCAACAAGAAGCCTTGCGTTTAGGGGCGATTGAAGGTTTAGCCAGAATTATTACACCCGAAGCTGAAACGGCTTTACAACAAATCAAGCAAGCCGCGAACGATGCGGATATTAGTAAAGCGGCCTATCGCGCCTTGCGTCGCTGGCAACGTAGCCAAGCCAAAGCCACCACGGGAGCATCTGCATGAGTACTGAAACCAATCCAGTGGCAGGGACTGAAAGCTTTACCTTGCGCTATCAGCAGCCCAGCGATTTTCACCATGACGCGGTGCAATTATTCACGCATTTAGAGCGTGATGCCGTGCAGTTTGCGGGTAAAGTTAAGCAGCCGATAGCTTTCCGCGAAGGTTTAGCAACTTTATTTGCGATTGTCAGTAGTGACTATCGTTATGTGCCGAAGGATCGTGCCGCTTATGCCGCGTTCATGCAAATGCGCCGTAGCTCGCAGAATCTAGGTTTGGCGAAAGCATATCGCGCTTATTTCGATTGGTTAATACGCAATGACCCGCAAGCATGGCTAATTCTTGATCCAATTATTAGCGTGCATCCTGATGGTTTATTGCTCGAAGTCTTTAGTAAAGATGAAGGTTGTTATGCCGCGCTCGCTTTAGATAATGCGTTCTTTGAGACGCAAGGCCAAACTCAATTTGGCACGACTAATATCGACTTCAGCCAAGAGCTCGCCCAAGGCATTGAGCAGATTCGCAGCTTCCGCACTACCCATTTTACGGTGGGTAAAGAAGCGGTCAATTTCCAAACTGAAACCGCAGCCGCTTTACCCGCTACCGAAGTAATCGAAAAGCGTATTCAAGTGCCGCAAACCTGGATTCGTGGTTTATTGCAAGTGCAATCCGCTGCGCAATTGCCGAGCGATACCTTTTTCCTAAAGCCGATTGATCTGTATAACGCGCTACGTCATTTGCGCCTCCATGCGGATCTCAAAGGCAAAAAACGCGGCTTGCGGATTGAACTCGTGCCGAATCAGCAGCCACGTTTGGTATTAGAACCGAATGATGTGGTGATTGAAGGCAGCGCCGAGGCTTATCAAGGCAAGCAGGCGAAGGTGATTCGTTTATGGGGGCGGCGGCGTTTGAGTTTATTGAAACGCTTTTTACCTTTTGCGGAAACCATTGAAGTGCAGGTTTTGGGGAATGGGATGCCGAGTTTCTGGATTTTAGGTGGCTCGGGGATGAGTTTAACGCTGGCGGTAACGGGTTTTACGGCGAGTAATTGGTCACAAGCACTGAATTTTGATTTATTGTTACCACGGCGCACTGAGACGGTGGCTGAATTAAAAGTGGTTGTGGATGCACTGAAAAAAGCCTATGTCGCAACTTTAGAGGATCTAACACAACTAACTAAACTGAGCGAGCTGACTTGCCGTACCGCGCTGCAACAAGCCAGCCAACAAGGTTTGGTGATTTATGATCTGGCGCATGATGTATATCGTTATCGCCCGCTCACTCAAGAGCCGCTGGAGATGGCGCATTTTCAATTCCGTCAACCCGCTGAAAAGCTGGCTTATGATTTAGTCGCACGCCAAAAAGCTATCAGCCCATTACAATTGACTGTGATTCCGCTAGAAGGCACAGAAATTTCTGCAGAAATTACGGTGAAAGAAGATAAGCGTGATTATCTAGCCAAGCTCAAACTCACCGAAGAAGGGCAAATCAGCAAAGCATCCTGCTCTTGCCATCAGATTATGACGCATGGTCTGAGCCAAGGTGCGTGTAGCCATTTGCTTGCGTTAAGGATTGCATATGCTGAGCAGCAAGCGAAGCGTGATTTGAGCGTGATTACCCATGAAACACGCCTACTGACACGCCGAAATAAGCAACAACAAGAACAGATTCAAGTGACTTTAAATCAAAAGCGTTTGTTGATTAGTCGTGAGCTGAATCAGCAAAACAAACCACAGCAATTCGCCTTCAATTCCGTGCAGGAAGCGCGCCATGCGTATCTAGGCAAAATCGCACAATTGGAACTAAGCGGCTTTATTGAGGGCTAAAGCATGAGTGAAAAACTAAGTCGTTACGAACAAATTTGGCAAGCGATTGAAAAAGCCGGCAGCGTGAATGCGTATGTGCGCGAACAGATGCAGAAAAATGGCTTTATGGTAGCGCGTCGCCCAACCGACAATATGTCGAAAAGCGAGCTAGAAAAATACCGCCAAGAGCTCAAGAAAGAAGCGGCTGAGCAACGCCGCTTGAATAAAGAAGCCTGGCAAGCTTATAAGTCCAAGCATATTGTGCATTTGGGCGAGGGCATTTATTGGACGGACGATACCAGTGAAGATCAATGGGATGTACCCAATGCGAATAAGCGTTTGCTGGAAAATCAATTGCCTGCGCTTACTAAAGTGGCCCAACTCTGCGAAGCCTTGAATCTTTCTGTGAATGAATTGCGCTGGCTCTGCTATCAGCGTGAAGTCACCGAGAAAAGCCATTACACCCGCTTTGAAATCCCGAAACGTTCGGGCGGAATGCGTGCGATTTGGGCACCTTTGCCGAAATTAAAACAAGCTCAACATTGGATTTTGCACGAAATCCTTGATCGTCTAGTTGTACATGGTTCAGCGCATGGTTTTATCAGCGGGCGCTCGATTGCTAGCAATGCGGCTGAACACACCAATAGCCAAGTGTTAGTAAAAGTCGATATTGAAAACTTCTTCCCGACGATTAGCTGGAAGCGCGTCAAAGGTGTATTCCGTAAGGCCGGTTATCCTGAGCAAATCGCCACACTGTTAGCCTTACTTTGTACCGAATCACCACGTGAAATTGTTGAGCATGAAGGTAAGCAAGTTTATGTCGCTTTAGCGGATCGCTGCTTACCGCAGGGAGCACCAACCAGCCCAGCATTAACCAATGCTTTGTGCTTACGTTTGGATCGGCGCTTAACCGGTTTTGCCCAAAAAGCAGGCTGGCGTTATACCCGCTACGCGGATGATTTGACCTTTAGCTTGCCTGCCAATAGCAAACATCCAGCCGAGATTAGCCGCCTGCTAGGCACTTTAAAACGTGTTTTAGGCGAGGAAGGTTTCAATTTAAACGAGAAAAAAACGCGAGTGATTCGCAAGGGCAATGTACAAGCAGTCACCGGTTTAGTCGTGAATGGCGAACAGGCACCGCGTGTGAGTCGTGAGTTAAAGCGGCAAATGCGCGCAGCCGTGCATAATCTGAAACAAGGTAAAACTTTACCAGAAGGTGAAAGCATCCAGCGTTTACGTGGTTATGCCGCTTATATTGCGATGACAGATCGGGAATTAGGAGCGAGTTTATTAAACCAGTTACAGCAGACCCAAGGAGTCTAAGCTATGGGTGCTTGGGGGATGCAAGCATTTGAAAATGATGCAGCTCTAGATTTCACTGCATGTTTATTTCATGAATCGGAAGCAGGTGATTTGAGCTTGCTAGCTGAAGCCTTTCGGGATGTATTTAAGGCTAAACAGAAGACTATCTAGATTCTGATCTTGGCTCGCCGGCCGTTGCTGCAGCGGCTCTTTTGGTTTCCCTAAAAGACAATGACACGCAAGCGCTCTTAAAAATTCAGCCTGAAGGGAAAGCTTGGTTTGATGCAGCACGCCAAGCCGATTACGCTTTTGGTTTCTGAAGCTCTACGAGCACTGGATTTAGTTACTGCTGAAAATTCAGAGTTGTATGAGCTTTGGGAGGAAACCAGTTATTTTGAGGAATGGCTGATTTCAATAAATAAGATTAAAGCGGCATTAAGCGCCGAAAGTCAAATGGCTTAGGCTTTGTAAAAATTTGCTTTTGCTAGAGTTTAAAACTACACATTATCTCCTCTAGGTTATTGAATTTATTGAGCCAAGTGTAAATTTAATAATCATTGATAGATTTACAATTCCTTTACAAATTTTTTGTTTGTTTTTAGTGCATTCGTAAAAAAAATAATTACAATCCCTTGCTGTGTAAATACTACACACGCTGTGCCAGTCAGTTTTCGAGTGTCGAGTAACTAGCTGGCTTATCTATTCTTGGAGGAGTCCCACGATGAAATCATTGAGTACTGTGATCGGTGCCGCTTTATTGGCTTTAAGTTTATCGGCTATGGCTGAGGATGCTAAGCCAGCTGCAGGTGCTGCGACTGCAACCCCAGCGGCTGCTCCGGCTGAAATGGGTACTGAAGCTGAAGCTCAAGCGATGAGTGAAAAAGCAGCTAAATTAGTTGATGAAAAAGGCGAAGCTGCTTTCGAAACCTTCAAAACGAAAGACGGCGGTTTCCAAGCTAAAGACCTGTATGTATTCTGCATGGACTTAACGGGCAAAATCTTATCTCACCCGCTGAAACCAGAATTAGTGGGCAAAGATATGCTGAGCTTTGATAAATACGGCGACAAACCTTTTGAAAAAATGGTTGAGCTTGCGAAGGGCGCAGAAGGCAAAGGTTGGGTTGATTACAAATGGCCTTTACCAGGTGGCACTGACCCACAAGACAAGAAAAGCTACATCATTAAAAACTCAAAAGGTTTCTTATGTGGTGTTGGCGCTTACGTGAAGAAATAAGCTAGGCTTTCTTCGGGTTGTAAGGCTCTCTTACAACCCATTGCCGCTCTAAACTGCTATGCTCATTAAAACCTCAGCACTTAGCAGTATGAATGATCTAATTATCTTCGACGGTATCTGTAATCTCTGTACTTTTTCAGTACGCTTTATCTTGCAACACGAAGCTGCAGCTATCTTACATTTCACTCCCTTACAATCCGCAGCTGGCGCACGCTTATTGCAGCAGCATGGCTTTGATCCAAACGATGCAAAAACCTTTGTTTTAATCCAAAACGGTCAGGCATATACGCGCTCGGATGCTGCGTTGCGAGTCGCGGCCTATTTGCGTTGGCCGTGGCGTGGCTTGGTTCTATTTAAGCTAATCCCCCGCTATCTGCGCGATAAGGCCTATGATGCTATAGCGCGTAATCGTTATCGCTGGTTTGGGATGAAAGAGGTTTGTATGCTACCGACGCCAGAATTGCGGGCGCGTTTTATTGAGCATTAGGCGTAAATATGCGGATTGACCTCGACCACTGTGTTATTCATGTCTCCAACTGGGAGCGTTCGAATGCGTTTTACCAAACTATTTTAGGTGCAGAAATCATTCCACGCGGCAATGGCTTTGCCTATCGCTTAGGTAATGCGCAACTGAATTGCCACGGCCCGAATGTGAATCCAGCACCTGTTGCCCACATTCCAGTGCAACCCGGCAATAGTGATTTGTGCTTTATTTGGCCGGATAAAATTGAAAGTGCAATTGAGCATTTAAAGCAGCATGGGGTGGCAGTGGAAGTTGGGCCAGTTGCACGCTTTGGCTCAAAAGGTCACGGCACGAGCGTGTATTTCCGTGACCCTGATGGCTCCTTGTTGGAGTTTATTTCGTATAGCGTTTAAGGCTTGAGAGTTGGTTGCAAAACTTGTTTTTGCATCCAGAGATTCAACACAACCACCAAGCCCAATAACACTAACAAACCCAGATTCAAACTTTGCCAGCTAAAGCTTTGAATCAATAAGCCGCCGGCCATCACCCCAACAATTGCAGCAACCGCAATGACCAATTCGGCAATACCCTGCGCGCGGCCTTTTTCCGCAGCGGGATAGGCTTGGTTATATTGATTAGTTCCAGCGACATACATCAAGTTCCAGCCGATGCCGAGCAGGAATAAGCTAATGTGGTAGTGCAGTTCAGTCGTGCCTAGTATCGAGGCTAAAGCACTTAAGGCCAAGACAGCTAAACCTGCCAACAGTACATAGCCTGCACCGAATTTATCGACTAATTTACCGCTGACAAAAGACGGTAAAAACATACCGATAATATGCCAGCCGATTACCGACATTCCTGCATCGACCGAGTAATGATGTTGGTGCATCGCTAAAGGTGCGACTAACATCATTAGCATCATTACAGCTTGCCCGAATGCGGTATTGCCAACCCCTAACCAATAGGCAGGGCGTTTTAAAAAGCTGGCGGGCGTGGCTTTATTGGCTGCTTGACTGGCAGGTTTTTTACCCAAAAAGCTGATTAATAGCAAAGCTAATAAACTGAAAACTGCGACTAAACCATACGCGCCTAAATACTTCGGTTCTGCAATCCAGTGGTTAGCAAATTTAGCCAAGCTCGGCCCTAGAATCGCCGCTAATAAGCTCCCACTTAATACCCAGCCAATCGCTACACCAGATTGTTGGGCAGGCATTTCATCAAGCGCAGCGAGGCGATAATACACTGAAGAGGCTTGATAAATACCCATTAGCAAACTTGCTGCGCAAAAGATTACAAAGCTTTGCGTGCTCAAAGCGAGCATGGCTAAACCTGCTGCAACTGCACCAGCTAATGCTCCCACTTGAAAACCTAAACGCCGACCTGAACGTTGCATCACTATAGACAAAAGATAAGTTGCGCCCAACGCACCAACGCTAATCAAGGCATAAGGCAAGGTCGCGAGCTTCTCACTGGGTGCGAGTTGCAGACCAATCACGGTCGATAGGCTAATCCCGACCAATACCGCAAACCAATAACAGGCTTGAGCGAGCGACAAGATCACGATTTTAGGATTCATAGGCGAACTCCTCGGTATACACAGAAAAACGCTTGCGGTAGTCGGCAGGCGTGACGTTTAAGGCTTGCATGAATTTGCGGCGCAGAATTTCACTGGAGGGAAAGCCGCATTGCTGGGCAATTTTGGTGAGTGGCAATTCGCTGGATTCCAGCAACCAACGTGCCTGATCTAAGCGCGCTTGGGCAATATAACGCGAGGGCGCTAAACCGGTAGCAGTGGAAAACTGGCGCGAAAAATTACGCACACTCATCGCGGCTAAATCCGCCAAACGAGCCACTTCCAAAGGTTCAGCCAAGTGCTGATGAATATATGCTTGCGCCTTGCGTAAAGCAGGATGCTGCAATTCGCGCCGCCCGTTTACCGGCGAACTAAACTGATTTTGCCCGCCCGGACGATGATAAAACGCCACCATTTGCCGCGCGGTTTCCAAAGCCACCTGCTGCCCACAATCGTCTTGCACCAATTGCAAAGTCAAATCAATCCCCGCAGTCACACCCGCTGAACAATAATATTTACCGTCCTGCGTAAACAGCGCATCAATATCCAAGTTCACCTCCGGAAAGCGCTGTCTAAATTCGGTGTAACGCTTCCAATGGGTAGTGGCGCGGCGATCATTTAATGCACCCGTTGCAGCTAGCAAAAATGCGCCACTACACACCGAAGCTACGCGCGGAATTTGTGGCACTAGCTCGCGCAAGGGTTGAATAAGGTTTAAGTCTTGCGAAATCTGTGGTGCAGGCGTGCCACCGACCATTAATAAAGTGTGAGGCAGCGCTTGAAATAAATCAGCTAACACGCCATCGCATAACACGCGCGTTTTCGTTGCTAAAGTCACTGCTGGCGTATTTTTTAAAGCAATCAGGCGAGTGCGATAACGCGGCTTTTCAGCATGATTGGCTTGCAAGTCCAGCAACTCATTAGCTGACGCAAACACCTGCAAAGGTCCAAACACATCCACTGCATTGGCGTCATCATAAGCAAGTAAGGCAATTTCAATGCAAGCTTCGGTCATAAACACTGCTTTTGTTAGTTAGTAACCAAGCTTGATTATAAAAGCACAAGCTCTGTCTGATAGGACAGAAAAACTACTAAACCGGACACAATCGCATCACTAGCATGAGCTCTAAGCAATCGAGCTACCGCCAAACAAGCTAGTCGCTCTGCTGGTTTTGGCAGCTTGAATAAGCCCGAATTGATGTTTAAGAATTGAAAATACCTCATCTGAGGGTTAGTTTATTTAGATAGCCTGACCACTTAACAGCAAAGTTATCAGCACTCAATACAATTGCAGATAATAAAAATTTACCAATCATTAAAAGCTATCAAAATGCTGAAACGTATCACTGGAACTACCTTAGTGCTATTAATAGCCTTAGCGTATTGGCTTACTAAAGATGAGGTACTCAGTCCTGAAGCACAAACATTGCTTGCATCAGTTGATCCAAGCACTAAAAGCAGCGAAGCCTATACCTATCTACTCGGTATAAATGCAGCCCAAGATGAAGATCCAGCACAGGTTGGCCAGCAGTTATTAACTGCTATTCGACAAAGTGAAGCGCAATATAAACTAGGAAAGCAGCTGTTCAGTTTCACACCCTATCCAAAAAATAAGGAATTACCCTTGCCTGAAGGTGAGCTATTTTGTGAAAAAGAAGATACCGCCTTATGCTTAAAAAACGTGTTTAAAGCTGAAGCATCACAAATTGCAGAAGCTCTTACGCAAAATCACATCTTACTGGAGCGCTATCAAACCTTTCTAACAAAAACAGATTATGTCACCTTAATGCCCAACAACCTACAAGCGCCTATAGGTTTAAATCTAAGCTACCTTAGAAGGGGTAATCAGTTAATACTATTAAAAAGTATTCTATTAGCAAAGCAAAACAATAACCAAGCAGCATTGGATTTATTAGAAAAGCACCAGCTCAGCTTACGCCAATCACTAGCTCATGCCGATATTCTACTCTATAAAATGATTGTTAATTCCTCTATCAATAAAACTATTGATGTAGCTTCTATTTTATTGCAGCAATCAGAAAAATTATATTTTACGATTAAACCACTAACAGCAGAAGAGTTGAGCCTAAAAAGCGGCATGGAGTGGGAGTTTTGCTCTCAGGCTAGTCGGTTGTTGAATATGGAGAATGATCTTGTTTTAGATGCAAAAGAAGCTGGTCAGTTTCAAGCAATAAAAGAACCTATTTTTCATCAATTAAGGAAATTCTTTTACAAGCCTAATGCTACAGTTAATCGAATGAGGCCCTTTTATTTAACCTTTCAACAAATTATGTCAACTGCCCCGAATACTCTATTTGAAAGATATAAACTAGAAAGCGCAGCCTCTACTCAGGAAAACTACAGCATTAGAAATCCCATAGGCTCAGTATTGAATCTTATACCACGACCTAATTATTATGATTATGCAGAGCGACTATTTAACACCAATGCAAAAATTCAACTATTCAATCAGCTTTATGGGGAAAGGCTAACTTTAGCTAAGATTATGCAACAACCTGCCAATTATTATAATCAGACAGATCATTGGAAGCTCCGTGCAGATACAAAAACAATCTGTCTCAATTCGCCTATCATTCAAGCACCTGATTTTAACTGCTTACTGATCAATATCCATTGATTACCCACACTCCCTTGTGAATAGTCAACAAGGGAGTTAATAGGCTTAGGCTGCTAAAACAGTGTGCTGCACAAAATCACCACAGCGCTCTTTGTTACGGCGGGTTTGGGAAGCAGAAGCAAATACCTAAAGGTTCAAATATCCACCGAATTGGCGTCATCGTAAGCAATTTCAAGGAAAGCTTGTGTCATGGATGCTGCTATGTTTGAGCGAATCGCAGGGATTATACGGGGAGTAGCGATGGCTGATAGGGCAGGAAACTGGTGAAATCGAGCAGAATAGGGGAGCCTAAAACTAACTCCCCCTTTACAAAGACTTAAACCACGCCTTGCGCCAACATAGCATTTGCGACTTTCAAGAAGCCTGCAATATTTGCACCGGCGACATAATCACCTGATTTGCCGTATTCAGTAGCGGTTTCAAAGCAGTTGTTATGAATACTACGCATAATACTGTGTAATTTGTTATCAACTTCTTCTCGTGTCCAGCTTAAGCGTTGCGAGTTTTGGCTCATTTCTAAACCAGAGGTTGCTACCCCGCCCGCATTAGCCGCCTTGCCCGGCGCAAACAATAAGCCTGCTGCTTGGAAAGCATGCACAGCTTCAGGTGTACTTGGCATATTCGCGCCTTCCGCAACCAGTTGGCAGCCATTCGCGACTAAGGTTTTGGCTTCTTCGCCGCTGATTTCATTTTGAGTCGCACAAGGGAAAGCACAATCACAAGGCAAACTCCACGGACGTTGACCCGGTAAGTATTCTGCTTGGAAGTGTTTGGCATAGTCACTGATGCGGCCGCGCTTAACATTTTTTAGTTCCATAACCCAAGCTAATTTTTCTGCAGTAATGCCAGCTGGATCATAAATGCTGCCCGTAGAGTCAGATAAGGTCACGACTTTAGCGCCAAGTTGATTGAGCTTTTCAACCGCATATTGAGCGACGTTACCAGAGCCAGACACGCTACAGCCTTTGCCTTCTAGGCTAGTATTGCGCGTTTTTAGCATTTCTTCGGCGAAATAGACCATGCCATAGCCGGTTGCTTCAGGGCGAATGAGCGAGCCACCCCATTCCAAACCTTTGCCGGTTAATACGCCAGTGAACTCATTACGAATGCGCCGATATTGACCAAATAGGAAACCGATTTCGCGTCCACCCACACCAATATCACCCGCTGGTACATCGGTATCTGCACCAATATGCCGCTGCAATTCAGTCATAAATGATTGGCAAAAACGCATCACCTCAGCATCTGATTTCCCTTTAGGGTCAAAGTCAGAACCACCTTTGCCACCACCCATTGGTAAAGTGGTAAGCGCGTTTTTAAAGACTTGCTCGAAACCTAAAAACTTTAAGATGCTCGCATTTACGCTAGGATGAAACCGCAAGCCACCTTTGTAAGGCCCAATCACGCTACTGAATTGAATCCGAAAGCCACGATTGATCTGTACCTTGCCCGCATCATCCACCCAAGGCACTCGAAACATAATTTGGCGCTCTGGCTCGACAATGCGTTGCAGAATATTGGCATCGCGTAAATCTTTGCGTTGTTCCAGAACTGGCTCTAAAGATTCCAAAACTTCATACACTGCCTGATGAAATTCTGGCTCGCCAGCATTACGCTGTTTGACGGTCGTGAGAACCTCTTGAATCATACTCATTAAACGCTTCTCTTTAGTAGTGTGGGAAATAAAATGGTCTGCTGTGATGCGTTTGGACTACTTCGGTTTATCTTAAGATGATGTTTTGAGCGATAATAGTGCGTTCACTCAATTAATGCACTGATATTAAGCATAATAAACTGGCTTTGCAGCTAAGCTATTAGTTTTTAGCCTTATTTTAAGCTTGCTAAGGCACTTTTTTAGTGCTTAGGTTGAGCACCAGTTGCTTGAAAAGTGAACTATTTATAAAGCACGGCGAAAGGTTAAATTAATTCGGTCATGTATTTAAGCAGTTGAACAGACGGATCGGGGGTACGGGATACCGGACGGGACCTCAAGATTAGTCCGACCACGGTCGTCCGTCACTTAAAAAATTCCAGCCCCCGTCGGTAACACCGCTCCCCTTCGAGTACCTTCACACGCTTGAGTTAGTATGTGAAATGGATGAGCAATGGTCATTCGTCGGAAAGAAATCTGAGCCGCGTTGGCTGTGGTACGCATGGTCACCCCACTTCAAGCGGGTCTTTGCTTACACCCTAGCGCGACGCACGATTTGCTTTTCTAAGTCCGTCGAGGTGCATGATAAAGTCATCGGCGAGTCTATTTCCAGACACTTCTTCAACTGATTAAATACATGACCCGAATTTTTAGATGATTACTCAACCGACTCACCCGCTTTTATCGTTGAGGTTCTTTCAAAAGCTACGCGCCAAAGTGATCGCCAAGGCAAACGTTTAGAATATTTACAACTACCTAGCTTGCAAGAATATATGCTGATTGAGCAAGTACTCGGTAGAAGTCGAAGTGTTTCGCCGCAACCAAGATTGGCAGCCATCTTATTATTACTGGGGGTGATACGATTCACTTGAACTCGATTGGCGTAGTGATCACAGTTGACGATATTTATGAGCTGGTTGCGAATGATGATATGGCACAAATCCTGAAGTAGACTCAAACTGAGAATTAGCTTTTTAACTTATAATTCGCTGCCTCCTCATGAATCTGCAACAACCCAGCAATCGCCGCCAATTCATCGGGCAAATAAATCGGTAAATCGACAGGCGTAAAATCGCTTTTATTGCGTGTCACGACCCCAACAGCACCAGCTCGCTTTGCCGCTTCATATAGAACAGCGTCTTCAAAGTCTTTAATTTCAGACTCAATAGCCGCTTGAATTACGGGATAATCCACTGCAGCTATTTCATATAATTGCAGCAACTTTTTCAAAGTAGCGCGTGATTGTGCTGTACCTAGAGCCTTGCTGACCAAATAATCGATAGTGGTTAAGGTGGTTGCGCACAAAAAACCCTGAATACGTTTTTCCTCAACTGCTGCCATGAGTAAAATCGCATTCGACGCAAAAGGTTGGCGATTTAGAATCACGTCGAGAATGACATTAGTGTCGAACAGAATTTTCAACTATGCCTCTCCTCCAGATGATCACGAAAGCTGTTTTCATCTAAGGTGCTACTTTCCAATAGACCAGTGAGGCTGCGTGTAATCGGTGGTAAAGCAATTTTTTCAGTATTTGGCTTAAGCAGACTGAAATAATCCGCAACCATCTGTGACAGCGATAAACCGTGTTCTTTAGCATAGAGTTTGGCTTGTTCGATTAGGCTGTCTTCTAAGCGTAGGGTGAGTTTGGTTTGCATAAGGCACCTTTGACGTATATATCTAGATAAATTATACGTCTTAAATTATTCCACAACAAATTAAACCTACTATGACTCCCCACGCTTCCAGCGTTAGAATGCCGCTTTAATCAAAGTTTTTGCTCAGGAGATCTCTCATGCCCGTTTATCGTTCTCGCACCTCCACCGCAGGTCGCAATATGGCTGGCGCACGCGCGTTGTGGCGTGCCACTGGCATGAAAGATGATGATTTTCAGAAACCGATTATCGCAATTGCCAATTCCTTCACTCAATTTGTGCCGGGGCATGTGCATCTGAAGGATTTAGGTCAGATGGTGGCGCGTGAGATTGAAGCGCATGGTGGGGTCGCCAAAGAATTTAATACCATTGCGATTGATGACGGGATTGCGATGGGGCATAGCGGCATGTTGTATTCGCTACCTTCGCGCGAAATTATTGCCGATGCAGTCGAGTATATGGTGAATGCGCATTGTGCCGACGCGATTGTTTGTATTTCCAACTGCGACAAAATCACGCCTGGGATGCTGAATGCTGCAATGCGTTTGAATATACCCGTAGTATTCGTCTCCGGCGGGCCTATGGAGTCTGGCAAAGCGTTGATCAATGGTAAAACCGCAAAATTGGATTTGATCGATGCGATGATTTCCGCTGCGAATCCCAATGAAACTGACGAAAATGTCACTAAAATGGAGCGTTCGGCTTGCCCCACTTGTGGCTCTTGCTCGGGGATGTTCACCGCTAACTCGATGAACTGTTTAACCGAAGCTTTGGGTTTAAGCTTGCCTGGCAATGGCTCACTGCTGGCGACTCATGCGGATCGCAAAGAGCTATTCTTAGAAGCGGGGCGTTTAGCCGTGCAATTAGCCAAACGCTATTACGAGCAAGATGATGAGTCGGTCTTGCCGCGCTCAATTGCTAATAAAGCCGCATTTGAGAATGCGATGTGCTTGGATATTGCCATGGGTGGCTCGACCAATACCGTGTTGCATTTGCTCGCAGCCGCGCAAGAAGGTGAAGTCGATTTCACCGTGTCTGACATTGATCGCTTGAGCCGTAAAGTACCGAACTTGAGTAAAGTCGCACCTGCTACCCAGCTCTATCACATGGAAGACGTGCATCGTGCGGGTGGCGTAATGGGCATTTTGGGTGAATTAGATCGTGCTGGTTTAATCAATCGTGATTGCAAAACCGTGCATAGCGCGACCATGGAAGCGGCCTTAAATCAATGGGATATTATGCGCAGTAAAGATGCTGCTGTGCACACTTTCTATGGCGCTGCACCCGGCAATGTACCCACGCAAGAAGCCTTCAGCCAAAATAAACGTTGGGAAGAACTCGACACCAATCGCGAAGGCGGCTGTATTCGCGATAAAGCTCACGCTTACTCACAAGACGGTGGCTTAGCGGTGCTATTCGGCAATATTGCGCTAGATGGTTGCGTGGTAAAAACGGCGGGCGTTGACGAAAGTATCCTTAAATTCTCTGGCCCTGCACGCATTTTTGAATCCCAAGATGCGGCAGTAAGTGGGATTTTGGGCGATAAAATCAAAGCGGGCGATGTGGTAATCATTCGCTACGAAGGTCCACGCGGCGGCCCCGGTATGCAAGAAATGCTCTACCCCACGTCTTATTTAAAATCCAAAGGCTTAGGTAAAGTCTGCGCTTTGATTACGGACGGACGTTTTTCCGGTGGTACATCTGGCTTATCCATCGGCCACGTTTCCCCCGAAGCGGCTGAAGGCGGTGCGATTGGCTTAATCGAAGAAGGTGACACCATCGACATCGACATCCCGAACCGCAGCATCAATGTACGCGTGAGCAATGAGGTCTTAGCGCAACGTCGTAGCGCGATGGATGCAAAAGGTTCTGCGGGCTGGAAACCCGTCAATCGTGAACGTAAAGTTAGTGCTGCCTTGAAAGCATATGCAGCGATGACGACTTCAGCTTCACGCGGTGCGGTGCGCGATGTGAGTCAGTTGGAGAGGTAAGGTATTTCTAGGTGTGTTTAGTACAGCTACTAAACACACCACCTCTAAATTTGCGTTCCTGTCTCAGTAGGTTTTGTAAAAACCATCCAGAGCCACTAAGATACAAGTAGGATTTAATCTATTTTAATTGGAGGTATACGATGATTGTCACAACTTTAATTCATATTCACGCAGCATTTGCTTTGACTGTCTAGGAAGCGTTGAGTTAAGTCTTGTTTTAAATCTCCTTAAGCTCTCCTGTTTAGCTAGTTATTAGCTTTCCTTGCCAGTTCTGGCTTTGCAAATGCCTATTCTTTAATCTTTAAATCATGGCATTGTGATGCAAAATACATCTTTATTAAATTTAGGTTGGCGTCCGTTTTTCCAACAGCAGCTAAGTCTGTCTGACTTAGAAACTTATACGCCTGCGCGGGTCATTGCTCAGCATCGCTCTGAATATGGGCTGATGAGTGAGCAAGGTGAAATCCATTTGTCGATTCTGCATTCCATGCCCGCATTGACGGTTGGCGATTGGTTATTATTAGATAATCAGCAGCATTTTGTGCGTGAATTAGAGCGCTTTTCGCTATTTAGTCGCAAAGCAGCTGGGCATAAAAACGAGCTGCAATTAATTGCGGCAAATGTTGATACGGTCTTTATGGTCAGTTCTCTGAATGAAAATTTTAATCTCAATCGCTTAGAGCGCTACTTAGCATTAGCTCATGAAGCACAAGTAGAGCCTGTCGTAGTGCTGACCAAAGCGGATTTGTGTGCTAATCCTGAAGATTATGTGCAGCAAGTCCAGAAACTCGATCGTTTATTGGTGGTTGAAGCAGTGAATGGCTTAGATAACAGCACAGCCGAGCGTTTACAAGCATGGTGTGGCGCAGGGCAGACTATTGCTTTATTAGGTTCATCCGGTGTGGGTAAGTCTACTTTAGTGAATACCTTATTAGGGCAAGCACAGCAACTTACCCAAGCCACCAGTGAGCTGAAACATAAAGGGCGACATACCACAACATCTCGCTCGTTGCATGCGATGCCAAGGGGCGCTTTGTTGTTGGATACGCCAGGTATGCGTGAACTGCAATTGAGTGCTTGTGAGGACGGAGTCGAAGCTACTTTTGCAGAGATTAGTGAGCTTGCCCAAAGCTGCCGCTTCGCTGATTGCCAGCATGTAAATGAACCGAATTGTGCCGTCCAAGCTGCGCTTAAGTCAGGCGATTTAGACCTACGCCGCTTACAAAGCTATCGTAAATTACAACGTGAGCAAGCACATAACTCAGCCACTTTAGCCGAAAAACATGCGTTCTTTCAGAAACAGGGACGTTTGCATAAAGCGATTCAAGAGGAGCAGCGGAAGTATAAGAAGGGGTATTAACTGAGTCAGTCGAAAAGTGTCTGAGCCATTCAGACACTTTTCTTGTACATATTGACCTTTAAAATCTATCGTTTTGTATTATTTAATCTGTTTGATAGATTTTTGCTGCGTAACTACACTCCTTATTAAGCTAAGGATAAACACGCAGAGGAGCAGCAAGCATGTCAGACCAAAGTAAATGTCCATTCTCTGGACACGCTAATATCCCCGCCGGTGGGCAGAACAAAGCCACCTCAAACCGTGATTGGTGGCCTAATCAATTGAAACTTAGCATCCTACATCAACATTCCCAGAAATCGAATCCGATGGATGCAGATTTCGATTATGCCGAGGCGTTTAAATCCCTCGATTTGGATGCTGTCAAACAAGACCTCTATGCGCTTATGACCGATTCACAAGACTGGTGGCCTGCCGATTATGGGCATTATGGGCCTTTCTTTATTCGGATGGCGTGGCATAGCGCAGGCACTTATCGTATAGGGGATGGGCGTGGCGGAGCAGGTACTGGAACACAACGTTTCGCCCCGCTCAACAGTTGGCCGGATAATGTCAACTTGGATAAGGCGCGTCGTTTGTTATGGCCAATTAAACAAAAATACGGCACTAAAATCTCATGGGCAGATTTAATGATTCTGGCAGGTAATTGTGCGCTGGAATCAATGGGTTTCAAAACCTTTGGTTTTGCAGGTGGTCGTGCTGATATTTGGGAACCCGAAGAAGATATTTATTGGGGTACAGAAACCGAATGGCTGGGTGATAAGCGTTATGAAGGGGATCGTGAATTAGAAAACCCCTTGGCAGCGGTACAAATGGGCTTAATTTACGTCAATCCCGAAGGGCCGAATGCCCATCCTGATCCTGTGACATCTGGCAAAGACATTCGCGAAACCTTTGCCCGCATGGCGATGGATGATTATGAAACTGTCGCACTCACTGCTGGAGGTCATACTTTTGGCAAATGTCATGGTGCTGCCAGTGCAGATCATGTAGGTAAAGAACCCGAAGCGGCTGGCATAGAAGAACAGGGTTTAGGCTGGAAAAACAGTTTTGGCAGTGGCAAAGGCGTGCATACCATTGGTAGTGGGATTGAAGGGGCATGGACGAATACCCCCATTCAGTGGGATAACAGTTATTTTGATACCCTTTTCGGTTACGAATGGGAATTGGTGAAAAGCCCAGCAGGGGCGTGGCAGTGGTTAGCCAAGGATGTCCCTGACGATAAATTAGTGCCTGATGCGCATGATCCAAATAAGAAGCATCGTCCGATGATGACCACAGCGGATTTAGCCCTGCGTTTTGACGCGATTTATGAACCGATTTCCCGTCATTTTCATGCCCATCCTGAAGAGTTTGCCGATGCTTTTGCGCGGGCATGGTTCAAACTCACCCATCGTGATATGGGGCCGCGTGCGCGTTATTTAGGCAAAGAAGTTCCGCAAGAAGAACTCATTTGGCAAGATCCGATTCCTGCTCTTAACCACGCCTTAGTGGATGCTCAGGATATTGCTGCACTGAAAGGTAAATTATTAGCCTCAGGCTTGTCGATACCTGAATTAGTGACCACTGCTTGGGCTTCTGCCTTTACCTATCGTGGTTCAGATAGGCGCGGCGGTGCTAATGGTGCAAGGATTCGCCTTGCCCCACAAAAAGACTGGGTCGTAAATCAGCCTGAACAGTTAGCAAAAGTCTTAACTATTTTGGAAGGCATACAACAAGACTTCAACCAAGCGCAAAGCAATGGCAAGCAGATTTCACTGGCTGATTTAATTGTATTAGGCGGTTGTGCAGCGCTAGAAAAAGCTGCACAGCAAGCAGGCCATGCGATTACAGTACCCTTTGCCGCAGGGCGTATGGATGCATCACAAGCGCAAACCGATGTGGATTCCTTTGCCGTATTAGAACCTGTGGCAGACGGTTTCCGTAACTATTTGAAAGGCGAGTTTGCGGTCACGGCGGAGGAGTTATTACTGGATAAGGCGCAATTACTCACCCTAACTGCACCCGAAATGACGGTATTAGTGGGCGGAATGCGTGTGCTGAATGCTAACTTTGCCCAAACACAGCACGGTGTATTCACAAAGCGCCCTGAGACCTTAAGCAATGATTTCTTTGTCAATTTGCTCGATATGAATACCGAGTGGAAGGCGACACAGGATAACAATGTGTTTGAAGGACGTGATCGCCATACAGGTGACGTGAAATGGACAGGTAGCCGTATTGATCTAGTATTCGGTTCTAATTCCCAACTACGCGCTATTGCTGAGGTTTATGGCAGTGCTGATGCAGAAGGGAAGTTTGTGAAAGACTTCGTTGCCGCATGGACGAAGGTGATGAATTTGGATCGCTTTGATTTGGCTTAGTGTCTTGCTAAAGTAAGGATACTGCTTATTGAAGCAGTATCCTCTTAAGAATTTACGCGGTTTTTCGCCGACGTTGATTAGCGCGTGAACGATTACCCGGCTCTGCGGCTTTAATATTTTTCGCTGCTTTCGGTTTAATCGCTAATGATTTGGGCGCGAAGCTTTTGCCTTTAGTAGTTTTGTCGTTCGTAACCGCTTTGGGTACTGGTTTCTGTTTAGGCGCTGTGTGTGGCACATTATGCTCAGGCTCGAAACCATCCACTTGTTGGCGTTGGAATTTGCGCTTAATCAGTTTTTCAATATCAATCAACTGCTTAGCTTCATCCGCACAGACCAAAGAAATCGCTTGGCCTTTAGCGCCTGCACGGCCAGTACGGCCAATCCGATGTACATAATCTTCTGCCACTTGCGGGAGATCAAAGTTCACCACTTGTGGCAATTGGTCAATGTCAATCCCGCGTGCAGCAATATCGGTTGCTACTAAAATCTGTACTTTGCCTTGTTTAAAACCCGCTAAAGCTTCAGTACGTTGATTCTGGCTTTTATTCCCATGAATCACCGCAGCAACGACACCAATACTAGTTAATTGGCGGACTAAACGATCGGCACCATGCTTGGTTTTGCTGAAGACTAACGCCTGTTCCCATTGCTGTTCTTTAATTAAATGCGCGAGCAAAGCAGTCTTTTGGGCTTTGTCGACTTCGTAAATAATTTGTTCGACTGCGGTAGCGGTCGAGTTTTTCGGGCTAACATTAATTTCAACCGGACTCTTTAATAAGCCCTTCGCAAGACTACGAATTTCTTCAGAAAAAGTAGCCGAAAATAATAAATTCTGCCGTTGTTTAGGTAAGAGTGCGAGAATCTTGCGAATGTCGGTGATAAAGCCCATATCTAACATACGATCTGCTTCATCTAAGACTAAAATTTCTAAGTCATTAAATTGAATCGCATTTTGTTCATACAAATCTAGCAAACGCCCCGGAGTGGCTACCAAAATATCTGCACCACGGCGTAAGCGCATCATTTGCGGATTGATTTTAACCCCACCAAAAACGACCGCTGAATGCAGACGCAAATGCTGCCCGTAAGTTTGCACACTATCATGTACTTGGGCAGCTAATTCGCGCGTTGGGGTAAGCACTAAAGCACGCACACGATTGCTACGCACCGGCTTGCCTAAATTCAATCGGTGTAACAGGGGTAAAGTAAACCCCGCCGTTTTGCCAGTGCCCGTTTGTGCCGCAGCCATTAAATCGCTGCCTTTTAAAATCGCTGGAATCGCCTGGGCTTGAATGGGTGAAGCTTGGGTATAGCCTTTTTCTTGCACAGCACGGACTAAGGCCGCATCTAGGCCTAGATCAGTAAAACTCATAATTTTCCCTTCAATAACTTAGGAATTGCGCATTTGCTTAAGTCAAATAACTCAAGCTGGAGAGCGGCATACAGTAATTGGCACTCAAGGGAGGGGCTGATCTAGATGCATAAAGCAGGACGGGATCAAACAACTAAGGATGTCGCGGTATTGTTAAGCTTGTTTAGCTAAACAGAGGGCAGCGACTGTAACATGCTGTGCTGCAATAAGCATCTTATTTTAAGTACTTGGCTAAAGAAAAAGGCTGCCAAACCCGGTAAGTCTAAGCAGCCAAGCAGCATTATGTATGCTTAAGATATAGAGCGTAACAATGAAAGCTTTCGAGTTAGAGATTAACAAGCCATTCTGCTAACTTGTAGTAACAAAAATTTGTTACACATTAGTTTAGTGTTGATTGATGGAAGGCTCTAACTGCTTAGCCTTGGTTAATTAGTGACTAAGCAGTTAGGGCATACCCAATTATTATGTACTGAGGTAAAGTCGCGAGGGATATAGATAAAGCAATGTAATGCTTATAAAGCATAACAATTAAGCAGTTGTTAGTTGAAGTAACAGAAAATTGTTACTTTCTGTATAAGCTATAAACTAGCTAGGAAAGAGTAAAGTGGTAAGTTAATCACTGGGGTATTGTGGTAGGTGTGTCCAAATTTTATTAATAATAGTTTGTGCCTTGTTACTAAAATTACGGGTCAAGGTTATTTGTTTATGATCAAAGTCTGGATGCTCTAGTAGTAAGTTTTTATACTCTTTTATGCTTTTCTCTTTTAAATTATTTACCCCGTAAAAAGATGACCTTAGTATCGGTTTCCACAAGTGTTGAAACTTGATCTGACGAGCTTCTTTTATTGCCTCAGGATAGTTCCCATTTTTGTAATAGAAAATGCTTAATGGGACATGGTACCAGTCGGGATAGAATGAGCTGATTTCAATACAGTCTTTTACATGCTGTGCTCCTAGCTCCCATTTATCCAAAGACATATATAGAAGACCTGCTAAAATGTTTAGATGGGTATCTAGTGAGTTAAGTGTTTGAGCCTTTTCTACAGCTTGAAGAGCAGCATCGGTTTCATTTTCCAGCATATAAAGGAAAGCTGTAAATAAATAAGTATAAGCATTGTAAGGCGCATTTTTTTGTAATTGATCAACTGAGAAGGCTAATTTTTTTTCTAAATTAGAAGTGAAATTGTATTTTAAAAGATACTCAATACGACAATGATCTGCATTCATAATAAGTGCATTTATGTCGTTAGGAAAGGATTTTAAACGCTCTTCACAGACCAATAAGGTAGTATAAAAGTTTTTTGCTGTAATACTCCAAGCATAGGGCCGTACCATAACTAAAGTTTGGTATTGGGGAGGAATAGGCTTATTTAAACTTAACCAATAGCGTGCCCAATAGTTGTGTGCGATACCACATTCGTAACTTAAAATTTCATGAGAGATTTTTTTGAAAATTTTATCTTTGAGTAGCAGAGATGGATATTCACTACCGAGTTCAAAGACTTTTTCCCAAACAACTTCCATAGTTAAGCGATGTACTAAGGTAGTTTTTAAGTTATAAGTAGCATCGTTTTTATACAAATTAAAAAAGAGGCCAAAGTCTGCCTGATATTTTTCAGCTAAATCATCTGGCCACTGTAAATTTTGAGCGGCATTTTCATCAATAAATAAAACTTGGAAGAAGCTAAACTTACTTAAGGCGCTCACATAATCACGACTTAAGCAGGCAATAAATTCCCAATGGTCTTTCTGAACCGTGCAGTCACGTGGAATACAAATTAAATTTGGCCCTAGTGAAAGACTGGAGTTCTGTGGTTCATAGGCAGTTGGGTAGTTTTTTAAATCGTTTGTGAATCTAGGTTGATAACCACCCCGAGGTAGACTAATGCGGATTGTATTGAAATAGCCTTCATTGGCATAATATTCGTCTAGTTGTTTGCGTAAGCGAGCTGCTTGAATACGTACTAAGGGGTTTTCTAAGTCATTGAAATCATTAGACTGCCTTAAAGCATGCACAGCAATATCTTTTTGATTAGGGACTTCACCCGCTAAATGACTCTCTACCACATAAGCTAGAAAGTTACGCAAAACACGCCTAGAGCGAAAACAACGACTCGTTAAAATGTTATTTAATTCGTTTCGTATTTCAAGCGCATCCATCAGCGTTGGTGATTCAAACAGTTTTAAATAAGGAGTTTTATTAAAAAAGAGCCATTCACGAGGTCAAGTGAATGGCTTAGATGTCAGTGCCTGAGGGTAGGAAGCACTACGAAACTGTTACTGTGCGTAGCGTAACAATCCAACCCTAATGATTTAAAGTAACACAAAATTGTTACTTTAAATATCATTCTAATGAGCTGCCTAAAGTTTAGGCTAATTGTTCGGTTTTTGAGTATTTATCTGAGCTTTAGCCAGGTGGTTTTAAGTTCGGTATATTTATCAAAAGCATGTAGTGACTTATCGCGGCCAATCCCTGATTGCTTATAACCACCAAAAGGCGTGGTAATGTCATCGGCATCATAGCAATTGGCATACACCACGCCCGCTTTCAGTGCGCGGGTCGCTTTATATAGGGTATTCACATTGTCGCTCCACACCCCTGCGGCTAAGCCATAAATGGATTCATTTGCGACCTGAATCGCTTCATCAACCCCATTGACTGTGATGACAGCTAGGACTGGGCCAAAGATTTCTTCTTGAGCAATCCGTGCTTGATTACTCACCTTATCAAACACGGTCGGCTCAATATAACAGCCGCCGGTTTCGAGACGTGCTTGCTTACCACCCACTAATAGCTCTGCTTCTTGCTTGCCGCTAGCGATATAGTCCATGACCCGTTCAGTATGGGTTTTATCCACCATCGCACCTAAACGGGTAGTAGGATCAAGTGGATCACCGGGCTGCATACTTTTAGCAAATTTAAGAATTTTATCCATGACCGCATCGCGAATTGGTGCATCTAAAATCAAGCGCGAACCTGCAGAACACATTTCACCTTGATTAAAGAAAATCCCAAAGGCTGCCGCTTCCGCAGCCGCATCTAAATCGCCACAGTCTGCTAAGATGATATGGCCTGACTTGCCGCCACATTCGAGGCCAACTTTCTTCATATTCGATTGCGCAGAGTACTGCAAAATGTATTTGCCCACTGCAGTCGAACCAGTGAAAAACACCCCATCAATGTCCCTATGCAAACCAATCGCTTGACCCGCATCTTGGCCTAAACCAGTCACTACATTCAGGACACCATCTGGAATGCCTGCCTCTGCGGCTAAAGCAGCAAGGCGTACTGCGGTTAGTGAAGATTGTTCGGCAGGTTTTAAAACAATCGAATTACCAGCAGCTAATGCGGGTGCAAGTTTCCAAGCCGCCATAATCAATGGAAAGTTCCAAGGTACGATCACACCACAAACCCCTAACGGTTCGCGGGTAATCGTGGCTAAAACATTGTGTGCGGTGGGGGCAACTTCGTCATACAGCTTATCGACTGCTTCAGCATACCAACGGAAACAGCGCGCAGTAGCAGGAATATCAATGCTCAAACTATCGCGAATCGGTTTGCCCATATCTAAGGTCTCAAGCAGGGCTAATTCATCCGCGTTTTTTTCAATCAAATCAGCTAAGCGTAATAAAACCGACTTGCGTTTACTGGGGTGTAAACGACTCCAACGCCCATCATTAAAGGCAGCGCGTGCAGCCGCGACGGCCTTGTCTACATCAACTTGATCGCAAGCGGCAACTTGAGTCAGATGACGACCATCGATAGGGCTAATGCAATCAAAGGTTTGTTCTGAAGCAGCACTCACATATTGACCATTAATAAAGGATTTACCTTGAATATTGAGTTGCTTGGCGCGTTCTGCCCAATTCGGACTGGCTGGTTTATTCATTAAAATACTCCTCACTTAAGCAGATAAAGCCTGCTCTTTAAAATGTTCATGGATGCCTTCGACGGCTTGGATGGAGGCAAGACCATCGCGAATATCCGCTTCAATCGCACGGCGTAAGGCAAAAGCGTTTTGTTGGCGTAAGGCTTGCAAGGCTTCTTTGTGCCGATCAATTCGGTAATGTTGCGTGAGTTTGCTTTTAGCAAACCGCACAAAAGGCCCAAGTTGTAGCCAAATACTTTCAATCAACGGGACAGCTACTTGGAAGGGATTACGCTGGTATAAATAGCGGTGAAATTCTTGATTAGCCAGACTACCTTCACCGGTATCGCTGTGTTGGTAAGCAAGATCAATGAGAGCATCTAAGCGCTCTAGTTCGGTAATATGCTCGGGGCGGCAATAGGGTAAAGCGCTTTCTGCGGCATGCGTTTCCAGCACAATGCGTAATTCGTACAACTCTTTAAAACGAGCGGCGGTCATTTGCGGCACCATCACCCGGCGATTATCCCGTACTTCCACCGCACCTTCGCAAGTTAAGCGATGTAAAGCTTCGCGCACTGGCATCGGGCTTACATGCATAAGCTCCGCTAAACCACGAATGGTTAAGGGTAAACCGGGTTCAATTTGCCCGCACATTAAAGCGCGGCGTAGCGAGTGATACACCCATAAATTCACCCCTTGAGCAGGTGTTTTTTCCAAGGGCGTTAAGGACAAAAGCGGGGTAGTTTTGGCGTTCATGATGTCCTGTGTTTAACAATTGAGGCGTTATTATATGATCACAATCTTGATGATTTCTAGACGGTAACCTAACGATTTTAGGTTAAAATCAGGGGTCAATAACTAAAACAAGCCTTGACCCTTAGAAAATTTGTGATCACAATTATATCGATAGTGAGCTTAGGCTCTCCTTGTGAAACGGACAATTAATCATGGATCAGCTAAACCAGCCTACACCAACAGCAGAGCTTGATATTTTCATTACTGACCTAAACGGTCATCAGCGCGGTAAACGAGTGCCGGTTGCTTCAGCAAGTAAATTTCTTCACGAGGGCTTCAAGATGCCTCGTTCGGTGATGGGGCTGGATTTTTGGGGTGAGGATGTTGAGGGTACTAGCTGCGCTTTTGAGGCCGGTTATAGTGACGGTTTATGCCAAATTGTTTCACCTAAGCTCATACCTGTGCCCTGGAAAGAGGGCGAACACTATCAAATGTTAGCGATGATGCGCCAATTAGATGGTGGTTATTTCGCGGCTGATCCACGGCAACTGTTGGAGGCAGTGTTAAAAAAGTATACGGCTCAAGGTCTAACTCCAGTAGTTGCGGTAGAGCTAGAGTTTTATTTATTTGATAAAGCTTCGGAGCAGTTAAGCCGCCCATTGCCCTCGACCTTACTACCGAAAACTAAATTCGCTCAACCTAATCCTTATGCACTGCGTAATTTAGATTGTTTCAGTCCGATTTTAGAGGCGATTCGCTCTGCCTGTCGGCTTCAGGAGGTTCCAGCAGATTCGATTATTTCTGAATTTGGTGAGGGGCAGTTTGAAGTTAATCTGAATCACGTCAATGATGCTCTCTTGGCAGCTGATCATGCGGTGCTATTTAAACGGATTGTGCGCAATATCGCTTATCAGCAGGGGCATCTGGCAAGTTTCATGGCTAAGCCGTATGGTGATGAAATGGGTAGCGGTATGCATGTGCATTTCAGTGTGCTGGATCGTGAAGGGCGGAATATTTTCTCCAACGGTACAAACACCGGTAGTGTTGCTTTACGCCATGCAGTCGGCGGAGTGCTCCAGTCTATGCAAGGTTCAATGCTGATCTTTGCACCGCATCTGAATTCTTGGCGCCGTTTACGCCCTAGCAATTGTGCTCCAGTCGCAGCGAATTGGGGCTATGAAAATCGTACCGTGTCAGTCCGGATTCCAGATAGCCCAGATGTAGCACGGCGGATTGAGCATCGCGTCTCCGGTGCAGATGCCAACCCTTATTTAGTGCTAGCCGCAATTTTAAGTGCTGCCTTATATGGCATCGACCAGAATATTGATCCGGGTGAACCCAGTACCGGCAATACTTATGTGAACCTGTCGGTGGAGCATGCCTTGCCAACCCAGTGGTATGAAGCCATTGATACCTTACGGAAGAGCACTTTAATGCGCGAGTTACTGGGAGATGTCTTTGTTGATTTGTTTACGGCCATTAAACAGCAAGAGTTAGATAAATTTGCCAGTCGCATTACAGATGCGGAGTATGAAACTTATTTAGGTATGGTATAAGGATAGTCTGTGTTCGATATTCAGAACTACATTAGTTTTATTGCAGCCATCCTGGTCTTTCAGTTGATTCCGGGGCCAGGGACTTTAGCCATCTTAAATGCAACGGCGCGCAATGGAGTTAAAGCTGGCTTGGGAGCTGTGCTGGGTACTTTATTAGGTGACTTCTTGTATATGGTGGCAGCCGTTGCGGGTTTGGCCACTATTATGCAGGCTAACCCGCTGCTTTTTAAGGGCTTACAGTGGTTTGGTGCTGCTTATTTAGCTTGGATGGGTATGCAACTACTACGCTCTTCGCTGCAAGCCAGTTCTGTTAAACCTGAACCGCAACAAAATTCATGGATTTATTTTCGTCAGGCTTTCGCTGTGAGCTTGACCAATCCCAAAGTCATTCTATTTTTTGTTGCTTTCTTTCCCTTATTTTTACGCCCTGAAGCCTCCTCAATCACCTTAGCGGTGATGATGCTCCATGTGACCTTCTTGAGTTTGGTTTATCAAGTAGGCTTAGTGCTGATTGGTAATCAACTCGCCCAGTATTTAAAGGCTTTGCCTTCTGCTCGGAAGTTAGCAACCCGACTAGCAGGCTTGGCTTTAATTGGCTTTGGGGTAAAACTTGCGTTAAATAATCGCTAACACTTTTCACAAAGATCGAGATCTAGGCATGCAGGATTCAATTCATCCGTCTGAGCCCGAATACGGTGATCAGGCGTTTCGACGTAAAGGTTTGTTGGGGCAAGCCCCTGAAATGACTTATGGTGGTGCTTTGAGTTTTTTACGGCGCAGTTATAGCCGGGATTTAACGGGTGCTGATGTGGTGGTTAGTGGGATTCCCTATGATTCAGCGGTGACTTATCGTTCAGGAGCGCGCTTAGGGCCACGCGCAATTCGTGCTGCTTCTGTGCAGCTAGCCGAGCTGAAAGCGTTTCCTTTTGGCTTTCATCCGTTTGAGCATTTAGCCGTTGTAGATTATGGCGATTGCTTTTTAGATCCGCATCATCCAGAAACGATTATTCCTAGCATTGAAGAACATATCAGCCAAATTTTGGCAGCTGATGCTAGTCCGCTTAGTTTTGGGGGCGATCACTTTGTGACTTATCCGATTTTGCGCGCCATCGCTAAACAGCATGGGCCAGTCGCCTTGCTGCATTTTGATGCACATTGTGATACTTGGGAGGATGATGGTTCGCGGTTTGATCATGGCAGTATGTTCTTACGGGCGAAGCGCGAAGGCTTAATTGATGTGGCACATTCTATGCAGGTGGGTATTCGTACCTACAACGATTCTGATCATGGGTTCCGCATCTTGACCGCGCCTTGGGTACATCGCGAAGGGATTAAACGCACGGTTGAGGAAATCTATGAGCGGGTTGGTAATCAGAAAGTTTATTTAAGCTTTGATATTGATTGCCTAGACCCTGTATTTGCCCCTGGTACTGGGACGCCTGTGGTTGGTGGTTTAAGTACCGCACAGGCTTTAGGAATTGTACGCTCTTTAGGGCAACTCAATTTAGTTGGGATGGATGTGGTTGAGGTCGCACCAGCTTACGATGTGGCTGAAGTGACTACTTTAGCGGCTGCCACCCTAGCGCATGATTATTTATGTTTGTTGGCAGAAAAAAAGGGCGCAGTACGCGCTCCAACAGGTTTATTGTGAGACAGTCATGTTAATTGGTATTTTAGAAACAGGTCGTCCACCTGAAGAATTACAAAGCGCTTATGGCTCTTATGCGGATATGTTCAAACGCTTATTGGGCGCAGCGGATAGTAGTCTTGAGTTTAAAGTTTATGCGGTTTTGGATAATCAATTGCCCGCAAATCCACAGGAGTGTGCAGCTTGGTTAGTGACTGGCTCACGGCATGGTGTGTATGAGAACTTGCCTTGGATGTTACAACTACAAGATTTCATTCGAGCGGTTTGGCAAGCCGAAGTGCCAATGATTGGTATTTGTTTTGGTCATCAAATTATTGCCACCGCTTTAGGGGGGCGCGTTGAAAAGTCTAGCAAAGGCTGGGGTGTCGGTTTACAAGAGTATACCGTGCAAAAGCCACAAGACTGGATGGGTGAGCAGCCGACGATGGTTTTTAATGCTATGCATCAAGATCAAGTAGTGGAATTACCAGCTAATGCAGAGGTTTTTGCGCGTTCGGAGTTTTGTGAATACGCAGGCTTAGTCTATGGTGGGCGGATTTTAACCTTCCAAGGTCACCCTGAGTTCACTACCGATTTTGAAGAGCGTCTCTTGAAATTACGGCGTGGCAGTGTGATTCCTAATCCCATTGCGGATCAAGCTTTAAGTGGCTTAGAACAAGGTGATTTAAAACCTGAAGCACAAAGTGGGCGATGGATGGCTAAGTTTCTAAAGCAGGTGAGCTAGTTGGAGCTGAGCTTAGAGGCTATTGAGTTTGTTGAGGAGCTGTTCGCGGGCGGTATTATCAGTGATTTTGCTTAGCCAAGCTTGTGCTTGATCTTTCTGTCCGACTACTAAGCAAGCAGCGGCTAGCAAGGTCATTGCTTCTGCTTGTGGTAAAGCTTCGGTTGGGGTGGTTTTCAAAACATCCTCAGCAATTTGCATAAAGCCTTGAGTCAATTCGGTTTGGGCAAAATGATGATAGTCTTTAATAATTTGTAAAATAATACTGAGCTTCTGTACTTGCCCTGAGCCGCTCATCTGATCATCAACGACAAACAATAAGCTGTTATCAGTTGCTTTTAAATCATCCAAGGTGGGTTTGAGAATAGCTTGTGCATTCGCTTCCTGTCCTTGAAGGTGGAGCATCAGGCTGAAGCTCGCACTCACTAAAGGCTGTTGAATAGCTGGGGCGCGGCTCATTAAATGATTAAAAGTTCGCAAAATGTCACCTTCATTACCATGATGATCTTGCTGTATTTCTGAGTTTGCTACATCCAATAAAAGTAAAGCAGCTGCATATTGATCAGTCAATTCGTTAACAAAGGCAATTGCAAGATCGGGTTTGTTTAGTTCCAGTAAACGGCGCAACTTTTGTCGATTATGTTTAAATTGCTCAGCATTAGTTTTAGTCAAGTAGGGATTGGGAGCGTCTGTTTCCAATAAGGTTTTCAGTTTATCAATATCCTCTTGAGTCACTATTTGATTATCTTTAGCTAAGCGAATTGATTCTCTGACCGGCGCTGAGGGTTTTTCGGATAGGCTTGTGGCTGAAGTAAGTGTACTGGCAACGACCTCCTCACTCTCAATAGTTGTTTTGTCTGCTGGTTTAGCCGTCTTTTGTAAAGCATTATCAATCAAGGCTTGCTGTTGAGCATCTTCTAAATTTTGGTTTTCTTTACGCTGAATGGTTGTGACAATCAAAATCCCTGCAAGCACCATCAAAGCTACAGCAGAGACACCAATCGCAATATCTAAAGGACGCTTTTTACTTTCTAAACTCAGCCGTAATCTCGCTTCACGTCGGAGTTGTTCCTCTTCACTGACACGTGCTCGCTCTAAGGCTTCGCGCATCAGTTTGTCTTGTTGGAATTTATAAATACGACTTTCTTGCGCGATAATATCCTCACGCTTTTGATTACGTTGATATTTTTCCGCAACTAAATTGCAATTTTGACAGGTATTCATGCCCGAACGATTGCGTGGCTGTTGATGATGACACGCAGGACAGACATGCATGTCATTCGAACTAGCGGCAGCAACATCAGGCTTCTCAACGCTTAATTGCAAAGTGGGGCGCAAAGAGGTTTCAACCATCATTTCGCGGAAGCGCTTTTGATAATATTCAGCTTCGTCTTTACTGATATTTTCGAGAATAGCAGTTTTGCTTTCGGGGAAAAGTAGCCCTTCTGAGAGTTTATATTCGATATAAGGATCGCCTTCTTTATCTAGCAATATCAGCAGATCACGAACCAGTCGGTCGACTGGCTCTACCGAGGCGTGATGCTGAATGACAAGATCGTAGTGGCTATCCGGCATGGAAACCTAAACCTTATTGTTATGATTCTTGAGTTTGCTAATATTGGCAATAATGCTGCTAAGTTAGCGGTTCGTCAGCTGGGTGTAAACTTTTTAGGAATGAGCGGACAAGTTGCTAAACCCTTAACTATCTGAGGATTTAGCATGTGGATTTTTCGGTTCGGGAACTAAATCAATGCCACCTTCATGCCAAGGATGACAGCGCGAAATCCGCTTCAAACCTAACCAACTACCCCGGAGTGCTCCATGCTTTTGGATGGCTTCATGGGTGTAATGTGAGCAGCTGGGGTAATAACGGCAATTACTCCCAAGCAGAGGACTAAGGAATAATTGATAACCGCGAATTACCCCTAGCAGAATGGGTTTCATGATGCGTAGAGGGTCTTAGGATCAATTAAAGGCTCACTATCTACTACTACTTGATCCCCTTCTACCTTATAGAAAAAGCAATGGCGGCGTCCGGTATGGCAAGCGGGGCCGGTTTGATCAACTAGTAATAAAATCGTGTCTAAATCGCAATCAAACCGCAGCTCTTTAAGTAATTGCATTTGCCCTGAAGACTCGCCTTTGCGCCAAAAGGCTTGGCGGGAACGTGACCAATAGCAGACGCGCCCTGTTTTTAGGGTCTCTTCAATGGAGGCATGATTCATCCATGCCATCATCAGCATTTCGCCCGTGTCATGTTGCTGGGCAATGGCTGGAATTAGACCTGCTTCATTGAATTTTAGCTGATCAAGTACCATCGTTAAGCTCTGCCTCTTTGCTTCTGCCATTAGATTATTTGCCCCGGTGCTTTACGTTGATAGCCGTGTGCAGCTAACCGCTGTAAATAGTCAGCCCAATGTTGTTGCTGGTTTTTGCCTAAATCATACAGCAGCTTCCAATCATATAAGCCGCTGTCATGATTATCATCAAACACCAGTTTAACTGCATAATACCCGACTGGCTCAATCGCAGTGATATTCACATCTTCCTTGCCGATTTGCAGTTTCTCTTGGCCGGGGCCATGTCCACGTACTTCAGCAGACGGTGAATAGACGCGCAGATATTCACAGCTTAAAGTATGTGTTTCACCGTCTGGCCATTCAATCACCAATTCGCGGGATTTTTGGTTGAGCGTTAAATTTGTCGGGGTCATGCCTTGCTCCTTAGAGGATATAACGGCTTAAATCTTCGTCTTTGACCAATTCGCCTAAGGTTGCATCCACATGCGCACCATCCACTACTTTTGCACCCTCACAATCAGGGGCTGCATAGAGCACATCTTCCAATAAACGTTCCATCACGGTGTGTAGGCGGCGAGCACCAATATTCTCAGTACGCTCATTCACTTCAAAGGCAATTTGTGCAATCCGCTGAATCGCGTCTTTAGTGAACTCAAGTTTTACGCCTTCCGTAGCTAACAAACCTTGATACTGCTCGGTTAAAGAAGCACTCGGCTCGGTTAAAATACGTTCAAAGTCATTGGCAGTTAAGGCTTCCATCTCGACCCGAATCGGCAAACGACCCTGCAATTCTGGAATCAAATCCGAAGGTTTAGACACATGGAAAGCACCGGAGGCAATAAACAAAATATGGTCGGTTTTGATCATGCCATATTTCGTATTGACGGTTGAGCCTTCTATAAGAGGTAGCAGGTCGCGCTGTACCCCTTCACGCGATACATCAGCGCCACTGACTTGACCACTCCGTGCAATCTTGTCAATCTCATCTAAAAACACAATCCCTGTTTGCTCGACTGAATTGAGCGCGCGTTGTTTGAGTTCTTCCTCATTTACCATTTTATGCGCTTCTTCTTCAGTCAGAAGTTTGAGTGCATCTTTAATTTTTAATTTGCGGCGGCGTTTTTTCTGGTTGCCCATGTTCTGGAACATGCTTTGCAGTTGGCTGGCCATTTCTTCCATGCCGGGTGGGGTCATAATTTCGACACCCAGATTCGCACCGCTTAATTCGACCTCAATTTCTTTATCATCTAATTCGCCCTCCCGCAGTTTTTTGCGAAATTTTTGGCGAGTTGCATTATTTTCTGGGGTTTCTTTTTTGGTGGCTTCTTCAGGATCGATTTCGAGCCAAGCATTGATTGAAGAGCTAGTCGATTCTTGCTTAGGGCGCGGTAATAAAATATCTAGAATCCGCTCTTCCGCAGCTTCTTGAGCGCGATAGCGAACTTTATCTACTTCTTGTTCGCGGAGCATTTTCACTGCCACATCCGCTAAATCACGAATGATGGAATCAACCTCTTTCCCCACATAACCAACTTCAGTGAATTTAGTCGCTTCAACTTTAATGAAAGGAGCATTTGCTAAGCGTGCTAAACGGCGGGCAATTTCGGTTTTACCTACACCCGTTGGACCAATCATCAGAATATTTTTGGGGGTGACCTCATGGCGCAAGGGGTCTTGCATTTGTTGGCGGCGCCAGCGATTGCGTAAGGCGATGGCCACTGAGCGTTTGGCTTTATCCTGCCCAATGACGTGCTTGTCCAGTTCTTGAACGATTTCGCGGGGTGTCATAGTGGACATGGACTTAAAGCTCCTCAATAGTCAGATTATGATTACTATAAATACAAATATCGCCAGCGATATGTAAACCTTTTTCGACAATTTCGCGGGCACTTAAATCAGTGTTTTCTAACAAAGCACGGGCTGCTGATTGGGCGAATGCACCGCCTGAGCCAATCGCGATCAAATCATTTTCTTGCTCAACCACATCACCATTACCCGTAATCAGTAAGGAGGCTGTGTTATCTGCAACGATTAAGAGGGCTTCTAAGCGACGTAACATCCGATCCGTCCGCCAATCTTTGGCTAATTCAACTGCTGCCCGCGTTAAATTGCCATTATGGGCTTGTAGTTTGGATTCAAAGCGTTCAAATAGGGTGAAAGCGTCTGCTGTACCACCCGCAAAACCAGCCAGCACTTTATCATTGTAAAGCCGTCGCACTTTGCGTGCATTGCCTTTCATAACGGTATTGCCTAGTGTGACCTGTCCATCCCCACCAATCACGACTTTACCGTGACGGCGCACACTTAATATGGTGGTTCCTCTATATTGCTCCAAAGCTGGCTCCGCAAATGTTCTAAGTATCAAGTTGGGTCTATATGGGCAGAAAAGCTAAATTCAATAGCCGGGATACCAATTACCTGAGTGTTTCATGGTGTTCCATGATGTGTCAAAAGCCCTTGTAAGCCGTTATTTGCAAGGGCTTTTGTGTCCCATCGTGTTCCAAGGTGTTCCACCGTATCCCACAAAATTGTGTAGGTTAGTGTGTAGGTTTTCAGAACTCAAAAAAGAGACCTACACAAAATGACTAAAAAACTAAAAGATTCAATCGTTAAGAATGCTAAACCGCAAGCCAATGGAAAACCGGCTGATTATGCCGATGGGGGAGGTCTACGCTTGCATGTGACTACCTCTGGCAAGTATTGGCATTACCGCTATCGTTGGGAGGGAAAGTCTAAAGAGCTTTCGTTAGGAACTTACCCTAGCATCAGCTTAAAAGAAGCACGGGAACGCCACGAAGAGGCTAGAGACTTATTAGCGCGTGGGATTAACCCTAGTAGCTACCGCAAACAAATGAAAGCAGAGCAAGCTGTCATGAATAAGCGCAGCTTTCAGGCTATTACCTTGGAATGGATGGCTAGAAGTTTAGAAATTTGGTCAGAAATTCATGCCAAGAACGTAAAGCGAGCGTTTGAGAAAGATATTTTTCCAACGATTGGCGCTATGCAGATCAATGAAGTTAAACCCGCCGATATTATCCGCTTGGTTCAACGGATAGAGGCGCGTGGAGCGGGGGACACGGCACGCAGGATCAAGCAATATATCAACCAAGTTTATAAGTATGCTGTGACTTTGGAGCTAACTGAACGCAATCCAGCGGCTGATATTGATAACAATATCATCTTAAAGCCACTGACTAGAAAACACTTTCCTACCCTCACTGATCCAATCCAGATTGGGCAGCTCTTGCGAGATATGGATGCTTACCAAGGAACTTTGGTAGTGCGCTGTGCTTTGCAATTATCTGCTTTAGTCATGCTTAGACCGGGAGAACTCAGAGCCGCAGAATGGTCAGAAATCGACTTAGATCAAGCGCTATGGACGATTCCTATCAAACGCATGAAAGCACCTCAGCATGTTAAAGAGGCTAATCAAAGCGTTCACCTTGTGCCTTTATCTCGGCAAGCGGTCGAGATATTCAGAAAATTACAGCCCTATACCGGGCGCTTTAAACACGTGTTTCCCAGTATCCGACGTGCCAATCAGCCATTAAGCGACAATGGTGTAAGGACAGCACTTAGAACAATGGGCTATGGGAATGAAATGATTACACCCCACGGATTTAGAGGAATGGCTTCTAGTTTGTTGAATCAATTAGGGTGGAATCCGGACGCCATAGAACGCCAGCTTGCCCATAAAGATACAAATCAGATTCGAGCCGCCTATAACCGAGCTGAGTATTTGGAGGAGCGCCGCGAGATGCTACAAGCATGGGCAGATTACTTGGATACTTTACGAACAGGCGGACAAGTATTGTCTTTTAGAAAGGCAAAGTAACTAACGGGATGCTAAACAAAAACCGGATAATGCTCTGGAGTTATTTAAGAAATAACTCATAACCTACTGACAACACTTGTCAGTAGCTAGGGTAGATAATAGCTACCTTATTTATCTATTTAGAGGTTTAAAGTATGCGTTTTTATTATCACCCTGTGTCGACTTGTAGCCGTCGCGTCCTAATGACAATAGAACATTTAGGCTTTAAGCCAGAGCTTGTACTTGTTGATTTATTTAAGGGTGAGCATACCACCCCTGAGTTTTTGCAGCTCAATCCGAATCATCGGATTCCTGTACTTGAGCACGAGGGGTTTGTACTTTGGGAGTCCTACGCCATCATGCAGTATTTAGCTGATCTAACACCTAATCAAACACTTTACCCGATCCATCTAAAGGCGCGTGCTGATGTTAATCGTTGGTTATTTTGGTGTGGTCAAGATTTTATGCCAGGCGTGAGTTTGCTCAATTGGGAAAACTCTATCAAAGGAATGATTGGGCTTGGCTCACCTGATTTAACCGAAGTAGCGAGAGGGGAGGCGTTATTGATTCCAGCCGCTAAAGTTCTAGATGATCACCTAGCTAACCAAGAATGGGTATGCAATAGCGGCCTCTCTTTAGCTGATTTTGCTATCTCCGCTCCGTTAGCTGACCAAAACCGTGCTAAATTTCCTACAAGTGATTTGCCGAATATCCAGCGCTGGCTTAGACAAGTTCAGTCATTAGATGCGTGGAAGCACACAGAACCAAGTAGTCATTAAGTTTTTATGCCATACACTTGCTAGTAGGGTAAGTGTATGAGCTGTGCTACTTTCTTGCTAGACAAGGAATGAGAAGCTTAAAAACATACAAAACCGCAAAGCGGAAAACCCCGATACATTCAGCCACGGGTACAAAGAGACTTATGACCGATACACCGAAAAAAACACTCACCCTGAATAAGAAGCCCACGAACACGACTTCTATCAATACAGTGTCTCGTACTGGCAAACGCATCATCCGGCGTGAAGATTTAAACCCAACGCCAGCCAAGCCAGCGGCTAACAAAGGCAAACCCACCAGCAAGCCCACGAATAAGAAGAAACCAGCGCGCAAACCCACCAAGAAGCCCACCATTGCCCCCAGTGACTTGAAAGCCAAAGAACTGAACGACCGCTTGAATGCTTTTCCCGTTTGGTTGAATTTCCAGCCCTTAGCGATTGGAATAGATAAAGACCTGTTCAAGCTGGTGAATGATGAACAGTTCCCCGGTGGTAGTAAGAAGGTGGTGCAAAAGGTGTTAAGAATGCACACCCACCACGGACGCTATTTAGCGGCCTTACTACAAGGTGGTGATCGCTATCAGTTGGAGGGGGTAATGAATGGGGTAGTGAGTGAACCCGAACGCCAGTGGGCAGCGGAAAAGATTAAGGCGCGGCAAAGTTAAGCAACTTCTGCTAATGTATTTACAAAAGCAATACGAGCATTATAACTAATGGATGTTGTGTATGCCTTAAATGGTATTACCTTTGTATGGAATGCCACGAAAGCCACACGGAAGGAACAAGAATATTATGAAAATTGAAGTGCTCAAAAATCGCTTAGTCAAAGAACGCCCGATGACAACGATCACCTTGCGTATGCCCGTTGATGTGGTAGAAGACCTCAAGCGGATTGCGCCAAGTTTAGGGTTTACGGGTTATCAAGGTTTACTAAAAACCTATGTTGGGCAAGGTCTACGGCGTGATCTTGATCGCTTGGACAATGACGCTGTGACCGCTTTAGTTTCCAGCCTCAAGCGCCGTGGTGTGAGTGAGTCGGTGATTATGGAGGCTTTGAATGAAGCAGTGCATGACTAGCGATGAATCTGCTTTCAGCTAAAATTTGGATAGGAAAATAAAACGATGAATTTAGCGATTGATTTACCGGATGATGTGTTGGTTTTGGTCAACAATCTCCCTGATCAACGTAGTTTTTTGATTGAAGCCATTCGGCGTGAATGGCTGCGGCGTAAAGCACTGGCACAGCTTAACCGTTTAAGTGAGCAGGTGAGTAACCGACACCCTGAGCTAACAGATCAACAACTAGACGATTTATTGAATGACTGAGCTTTCATTGCGTGTGGTGGTGGATACCAATGTATTGCTGAGTTTTCTCATGAAACGCTCATCAACACCCGGTAAGTTATTGACGCATATTCTTCAACATCATCAATTGTTAGTGTCGAGTGCTACCTTAGAAGAGCTGATGGACAAGTGCAGCCGCGAGAAATTTAGACCTTATTTTTCACAAGAAGAAGGTCAAGTGTTTGTTAGTTTATTGCAGCAGTTGGCCGAAAAGGTCGTGGTTAATCTAGTCATTAGCGATTGTCGAGATGCAAAAGATAATAAGTTTCTGGAGCTAATGATTGCCGGTAATGCCGATCTATTAGTCACAGGCGATAAGGACTTGCTGGTTTTGCATCCCTATCAAGGTATTCCCGTTCTAAATGCTCACGATAGCAGTTTATATTTGGAAGTAGCCCTGTGAAGCGGAATGAAGCAGTAAACGATGTGAACCAGAATTCATAAAAAGTGGTGAACTATGAAGGTGAAACGGTAAAGGCGCTCCAAGCTGCATTTGAAGAGGCGGTTTATGATTATTTAGCAGGCTGTGAAGCTAAAGGCTATGAACCAGAACTACCTTGTAAGGGGAGTTTTAATGTACGAGTTGGGCATGATTTGCACCTAGCCGCGATGTTAAAAGCCAAGGAGTTAGGGATCAGTTTGAATGATTTTGTCCGTCAAGCTTTGAATCAGGCTTTGCCACTCAGTCATTGAACAGGTCGTTGATTTTTCAACTTTCCACCCCAGCCGGACACAATCCGGCTTTTTCGTTTCAATAGGCTAGGTGATGGATATGGATATTTTAAGATACAAAGGCTGCATGCTGATGGTGGAGCTGAATAAAGAAACCTTGCTGTATCAAGGTAGGCTCTTGGGGCTTGAAGAGGCTTGTGGAAACAAGTTAGTTGTTTTGGATTTTGAAGGGGATAGTTTAGAGGCATTAGAGCTGCCTTTTTATGAAACCGTTGATAGCTACCTGCAATGTCCATTGCCTGTTGAAGAACTCCCCAAAACTTACTCAGGTGTGTTGAGCATTCGAGTATCCCCCACACTTCACCAGCAAGTTGCTGAGCAGGCAGCAAAGCAAGGTATCAGCATGAATAGTTGGTTTATACAGGTCGTTGAGCAATCGCTTACCGCTCAATAGTGTCGTATAACTTCTTTAATGCGTCCCTATGTAAAAGTGAGAAACCCTTATGTGACGGCGTTTGTAGGCTGTTTATGTCAGTGTATAAAACTGCTGGAAAAAACGGCAGTACATAAATGTGTCGTATAACTCGCTGACATGCATAACCTGTAAAAAGGTTTTAGACTCTATTTATAATTGAGTAGTTTATAAACAGTTGATCGCCCGATTTTCATTTGTTTGGCTATTGCGGTAGCACCTACACCTTCAGCATGCAATTGCTTGACCTTTGCACTGTCTATGCTGGGTTTGCGCCCAAATTGAATACCCTTGGCTTTGGCCTCTAAACGTCCTTCATTAGTACGCTCTAGTATCCGTGCTCGTTCTGCCTCAGCAACAGCAGCAAGAATAGTAATCACCATCTTACCCATAGCACCCTCTGTGCTAATGCCATCATCCAGAAAGCGAATACTCACCCCTTGATTAGAGAACTCTTTAATCAGATTCACCATATCGGCGGTATCTCTACCTAAGCGGTCTAGCTTCTTGACTAAGATCACATCCCCTTGTTCTACCTTCTGTCTCAGTGCTTCTAGTCCAGAGCGCTCTGTATGGCTTCCAGTAGCCTTATCTGTGAATAGTCTATGTTCTGTTACACCTCCATCCTTTAAAGCTTTTAGCTGTATTTCTAGTGATTGCTGGCTAGTGCTTACCCGTGCATATCCAAAGAGTCTCATAGTGTTTTCCTTGTTTCTAAATTCGATTAGTAGACAGTATAGTCTATTAAATACCTGAAAACGATTTAATAGACGGTGATTTTATAGCTGAAATAGCTGTCTATTAATTTATAAATTAGTAGACGGTATTACAGGGTGAGGGCACCGCTTACCAAGCTTGAATAGGGGTGGGTGGTCGGCAAGAGGGTTGGCCTCTGCCTTGCTAAAGCTGGGTACTTGAATATCTACATGGGTTCACACATGCACCACTTACTTACTGTGTAATGGCCGAATGAACACTAAAAAACGTCAGCACATGCAATAGTCTGCTGTTGTTTAATGGGTTTTTAGTAATCAAAGGGCGTACTTTAATGACTGAAAATAAAGCAAAAAATCCAAGACTTGCACTTCATTTGGGTGAAGAGTTACGAGCATGGCTCAAAAATATGGCTAAAGAGCATGGTCGCAGTATGAGTTCTGAGGTTATCCAAATCTTAAAGCGTGAGAGAAACCGCACACAGTCATCACAAGCCTATAACGGCCTAGAGCCATTCTGAACCTAAGGGGAATAATAATGAGTCAATTAATAGAAACAACTCAACAAGAAATAGATAAACGCTTAGGCTTAAATGTGATGTCGCCTGCACAGCGTTTTCGTGCCACCAATGGCTGTTTATGTAGTGAAAATAAATTATTAGCTGAGCGTGCTCTGCAGTTGTTTGATAAGGCTAATTATAACCGTTTGTTAAATGAATCTAGACTACTTTCTTCTGGAGGAAATGGCACAACATCAGATAGTAGCATGCCAGCAATATTTGAAAGAACTTTAGTTCGAGAGGCTTATTATAATCTTGTCGGTGCACAGTTTGTTCAGGCGAATGTAGATGATTTCTCGGCTTCTTATGCCATACCGTATAGTTATCGTAAGAATATCGCTGGCTATAATGGTGTTCGTACTTATGAAGGTGCAGGAATTAGTCGTTCTGGCTTAGCTCAGGGGACGGAAATAGCTTATCCCATCCCGCAAAAACTAAGTTTTGAAGTATCAGATGAGCTGAACTATCTAGCTACTAATAAAAAAATGGATTGGGATATTGTTACTGAAAATCTAAAAAATGCAGCACGTATTATAGGTGAAGATACAGATACCCTAATTTTTAATGAGCAAGTTCAAGCCTCAGACGAGTGGCAGGCTATGCCTGTAGTGGAAGATTTAAGCGATAAGAGTAATAGTTCTAAGATCGTATTGTTGGGTGAGAAAGTAACGACAGTATGTAGACCAAGAGTGATTCGTGGTTTGGAGGGTAGCCAAATTGGAAACACCTTAAATCCAGTTACGGTCACCATTGATGGTGTTGCAATACAAGAGTATCAGTCTTATTTAGTTTTATCGTCAGGTATTTATTATGTGCTGAACTATGATATTGGTGAGATATATCTGGTTGATCATAGTGGTAACTTGATTGATCCAACAGGTAAAGCTTGGACGATTGCTTATAGCCGAGTTACTAATGTTGATTATTTTGATATGGATGTACCTGCAGGAGTTAAATCTAAAGAACACTGGGATAATTTCTTAAGAGTTTATGCCTTACGAAAAACATTAATTGAAGATGGTCGCCTGCATCAGGCGATGTTTGGTTTGATGTCAGGTGTACTAATGACTGAAATTGAACAAGCTGAAAAGTTTCAGGCTTCTAATCGAGTAGTTGCTACTGATTTGGCCGTGACAGGTAATCTGGGTTTAGTAAAGGGTGTGCCTAACTGGAAAACCAGTGCACCTAATCTCTGGTTAGGTGATCGTCGTGTGATGATCGGTGAGATAGTGACTCGCCTAAAAATTGTTAAACCTTGGACGATGGGACAATTAGAAAATCAACGTGATCAACATGGGCGCTTTACAGGTCGGAAAGAGGCTTATGGTGATCAGTTTATAGCATTGCTTACTCCCAAACCTTTGAAGGGGGGACTCACCAGTATTGTTGTGTATAACGCTTCAGCGCGTGTAGCTCGCAATAATCCATAGTGCTGCTTTATAACAGCAGTACTCGCTAATTAAGGGTTTGTGTTTGCCTTGGTTTTAGGTGGCTTAATGTAGCTACCTCTTTTTAAAGATTAATGCAGGTAATTAAGTGAATGATTACATCTTCCTCCCTCGTTGGTGAGCAGCAAGGTAAGGTTTCATGGTGGCCGCTTACGTGGTTAAAGCCCTTTAGTTTGTTCTTCACTGCAAGTCGGTCTGATTTATTAAAGCTGAGCGATTTAACGCCAGTAGCTCATAGTTCTTTATTAGCACTGGGTTATGAAGCGGCTGAAGCGGATTTTATTTGGGAAACACTCCAGCATGATTTAGGCGCAAGCTATGCTAGTCAGTTGGTTTTCATTGAGCAGGAGCAAGCCCCGTATGGATAAACCTGCTTTACTGAATTCAGTGCAACTGGAGCTGGCTATTAATGAAGCTAAGCAAGAGGTTTTTAAATATGATCGTGGGAACTTGTACCCAAGGTTGTTGATGCAATTGAAGAGAGAGTTAATCATTCATGTTTTACAGGAAACCGAAGGTAACTATCGGCGTGCAGCACAATTGCTGGGATTAAGAGCGGAAACACTAAGAAAATACCGACAACAAGTCTTATAGAAGTTTGTATATAAAATTAAAAAGGAGAGCTGCGAACTCTCCTTTTTTGTGTTTACTGAAATATCGATTCAGGACTACCTATTGTGCAATCTAATGAAAGCATCATCAACCCCGATATTGAAAATTTACCTGCCACTGAGCAGGAGCTAATCAAGCTATTACTCACAAAAGTAAAAAATGGTGAAGCATCCATTGACGAAGCGGCAAACTTGCTACGGCTAGAGTGCGTTCATCTGCTCGAAATAGAGCAGCTAAAAAGCAAAATACAAATTCCAGAAAATCAAAAAAATCTCAAAAAACCAAGAGGTAGACCTAGAGGAAAAACACAGCATGTACTTGAGAGAAATAAAAATATTTTAGCGCTATGGATTGACTGGGTAGAGGAAGGTCAACCAATGCGTGGTGGTAAGGCATTTATGAGAGGGCATATAGCGAAGTGGTGCCGATGTGATCCAACCGAGGTTGATCGTGTAGTAGCTGCTTGGAATGGTTACAAAAAAGGAATTGACTACCTTAAAGAGCAAAATATCAAGATTGTTCACTATGGTTTAGAGCGTGAGGAAGAGTTGCTGGCAGTTATTGAGACTATTGCTCGTTATGTGAGAGTTGGTCGAATTAAGCCTGAGACTTTAGATGATGGGGGCAAAGTAATTCAGGTTTTCTTTAAAGATGGTGGTTTTTACTTGAAGGAAAGTGAGTCTTTCGTTAATTCAGTATTTTTTCAAAAAAATCATATACATAAAACGTGGGAAAATATTTAGCGAATATTTTCCTGATGAACTGCTTATGCATTGTTTGAGATAAAAACACCTAGAAAAGAAAAACCCGCCTTTTGAGCGGGTTTAAAAATGAATAATTTTTAGAACTTACAAGGTGTAAGTATATGCGCTCAAACGAATATGGCAATTCCGAAAAATCCGCCAATCTTCCCTTGACGGTAAAACCATCACTTGCTAGCCTTAAACACGTACCGAGTGAACGCACTCGGCACAACATTAAGCAAACAAGCGGCGGCAATGTAAAGAACACTGAACCGCCTATGAGCGGTTTTTCTATTTCCGCTACACTAGACGATTCTAACGAATTGCCGAGAGTAGCAAGGAATACAACACCGCTTCGCGGCAATACTTGCAGCGTTTCCGTTTGGACGCTTAATGGCTCTCGGCAGCTTTTAAACTGCCAACACATTAAACAATCTAATGAGAACAACGCGATGCAAAACACGCAAACACCCGCTATTGGTGCGCCCGCACACTTAGCGAAGGGCTTAAACCCTGAATCTATTTGCCTTCTTTCTCTCCAACACGCCTTAGATGCAATCCAGCAAGCACACACTGACAAATCTACCAAGGGCAAAGGTCAAGCCTATCACCGGCTTTTAAACGCCTTCCACCAAGCCATCCTCCCCTTATTTTTTGCCGAAGCGAAGGGCAACTTGTCCGAAGTTTCCCGCCTCATGGGCATTCACCGCGAAACCATCACCATCTGGTGCAAGCAATTGGGCTTGAATAGCCGTGTGAATGAGGAGGTGCAAGCATGAAAGCCCATACCTTTGACCAAAAACTGCAAAAGGCACAACAGCGCATCAGCAGCCGTTTAAGTCATGCCCAACCGGAGCGCGTGAATGGCCTACGTGCTCACTTGTGGATGCAATGGATGAAGCAACAAAACCTGTTCAGTGCATCCAGTGCCAGCCGTCACCAAGGAGGTCAGGCATGAACCCCTTAAGCATTGATCGCCATTGCACCGTTGAACGTCTGCACGACGATTTAGAGAGCATTTATAGCTTACTGTGGCTGGCGATTGACTCGATTGAGCAACACAAACTCACTGAAATTGATCACGTCACCCACGGCCTCCGCCTTGCCACCGATAAAGCGTGGGCGCAAATGAGCGCTGCAAAAAAGCTCCAAAATCAATTGTACCAAGAGTTTTTAGAAAGCAACCAACCCAGCAAGCGCGCTCAGCAGGAGGTGCAGGCATGAACACCTTCATCCTGATAGCCCTAGCGGTCATTATCCTTGCCGCCTTGGCTTTATTCCTCTACGCCAAACGTCTGGCTAGTGGCGAACCCGCGAATGCGTCCCTCCTCTTGATGGTCAAATGGCCGCTACTGTTTGCCAGCGCGGGCTTCAACTGCTTTTTCACCTATAACGTGTTCAGCACCTTTAATGAAGCCGTGGCTATTT